>WBZO01001001.1_pt1 | contig 49457 bp, 50 predicted proteins | sample 5204261 | NCBI WGS metagenome assembly WBZO01 (sample SAMN12412400, study PRJNA552823) | activated sludge metagenome | isolation source: activated sludge from anammox sidestream of wastewater treatment plant... | place: USA: North Carolina | collected 2017-09
ATAGGGCAGCTCGAAGCGCAGGTTCTGGTCGGCAAGGCTCGGATAGAGGTACCAGTCGGTGCGCTTGAACGGCACGACGAAATAGCCGTGCTCCTTCATCCAGGCGAGGTCCTTGACCTCCTTGCCGTCGGTGAGCGCGGCGGTCGAGGCCTTGCAGACGGCGTCCCAGATCGTCTCGGGGTCGTGCGCCTGATCGGTCGGCAGCGAGAAATCGTAATTCTTGCCCTTGAGCGGAGAGCCGATGGCGCCGCGATTGATGGCGGCGTTGTATTTCTCGATCAGGCCGGTGCGCTTGGCGAGCTCGGTCGTGATCCAGGTGAAGTCGCGTGCATCGCCCTGCGGCTCGACCGCCTTCTGGCGCAGCGCGACGCCGGTATGCTCCCAGAACTGCTCGACGAATTTCGTGCCGCCGATGGGCACGAGCTGCGTGCTTTCGAGGTCGGAGGCATCCGGCAACAGGATGTCCGCCATGTGGTTGGTTTCGTCGAAGGTGTAGGCGATGGCGACGATGAACGGCATCTGCGCGATGGCGCGCGTGAGCTTGGCGGTATCCCAGAAGGCGACCGCCGGATTGGTGCGGAAGGTGAGCCAGAATTCCGGCGCGCGCTGCTTGGGCCATTCGTCGGGCGACTTGTCCATGAACAGCCAGGGCAGATGCGCGGGGCCGAGCGCCTGGCTCCAGGCGGAGTTGCCGACGATGGGCACGAGCGTGCGGTGGGCGTTGCGTCCGGTGGGCTTGGCCTTCCAGTCGGTCTCGCTTGTCGGATTGAGCGAGGACACCATGAAGCCGTCCTCACCCGGCACGACGCTGACCAGGCGGTTGTCGTGGCCCTTGTTGAGGCGCACCGTGGTGCCGAGCGTGCCGCCCGGCACTTCCAGCGCGCCGACGAGCGTCGCCAGCACCGTGCGCGACCAGCAGCATTCGAACGCGCCCCAGCCGTTGTTGACGGTCTTGCCGAGCGTCACCGCCACCGGTCGCAGCGGCAGCGTGCGGCCCTCGATCTCGATGGTCTGTCCGATGCAGGCGTTCGACACATATTCGTTGGCGACGTGGCGGATCTTGTCCGGCTTCACGCCGCAGATCGCGCTCGCCCAGTCCGGCGAATAACGCCGCAGATGCTCGACCATGGCGGTGAAGGCGGTGTGCGCCGGCGCATTCTCGTGGCGCGCCACTTCCTTGTCGGCGAGATGGCTGATCGCCTCGGAAACCGTGAAATGGCCTTCCAGCGCCGGCACGATGCCGGGCGTGTCGTGGGGCACGGCGCGCCCGGCCTTCTCGTCCCACACCAGCGGCTTGCCGCTCTGCGGATCGCGCAGATAGTAGCCGTTCGGCCCGACAAGATAGGGCGAGGAGGTGCGGTCGCGCAGATAGGGGATGTCGAGCGAGGTGCGCGGCGTCTCGTGCAGCAGCACATGGATCATCGCCAGCATGAAGGCGGCGTCGGTCTTCGGCTTGATCGGCACCCATTCCGCCGAACAGGCGGCGGTCGCCGAAAGATGCGGCTCGATCTGGATGCGTTTGACGCCGCGGATGCGGGCGTCGGCATGCCGGCGCACCGCGCAGACGCCGCCGGTCACTTCATAGTTGGAGCCGAAGGAGACGACGAGATTGGTCAGCACCGTATCGGACGAAACAGTGAAGGCACGGTGCCAGTATTCGCCGTAGAGATGTTCGGAATGGGTGCATTTGACGCCCTGCCCCGAGCCGAACGAAAAATCGATCGGACCGAAAGCCGACATGAAGGCGGGGAACGAGCCCATGTAGCTGCGCGGCGTGCCGCCATGCCCGAAAGAGGCTGCGACGCGCGGCAGCCCGGCCTCGTCGATGAGGCCGCGGCTCATGATGTCCTTCAGCCGCGCAGCGATGGTGTCGAGCGCCTCGTCCCACGAGATCGGCACGAAGCCCGGATCCTCGTCGCGCCCCTTTTTCGGATTGGTCCGCTTCATCGGCTGGCTGATGCGATGCGGGTTGTAGGTCTTCTGCACGAGACCGTAAGCGCGCACGCAGGGCCGCCCCGCTCCCGGATGGACGCCGGCCGCGCTGTGGTTCGGCTCGATGCCGGTGGCGACGCCGTCCTCGACGATCACCTGCATGAAATCGGGGCCCGCGACGCAATTGTAGCAAAGGGTCGGGACCAGTTTCCGCGCGGCGGTGTCGCGCGCTTCAAGCGCTGTCATGTTTGCACCCTCGCTTCAGCCCGCAAAGCCCGATAGGCGGCGAATGTCCGGTGTCGTCGGTCTCGATCCGGCCGGAATGCGAAGGGCGCGCGCCTCGTTGCGAATGGGCGACGCCGTCTTTGCGTTCGCAGCGTGATCGTCCCCAGAGGACGACGAATCCGGGGCGTATCCTCTCCTGCACGCGAAAAAATGTTACACATTTTAAAATTTCAAGACTTGACTTGTATCATGTTAAAAGCGTCCGCCGCCATCCTCTTCTAAGCTATTGATAGTCATCAGAAATTCATATCAAAGCCAAAAACGGTTCAGGCTTCCGGCGCTGAATCGAGACCGCCGAACCGCGTGTAATAGGCCGGATGCGCGGCGGGCGCGGGTCCCTCGGCGGTGTGCAGCCGCGCCATCAGGAAGCGCTCGGCCGGCTCCTGCACGAGCTTGTAGAGATCGCGGCACAGGATCCGCGCCGCCGTGCCCGGCCAGTTCGCCGGCAGCAATTCGTCGGGAAGCTTCGGATCGCGCAGCAGCACGCGGCGATAGGCGTGCATCAGCAGCGTGCGCACCGCAAAGCAGGTCTGCGGATCGGGCGCCTCCGCGCTCGCAAGCCGCTGCCAGACCGGATGGAAAGTCGCAAGGAAGGTCTTGTAGTCGGCCGCAAGCCGCTTCATGTCCCACGCGCGCTCGATCAGGTCGCGCTGCGCTTCCGCGCTGATCCAGGACTCGGCCGTCGAACGGAACGCGAGCGTGCGCCGGCCGGCGCGCGATTCGACCAGAAGCGTGCGCAGTGCCGCCTCGTCCGGATCGGGATGCAGCATGACCCCGCTCGCTAGTTGGCCGAAGCCCTGCCAGCGCAGGTCGTTGCGCAGACCGCGGCTGCGGGCGGCCGGCATGCCGGCGAAATTGACAATGATGAAGGTCCAGTGCCGGTCCCAGGGCTGGCCGGTGCGGTGATAGATGCGCCCGTGCGCGGCTTCGATGCGCCGGCGCCCCTCGTCGGTGACCCGGCAATAGCTGCGCCGGCCGATGCGCTCGGCGACCAGCCAGTTTTCCTTCGCCAGCCGGAAAACGGAGGTGCGCACCAGCCGCTCGTTGAGGCCGAGCGGAGCGCAAAGTGCGATCATGCTGCCGAGCGCGGCGCATCCGCCATGATGCATGATCGAGTCGCCGATGACCGTGATGATCACGGACCGGGCCTTCGGTTTCAGGCGCTTGAGCAACCGCGCAATCATGTGTCCCGCATGTATCCCGCATGGCGGCAAGTATGACGGTGGAGCCCTGCGCGTCCGACGACGGCATGGCCGCTGCGAGCTTAATCATCTGAGGCAGCCGCGCCCATAGGCATTGACCCTTCTCAAGCCGCATGGCCGGCCGCGTCCGCCAAAATCACTCTGGCATCGGCCGGCCGCGGAAGGCATGATGCGCCGCCCGGGCGGAGTTCAGAGCGTGTCGTCCCTGCGACGGCGGCGTCGACCGGATCGGCGGACGACCGTGAGCCAGCGTTCCGACAACAGCCGTGCCGACAACAGCTACGACTTCGTGCGCTTCTGCGCGGCGTCCGCGGTGCTGTTCAGCCATCATTTCGATCTGGTCGGCCGCCCCGAGCCGCAGGTGCCCGGGCTCGGCTGGGATTTCGGCGAGTTCGGGGTCGCGGTGTTCTTCTGCCTGAGCGGCTTCCTGATCTGCCGCTCGCTGCAGCGCTCGAACGATTGGGCGGCGTTCGCGGCCGCGCGCATCCTGCGGATCTTTCCCAACCTCGCCTTCGTGCTCGCGGCGACCTCGCTCGTGACACTCGCATGGTATCGCAACGCATCGCACCTGATCGACCACATCGACTATGTGGCTGGCAATCTGGCGATGTTCGTCCGGGGCGTCAGCATGGTCATTCCGGGCGTCTTCATCGACGCCTTGCGAACGACCGTCAACGAGCCGCTCTGGACCCTGCCCTACGAGCTGTGGATGTACGTCGCCCTGTTCGCGCTGTTCCTGGCCGGCGCACGCCGCAGCGGCGCGGCGGTGATTGCGGCCACGGCCGGCTTTGCGCTCTTCTGGAGCCTGTCGCCGTGGTTCGGCGAGGTCGATATCGGCCCGCTCGAAAGCCGCGATCTGCTGCGTCTCGGCACCTGCTTTCTCGCCGGCGCGTCGCTCGCCGTGCTGTGGCCGGCGCTCGGCCGCCGGCCGCTCGCGCTCGGCGGCGGCGGACTTGCCGCGCTCGTTCTTCTCAACCTGGTGCCGGCCGATATGGTCGCGCGCCCGCTGATCGTCGCCTGTGCGCTCGCGGCGTGCGTCATCGGTCTCGGCCAGGCGCGCACGATACGCTGGTTCTCGCGCGGCGGCGACGCCTCCTACGGCATCTATGTCTTCGCCTGGCCGGTGCAGCAATTCTCGCTGCTGCTGATCGGCTCGTTCTGGCTCTCGCTGGCCACAGCGTTCGCGGTCACCGTCGCCATCGGTTACGCGACATGGCACGGCTTCGAGCGGCGCGCCATGGCCCACCGCGGCGCATTCGCCGAATGGATCCGCTCGCCCCTGCGCCTTCGCCGCGCCTCTGGCGTGCGCCCGCGCTGACCGGGAACCCGCCCCGGGGCCGGAACGCAAGCGCGGTCCGGCGCGTTGTCTGCGCATTCCCTCAGACCTAAGACGCAGGAAGGTGAACGTCATGATCACGCCCCGTATCACTGCGGCCTTGCTTGCGGCTTTTGCGCTCGCGGGCCCGACCGCGCACGCGCAGGAGGCGCGGACGATCGCGGGAACCGCGATCGTCGATCTCAACATCCGCTCAGGTCCCGGACCGGAACACCCCGTCACCGACGTCATGCGCGCGAGCGAACGCGCAACCCTCGTCGGCTGCATCGCCGGCAGCCTGTGGTGCCAGGTGCAGTTCCGCGGCAAGCCGGGCTGGGTCTATTCGCAGTATCTCTCGACGCAGGTGGCCGGAACGGCCGGCCGCACGGTCGTCGCGCAGCCCCCCGCGCAGGTGGCGGTCCCGGTCGTCACCTATGACGCGCCGGCCGCGGCCGCCGTGTCGGGCACGCTTGTCGCGCCGCCGGCAACCACGACCACCGTGACGACCACCGGCGTTGCCGCTCCGGTCGACCTCGCTCCGCCCGCGACCGTGCAGAGCTATGTCGTCTCCAATCCCGCCGACCCGGTCTATCTCGAAGGCGAAGTCGTGCTCGGCGCGGGCCTGCCGGAAAGCGTGCCGCTGCAGGCCATCCCCGACTATCAATACCGCTACGTCTACCTGAACCGCCAGCCGGTTCTGGTCGATCCCGGCACGCGGCGGATCGTCTACGTCTATCGCTAGGCAGGCAGCATGCGCGGGCGGCGCCGGCGGCGCTGTCCGCGCTCGTCGCAAGCACCGGCAAAGCAAGTACCGGCAAGCGCCCCGGCCGGGAACCCATCTTGCCCTTCTCCGCAAAGCGTGCGGCAATGCGCGCCGCCTTGTGAGTGCCGGGGAAGGCAATGAAACGCAGCACCGAACGCATCCTCACCACCCATGTCGGCAGCCTGCCGCGGCCACCCGCCCTGCTCGATCTGATGAAGGCGCGCCTGGCCGGCGAGCCTGTCGATCCCGGCGCCTATGACGCGAGCGTGCGCGCGGCGGTCGCCGAGAGCGTGCGCCTGCAGGCGGATGCCGGCATCGATGTCGTCAGCGACGGCGAGATGTCGAAGCCCGGCTTCTTCGCCTATGTGAACGAGCGGCTGGAAGGGTTCGAGCCGCGCCCGGGCCAGGGGCCGAAACTGTTCGCGCGCGAGATCGCGGCCTTTCCCGACTATTACGAGGACTATTTCAAGCGCGCGATGATGGGCGGCAGCGTCGCCCCAATCCATCCGATGTTCTGCGTCGGGCCGGTGCGCTATCGCGGCGAGGCGGCGCTGCGCACCGACATCGCCAACCTGAAAGCCGCGCTCGCGCAGGCGCCCCATGTGGAAGCCTTCATGCCGGCGGTCGCGCCGAGCGGGGTCGGCCAGAACGCGTATTACAAGTCGGAGCAGGACTATCTCGTCGCCCTCGGCGAGACGCTGCGCACCGAATATCTCGCCATCGTCGAAGCCGGCTTCGTGCTGCAGATCGACGATCCGTTCCTGTCCGACATTTTCGCCGAGCCCGATCTCGACGAGAGCGCGAAAGAGCGCAAGGCGACGCTCTATGTCGAGACGCTCAACCACAGCCTGCGCGGCATCCCGCCGGAAAAGATCCGCTACCACACCTGCTACGGCATCAACGAGGGCCCGCGCATCTACGAGGCCGACCTGTCGCAGGTCATCGGCCACATGCTCAGGATCAACGCGGTCGCCTATTCGTTCGAGGCCGCCAATTGCCGCCACGAGCACGAATACCATCTGTGGGAAACGGTGAAGCTGCCCGACGGCAAGGCGATCATTCCCGGCGTCATCACCCACGCCAGCAACATCGTCGAGCATCCCGAACTGATCGCCGAGCGGCTTTGCCGCTTCGCAAATCTCGTCGGGCGCGAGAACGTGCTCGCCGCGCCCGATTGCGGCTTCTCCTCGCAGGCCTGCTACCGGACCGAGGTCAATCCGCGCGTGATCGTCGCGAAGTTCAAGGCCATGGCGGAAGGCGCGCGGATCGCAAGCCGGCGGCTCTGGCCGCGGGCGGCCTGATTCCACGGACCGCGGCCCGGCGGGACGGCGCCTGGAGTCAAGCGGGCGGCGCGAAATAAAGGACTCGCGCGCCGCCCCGCGACTCGGGATTCATCGCGCCCGCCAGTCCTTTGCAGGAAACGGACATGCTTCCGTTGATGCCGCTCGCCGTTCCCGACCGTGTCGCGCGCAGCCATGCGCGCGCGCGTGCCGCCGACCGCGGCGGCATCGTCGTTTTCGGCGTCGTCTCGGGGCTTGCGAGCGCCACGCTCGTCGTGCTGGCCACCATCCTGCAGATCCTGTAGCCGCCGCCGGTCAGCCGGCTTTCTGTCCGATGACCGTCAGCGCGTCCTGCAGGCGGTCCATGTCGTAGGGCTTGCCGAGGAAGAAGATCGGCTCGAAATCGCCCAGCCGGCGGCTGAGTTCCATCTGATCCTCGCCGCTCGCGACCAGGAGCGGAATGCGCGGATGGCTGTTGCGGATTTCGGCGATCAGATCGTCGCCATGCATGTCCGGCAGGCCGATATCGAGAAAGACCACCGCGAACGCCGAATCCGGACCGCGCAGTTTCTCCAGCGCCTCGGCGGCCGTGCCGGCTTCCACCACGTCGTGCCCGATCTCCTCAAGCAAGTCAACGGCGAGCATGCGGATGAGGACCTCGTCTTCGACGACCAGAACACACTGCCCCAACGCTGACATTCGATAACCTCTGTGCGCCGCCCGCGATGCAGGCCGGAACGGGCCGGCGGCAAATTGTCGAGAGAACAAGCCTCACGGCGCGTGACGCACCGCAAGGCCGAACACAACACCATATCACAAGACCGTTTGGCGCCCGCCTCTATTCGGCGGACACGCCGCTGGCCTTGATCGCGGCTGCCCACTTCTCGATTTCGGCCTTGAGGAAGACCGCAAGATAGGCCGGCGTGCGGCGATCCTGCGGCATGACGATCCAGCCAAGTTCCGCGAGCGTATCGCGGAGCGCCGGCGTCTCCAGCGCCCGGTCGACCGCCTCCGCGAGTGTCCTGACCACCGCCTCGGGCGCGCCCTTCGGCAGGAAGATCGCATTCCAGGTATAGGCATCCAGGCCGGCGACGCCCTGCTCCGCGGCAGTGGGCAATGTCGGCAGCACGCGCGAGCGGCGCGGCGCCATCACCGCGATACCCTTGACGCGCCCGCTGTCCAGCGCGGGACGCGCGGTCGCGGCAATCTCGCAAAGGTAATCGATGCGCCCGCCCTCCAGGTCGTCCATGGCCGGCCGGGTCCCGCCATAGGGCGAATGCGTAATGGTAAGGCCGAGCGCGGCATTGGCGACCGCGCAGGCCAGATGACTGGCTGAGCCGGTGCCGGCCGAGCCGAACGTCATCTTGCCTGCGTTCTCCTTCACATGGGCGGCGAACGACTTGAGATCCTGCGCCGGCAGGTCGCGACGCGCGATCAGGACGATCGGCACTTCCGCGAGCAGCGCCACCGGCGTGAAATCGGTCAACGCATTGTAGGGTGGTGTCCGGTGCAGGGTCTGGCTTTGCGCATGGGTGCCGACCGTGCCCATCAGGATCGTGTAGCCGTCGGGCACGGCCTCGACCACGCGCTTTGATCCGGTCTGGCCGCCCTCGCCGCCGACATTGTCGACCCGTACCTGCTGGCCGAGGATTTCGGTCAGGCGCCCGGCCACGAGACGCCCGACCTTATCGGTCGGGCCGCCGGCCGCAAACGGAATGACGAATGTCATCGGCCGGGCGGGATAGGTCTGCGCAAGGGCGCACGGCGCCATCGCCACCGCGATCGCAACCACCGCTGCCGGCAGCATCGTCCGCATCCACGATCTCCTGTTGCGTTGCAGCATCGGTTTGCGTCGTACGTTCGCTTTGCCCAGACAAGACTCGCCGGCGCGGGAACCTGCCGCCAGAGACCGGCCGATGCTCCCGCGGTAATGCGGTAATCGCGGTAATGCGGTAATGGTAATAATGTGCGGCAAACAAAAGACCCCGCCCGGAAGCGGGGTCTGTTGCGACGGCCCGGCCTTACAGGGTCAGCAGGCCGGCGGGCAGAGCGTCCCCACGCAGCCGATGGCGCGCTTCTTCCATTTTCCGGCGCTGCACACCATGCGGATGCAATAACCCGCCTTGTTGCACTCGGTCGAACAGGTCTGGCCGGCGGTGAGGCAGGCCCGGCCTTCCGCCGCCGGCCGCTTCTTCTGGGCAAAGGCCGCCCCCGGCGCGAACGCAATCCCCAGGCAGACCACAAGGGCCATCGTCACGAACTTCATTGTCAGCCTCCAGAACATCGCCCAAAATTCAATCTTAGGCAGGTGACAGAATCAGGCAACCTTGTCTTTCGTCGTCCGTCGTCTCGTGAAAATGCGGCCGTGACCCAATCGCCCACCATCCTCGTCTTCGATTCCGGTCTCGGCGGCTTGACGGTCTACCGCGAAATCGCGGCCGCCCGGCCCGACGCCAGCTTCGTCTATGCGGCCGACGACGCCGCCTTTCCTTATGGCGGCTGGACGGAGCCTGCGCTCTCCGAACGCGTCGTCTCCGTCATCGGCGGGCTGATCGGCCAGTACGAGCCCGACCTCGTGGTCATCGCCTGCAACACGGCCTCCACGCTCGTGCTCGCCGAACTGCGGCGGCGTTTCTCCATCGCCTTTGTCGGGACGGTGCCGGCGATCAAGCCGGCCTGCGCGGTCTCGCGTTCGCGCCTCGTCTCGGTGCTCGGCACCGAGGCGACCGTCGCGCGCGAATACACCCGCACGCTGATCCGCGACTATGGCGAGGGATGCGCGGTGACGCTCGTCGGCGCGCGCCGCCTCGCCCCGCTCGCCGAAGCGCACCTGCGCGGCCAGCCGGTCGATCCGCGCATCGTGGCGGAGGAGATCGCGCCCTGTTTCGTCGAGCATCGCGGCCAGCGTACCGACACGATCGTGCTCGCGTGCACGCATTTCCCACTGCTGCTCGACGCGCTCGGCGCCGCCAGGCCGTGGCCCGTGACCTTCATCGATCCCGCCGAGGCGATCGCCCGCCGCGTGATCGACCTGATCGGCCCGGTTGCGCCGGATGCAGCCCCGGGCGGCGCGCAGATCCATTTCACCTCGGGGGCTGCGCCCTCGGCCGCGCTGGCACAATCGCTTGCGGATTTCGGGCTGCAACCGATGCCTGAAAGCGCCGACAGCGCCTTGCTCTGATGCCGGCCATAATACCGATGATGGGCTGCGACCCGGCTCACCATTGACTTCGGGCCGCGCGGCCATATCTTGACCGCATGATCCGCTCCGCGCGCCAGACCGCTCAATTCCTTCGCGCCGGCCGCCTGCATTCGGGCAGGTAGCCCGGGCGGCTGCGCGCATGCGCCGCCGCCCGGGTTGAAACTGACCGCCCGCCGATCCGCACAATCCAGACCGAATCCGTACGATCCGAACCGCCGTCATGGCGCCGTGAGGTTCATTATGTCACCGACATCCATTCCTCCGCTCGTCCTGTCCTCGCACGACCGCGACCGGCTCGAACCGCTGGCGCGCCGCGCGCTCGCCGAAGGCCATCCGGTCGGCTGCTTCCTGCTCACCGAGTTGCGGCGCGCGAAAATCTGCGCGCCGGAAGAGCTGCCGCGCGACGCGGTGCGGCTCGACAATTGGGTGAGCTATCGCGCCGACTGGGGCTGGCCGGTGGAAAGCCGCATGCTGGTGTGTCCGGACGACTATTCCAACCGTGACGCGCAACTGTCGGTGCTCTCGCCGGTGGGCGCGGCGCTGATCGGCCTGCGCACGCGCAGCCGCATGCCCTATCTCGGCATCGAAGGCTTCCGCCATATCGCGACCGCCGAGAGCCTCGATCCGCCGCTCGGCATCATGTCGCTTCTGTACCTGCCCGCGGACGATGACGACGACGAAGACGACGACCCCGGCCCGGCCGCGGCGTAATCGAAAATGCTCAAGGAGACGACGATGGTCAGCCATCTGGAACCCGAATTGCCGCCGATCGCGATGACGGCGTACGACAGCGAGCAGCTCAACCGGCTCGCCAGCGCGGCCGCGCGCAACCATCCGCAGACGACCGAATTCCTCGCGCGCGAGATCGCGCGCGCCGATATCGTGCCCGATATCGGCGAGCGGCCCGGTCTCGTGGTCATGGGCTCGCAGGTCCTGTTCCGCGACGACAACAGCGACGCGACGCGCTGGGTGACGCTCGTCTACCCGCAGGATGCCGACGTGTCGGAAGGCAAGATTTCGGTGCTCAGCCCGATCGGGGCGGCGCTGATCGGCCTCTCCGTCAGCCAGTCCATCGCCTTCGAGACCCCGGCCGGGGCCCGGCGCTCGCTCACCGTTCTGGCGGTGCGCAACCCGGGCTAAGGCCCGCTTTTGACGTCGGTCCGGGCCGCGCGGCGGCCCGGATTTGACAGGGCGGGTTTCTCGCCCTAGAAACCGCGCGCCTTTACGGCATTTCCGTCAATAAAGGCGTTTCGCGACCCGCGGTCCCTGCCGTCGCTTCGGCATGGGCCTGTCGGTTCCGGACCGGAAGTCCGGGACGCCAGGAGGGCGCGTTTCCTCATCCGACACCATTGTTCAATCGAGGACGCGAATGACCAAGCGTACTGAAGCCAAGTACAAAATCGACCGTCGCATGGGCCAGAACATCTGGGGTCGGCCCAAGAGCCCGGTCAACCGCCGCGAATACGGCCCCGGCCAGCACGGCCAGCGCCGCAAGGGCAAGCTCTCCGACTACGGCGTGCAGCTGCGCGCCAAGCAGAAGCTGAAGGGCTATTACGGCGACATTTCCGAGCGCCAGTTCCGCGGCGTCTACCAGGAGGCGATCCGCCTGAAGGGCGATTCGGGCGCCAACCTGATCGGCCTGCTGGAGCGCCGGCTCGACGCCGTCGTCTACCGCGCGAAATTCGTGCCGACGATCTTCGCCGCCCGCCAGTTCGTCAATCACGGCCACATCAAGGTCAATGGCCGCCGGGTCAATATCCCGAGCTACAAGGTCAAGGTCGGCGACGTGATCGAGGTGAAGGACGCTTCCAGGCAGCTTCCGCTCGTGATCGAGGCCGCGGCTTTGCCCGAGCGCGACGTGCCCGATTATATCGAGGTCGATCACGCCAAGATGACCGCGAAGTATCTGCGCATCCCGCATCTCTCCGACGTGCCCTATCCGGTCATGATGGAGCCGCACCTCGTGGTCGAATTCTATTCGCGCTGATCGGGCCGCATCGCCCCATACGAAAAGGCCGCCCACGGGCGGCCTTTTTGCTTTCCGGCGGCGGCTTCGGTCCGCCGCTCAGATGCCGAGACGGCTCGCCACGGCGGCAAGCGCGATCGGCGCGACGATGATCGCCAGCGCCGGCCAGTAGACATGCCTGCGGAAAAAGGCGAGCGCCAGCGGCGGCGCCGCAAGCCCGCCCGCGATCAGCACAAGGATCGCAACCGATTTCGGATCGGCGAAATGCCGCAAGGCATGGCCGAGCGCGCCGTTGAGGATCAGCGCCGACGACAACAGGATGTCGATAAGGCCGCAGGCGGCCAGCACGATCACGATGCTGACGCGCGCGATGTCCATGCGAAGCGCCGCCGGCCGCTCAGGCGGTCGCGGCGTCCTTCGCCGGCAGCCCCTTGTCCTTCAGCAGGCTCTGCAGTTCGCCGGCCTGGAACATCTCGCGCACGATATCGCAGCCGCCGACGAACTCGCCCTTCACGTAAAGCTGCGGGATGGTCGGCCACTGCGAATAGGCCTTGATGCCTTCGCGCAGCTCGCCGGACTCCAGCACGTTGACGCCTTTGTACGGCGTGCCGAGATAATCGAGAATCTGCACGACCTGTCCGGAGAACCCGCATTGCGGGAACTGGGGCGTGCCCTTCATGAACAGGACGACGTCGTTATTCTTCACTTCGTTTTCGATGAATTGCTTGATGCTCATTGTCTTGTCCTTTGCGCGCCTCGCCCGGCGCGTCCGGGGTCAACCCTGGCGTTCCGGCACGCCGGTCTGCAGGGCCAGCGCGTGCAGAATGCCGCCCATCTGCCCGCGCAGTGCGTCATAGACCATCTGGTGCTGCTGCACCCGCGACTTGCCGCGAAAGCTCTCGGCGATGACCGTGGCGGCATAATGGTCGCCGTCTCCGGCCAGATCGCGGATCGTCACTTCGGCGTCCGGGATATGCGCCCTGATCAGTCGTTCGATCTCGCCTGCTTCCATCGGCATGGCGAGGCTCCTTGCACCCAAACCCGCCGGAATGGACCGGGTTTTCGGCTTATAGACATAGGGTCATTTTTGGCTAGTGACAAATGCGCACGCGGGACTAGGCTCCGCCAAAACTGCATCCGGAGAGGGTCGATGAAACACGCCGCAATGCTGCTTGCGATCGGAACTGCCCTGATGAGCGCACCGGCTTTCGCCCAGCCGACCGGCACCCAGCAGGACGCCATCCGCTCCTCATGCCGTTCGGACTTCCTGTCACTGTGCTCGGGCGTCCCGCGCGGCGGCAAGGAAGCGCTCGAATGCCTGCAGAAAAATACTCCCAGACTGTCGGCCGGCTGCCGTGCGGCGGTGACCGCGATTGCGCCGGCCGCTCCCGCGGCGCCCCCGCCGGCCGCGACCGCCGCCCCGGCGCCGCCACCCGCCGCCACGCAACCCGCACCGTCTGCACCGCCGCCCGCCGCGGCTGCGCCCGCTCCGTCCGCCCCGGCCGCGGCACAACCGCCGGCATCGAAACCCGCCGCGGCCCCCGCTCCGGCCAAACCCGCGACCGCCTCCGCACCGGCTGCGCCCAAACCGGCAGCCGCACCGAAACCGGCCGCCGCGCCCAAACCCGCTCCGGCCACTGCCGCAGCGCCGCCGCCGGCAGCACCCGCACCGGCCGCAGCACCCCCCGCCCCCGCGCGTCCCGCCACGCTCGCGGAACTGCAGCGCGTGCGCCAGACCTGCATGGCCGACATCGACCTGCATTGCAGAGGCATTCGCCCGGGCGAAGGCCGCATCCTGGATTGCCTGGCGGCGAAAGAGCCGGCGCTGCTGCCGGTATGCAAGCAGGCGGTGCTGCAGGCGCGCCGCTGAAGCGCCAGCCCGCGGCGTTCGCGGCCGTCAGCCGCCGTCAGGTCGTGCCCCACACCTGCCGGGCGACGCTTGTGACCAGTTCCAGCTTGGCGCGCTGATCCGCCGCGGTGATTTCATTCCCCTCGACGACGCTGGCAAAGCCGCATTGCGGGCTGATCGCGAGCCTGTCCAGGTCGACGAAACGCGTCGCCTCCTCGATCCGGCGCAGCACCGCGTTCCTGTCTTCGAGTTGCGGCCGCTTGGTCGTGATCAGCCCCAGCACGACCGACCTGTCGCGCGGCATGAACCGAAGCGGCTCGAAAGAACCCGAACGCGGATCGTCGAATTCCAGCAGGTAGCGATCGACCTTGAGCACCGAGAAGCACGGCTCGGCGATGCCCTCGTAACCGCCTTCGATCATCCACTGGCTGCGCGCATTGCCCCGGCACAAATGGATGGACACGGTGGTGGTGGGCTTGCGCTTTTCGATGCAGCGGTTGAGCAGCTCCAGATAGATCAACAAGCGCCGGTCCGGATCGTCGCCCTCCGCGACGATCTCGGCACGCAGCCTGTCGCTCAGGAAATAGGTCAGAAGCGGATCATCGATCTGGATGTGGCGGCAGCCGGCCGCTTCCAGATTTGCGATCTCCGCCTGATAGATTTTGGCGACATCGGAAAAGAACCGCTCGATATCGGGATAGGCCATCTCCGACACCGCGCGGCGGCCGCCGTGGAAATGCATGCGCGTCGGCGACGGCAGCGTCACCTTGGCCGCCTGCTGCGTGATGCCCGCGAGGAAACGGTAATCCGCGGTCAGGATCGGCTCGCCGACCACGAGCGGGGCAACTGTCCGCACGTGTTTCGGCGTGTAGTTCTTGTCGAAGGCCGCCGCTTGTGAGCCTTCGACGATTTCCACGCCTTGGATGGCGGAAACGAAGTCGATCCACCAGTTCTCGCGCCGGAATTCGCCGTCGGTGACCAGCCGAAAGCCCAGTTCCTCCTGCAGGCGGACGACGTCGCGGATGGCGGCGTCTTCCACCGCACGCAGCGCGGGCGCGCCGATGCGTCCTGCGCCGAACTGCGTCCGCGCCTGCAAAAGCGCGGCGGGACGCAGAAAGCTGCCGACCGTCTCGGCACGGATCTTCGCAGGCATTTCCGACGGCATGGTCAACGTGCCGGATCCCTGACCGCCGGATAGCTCTCGAACTCGATATTGTGGAGTTCGCCGTTGCGGCGCTCGACACGGCGCATGTAGATGTTCTGGACGATGTCGCGCGTCTGCGCATCGATCTTGATCGGACCGCGCGGGCTCTCCCACGCCAGGCCTTTCATCGCTTCGAGCAGGACGGGTCCCTCCGCCACTCCCTTGGTCGCCTGCAGCGCACGGAAGATCAGCTCCATCCCGTCATAGGCGGCGACCGAGACGATATTCGGCCGCCGGTTGCCGTTGGCGGCGCGGAAGGCGGCCACGAACGTCTTGTTGCTCTCCGAGGGATGCGCGACCGAATACGGCCCGCCGGTAATGATGCCGAGCACCGCGTCACCCATGCCGTTGAGAAGGTCGTCGTCCATGACGTCGCTCATCGACACGATCTTGATGCCGGACTTGTTCAGTCCGCGTTCGGCGAACTGCTTGGCGAATATCCCGCCGACGCCGGCCGGCATGAAAGCGAAGATCGCTTCCGGGGCGGCGTCACGGGCGCGTTGCAGGAACGGCGCAAAATCGGGATTGGCCAGCGGCACCCGCAGCCGCTCGATGACCTTGCCGCCGCCCTGCTCGAAGGACCGAATGAACCATTGTTCGGCATCGTGCCCCGGCGCGTAGTCGCTGACCAGCGTGACCGCGTTCTTGATCTTGTTCTTCGCCGCCCAGGCACCGACGATGTTGGCGATTTGCGGAATGGTCTGGATGGTGCGCACTGCAAACGGCGCGCGATCCAGCACCGCCGAGGTCGAGGCGACGGTGACCACCATGGGTATCTTGGCTTCGGTCGCCAGCGGCGCGACCGCCATGGCGATCGGGGTGAGGCCGAAGCCGAGCAGCACATTCACCCGGTCGTTGACGATCAGCTCCTGAGCAAGGCGTTTGGCATTGTCCGCCACGCCCGCGTCTTCCTTCAGGATCACCTGGATCTTCTTGCCGGCGACCGTGCTGCCTTTCTGCTTGAGAAAGAGATTGATGGCGGCATTGGCCTGCCAGCCGGTCGACTGGAAGGGCCCGGTCATCGGCAGGATCACGCCGATTTTCACGGTGTCCTGCGCGTTCGCGACAGCGGCACCGGCCATCACTGCCCCGGCGGCAGCGAGCGCGACAACATATCGAGGCAGTCTGGATCGCATCATTTCCTCCCGTTGAACCGGCTCCGTTGCGCCGGTGCACGCGTTGGCCGCGTTTGGGCGGGAATGATATTCGGGATCCAATACGAGTCAAATTGAGATCTACGTGAGCTGTTTTCACTGTATTTTTTCATATTTAGGATCCAATATCCCGCTATTGGATCCCAACAGTCATTTTGCCTATCATCGGGGTCATCGGGGCACACACCATGCGCCAGCAATTGCAAGCCACGTTGCGAATTCGCGAAATGATCCTGCGCGGCGAACTCGCCCCCGGACAACGCGTGCCGGAAGCGGTCGTGGCGCAGCAGCTCGGCCTGTCGCGAACCCCCGTACGCCAGGCACTGCCGGCGCTTGCGGAGGAAGGACTGCTCGTCCCCGCCGGCCGGCGCGGTTACGCCGTGCGCATCTTCACGATCAACGAAATCGTCACTGCGCTCGACATTCGCGCCACACTCGAGGGGATGGCCGCGCGCCTGCTCACCGAACGCGGCGTCTCGCATACTTTGCTGCATACGCTGCGCGAATGCCTCGCGGAGGGCGACGCCCTTTTCGCGCGGCGCCGTCTGGAGAACAGTGACGAAATCCGTTATGGCCGGATGAACGAGCGCTTTCACCGGGCGATCATCGAAGCGGTGGACAACAGCATCATCAGCGACCTGATCGCCCGGCTTCATCGCGTTCCGTTCCTGACGCCGAGCACGATCGCATTCGACAACAAGAGCAGGAACGAGATTTTCGATCTATTGTATCATGCGCACCGTCAGCATCATGCGATCACGGAAGCGCTTGAATGGCGGCAGGGCGCGCGCGTCGAGGCGCTGATGAAGGAGCACGTCAACCTGCAGAAGCGCAGCATGAGCCTCGATGAGCGTCGGCCCGACATGCAGCGTCCGCCTTTGTCCGGGTCGGCGCCGCCGCGGGTCGGCTCAATTTTCGCGCTCTGACCGGTACCCGCGATCGTCAGCCGCCCGCCATGTAGGCGGGGAACCAGCCCTCGAACGCAGCCTGCAGCGTTGCGACCGGCAGCGGATTTTCGCCGGCAATCGCGAGCGCGGTTCCGCCGACCGTGCCGAGCCGGCGCACGGCAATGCCGCGCACTGCCAGGAACGACGCCAGCGCATCGGCCTGCGCGGGCGCGACCGTCACGACATAGCGCGCCTGATCCTCGCCGAACCAGAAGGCATGCGCGGGCACAGCGCCACTCTCGGCATCGAGCCGCGCGCCAAGTTTCGAGGCCATCGCCATCTCGGCGAGCGCGACCAGCAGACCGCCGTCGGAGACATCGTGTACGGCATTGACCTGCCGCGTCGCGATCAGTTCGCGCACCACTTCGCCGTGGCGGCGCTCGGCGGCAAGATCGACCGGCGGCGGCGCGCCCTCCTCGCGGCCGCAGATGTCGCGCAGATAGAGCGATTGGCCGAGCCAGCCCGCGGTCTCGCCCACGAGCAGGATGACGTCGCCATCGTTCTTGAGCGCCAGCGTCGCCGATTTTGCAAAATCGTCGAGCAGCCCGACGCCGCCGATGGTCGGCGTCGGCAGGATCGCGCGGCCGTTGGTCTCATTGTAGAGCGAGACGTTGCCTGACACGACGGGGAAGTCGAGCGCCTTGCAGGCTTGCGCGATGCCGCGCACGCAGCCGACGAACTGGCCCATGATGTCCGGTTTTTCCGGATTGCCGAAATTCAGGTTGTCGGTAACCGCGAGCGGCCGCGCGCCGACAGCGCAGAGATTGCGATACGCTTCCGCCACCGCCTGCTTGCCGCCCTCGAACGGATCGGCCTCGCAATAGCGCGGCGTCACATCGCAGGTCATCGCGAGACCCTTCGGCCCATCCTCGACGCGCACCACCGCGGCGTCGCCGCCCGGGCGCTGCACGGTGTTGCCACCGATGATGTGGTCGTACTGCTCCCACACCCAGCGCCTGGAGCACAGATCGGGCGTGCCGATCAGCTTTTCCAGCGCGGCGGCGAGCGGCAACGGCGCCTTCACCTCGCCCGCCCGGATCTGCGGCAGCTTGGGGCTTTCGACGAAGGGGCGGTGATAGACCGGCGCCTCGTCGCCGAGTTCCTTGATCGGCAGGTCGGCCATGACATCGCCGCCATGCTTGATCAGGAAGCGTTTGGTCGGCGTGGTGTGGCCGACGATCGCGAAATCTAGCCCCCATTTGCGGAAGATGCCCTCGGCTTCCTTTTCCTTCTCGGGCTTGAGCACCATGAGCATGCGCTCCTGGCTTTCCGAGAGCATCATCTCGTAGGCGCTCATGCCGGTCTCGCGCGTGGGCACGCGGTCGAGTTCGAGCGTGACGCCGAGATCGCCCTTGGCGCCCATCTCCACCGCCGAGCAGGTGAGCCCCGCCGCGCCCATGTCCTGGATCGCAATCACGCAATCCTGCCGCATGATCTCGAGACACGCCTCGAGCAGGAGCTTCTCCGCGAACGGATCGCCGACCTGCACGGTCGGACGCTTCTCCTCGGAATCCTCGCCGAATTCGGCCGACGCCATGGAAGCGCCATGGATGCCGTCGCGGCCGGTCTTGGAGCCGAGATAGACGATCGGCATGTTCACGCCGGAGGCGGCGGCATAGAAGATGGCGTCGGAGCGCGCGAGCCCGACCGCCATGGCGTTGACGAGATTGTTGCCGTCATAACGGGTGTGGAAGCGCACCTGCCCGCCCACCGTCGGCACGCCGAAGGAATTGCCGTAACCGCCAATGCCGGCGACCACGCCCGACACGAGATGCCGCGTCTTCGGGTGCCCGGGATCGCCGAAGGACAGTGCGTTCAGGCAGGCGATCGGCCGCGCGCCCATGGTGAACACGTCGCGCAGAATGCCGCCAACACCGGTCGCCGCCCCCTGATAGGGCTCGATGTAGCTCGGGTGGTTGTGGCTCTCCATCTTGAAGACCACCGCAAGCCCGTCGCCGATGTCGATCACGCCCGCATTCTCGCCCGGCCCCTGGATCACCCAGGGCGCTTCGGTGGGCAGCCCGCGCAGATGCACCTTCGAAGACTTGTACGAGCAATGCTCGTTCCACATCGCCGAGAAGATGCCGAGTTCGGTCAGCGTCGGCTCGCGGCCGATCAGATCGAGGATGCGCTGGTACTCGTCGGGCTTGAGCCCGTGCTCGGCGACGAGTTCGGGAGTGATCTGGGGTTCGTTGCGCATCGACCGGTTCGTTTCGTCAAACTTTTACCCTCATGGTGAGAAGCGCCGCGCAGCGGTGCGTCTCGAACCCACGAGGCCGAGGATTCTGGGGCCTCATCCTTCGAGACGCATTGCTTCGCAATGCTCAGGATGAGGGGCAACTATCACGCCGCCTTCTCGAAATGCTGCACGAGGCCCGCGAACAGGCCGCGGCCGTCAGTGCAGCCCATGATGCTTTCGACATGGTTTTCCGGATGCGGCATCATGCCGAGCACGTTGCCGCCTGCGTTGACGATGCCGGCGATGGCGTTGATCGCGCCGTTGTGGTTCCAGTCCGGGTCGATGATGCCGTCGGGCGAGGAATAGCGGAACAGCACGCGCCCCTCGCCTTCCAGCCGCGAGATCGTCTCACCGTCGGCGATGTAGTTGCCCTCGCCGTGCGCCACCGGCACGCGGATCACCTGCCCGGCATTGTAGCCGCGCGTGAACGGCGTGTCGGAACGCTCGACCTTGAGATAGACGTCGCGGCAAATGAATTTGAGCTGCTGGTTGCGCATCAGCACGCCCGGCAGCAACCCGGACTCGCACAGGATCTGGAAGCCGTTGCAGACGCCGAGCACGAGCCCGCCTCTGGCCGCGTGCGCGCGCACCGCGTCCATGACGGGGCTGCGCGCGGCGATAGCGCCGCAGCGCAGATAGTCGCCGTAGGAGAAGCCGCCGGGAATGACCACGAGGTCGGTGCCCGCCGGCAGCGCGCGCTCCGCGTGCCACACCATCGCGGTCTCGTTGCCCGACACGATCTTGAGCGTGCGCGCCATGTCGCGCTCGCGATTGATGCCGGGAAAGACGAGGACCGCCGAGTTCATGCCTGTCAGATAAGTTCGATCCGGTAATTCTCGATCACGGTGTTCGCCAGCAGCCTGTCGGCGGCTTCTTTCAGCAGCGCCTCGGCCCTGGCGCGGTCGGACGCGCCCTCGATCTCGATGTCGAACACCTTGCCCTGGCGCACGCTGGCGACGCCCGCGATCCCGAGCGAACGCAGCGCGCCCTCGATCGCCTTGCCCTGGGGATCGAGAATGCCGGTTTTCAGTGTGACGGTGACGCGGGCTTTCATGGATGCGAATCGGCCTGCCGGACGCTGCGGGGGCTCGGTTTTCGCCTATCACCCTTCGGCACCGCCCTCAATGCGCTTTTGCGCCGGGACCTGAGGATATGCACGTCAGCGCGGCGCCGGCGCGGGCCCGGCGATGCGCAGCGCTTCCACCAGCGCCTCGAAACGCGGCCGCCAGCGCGGATAAGCCTCCTCCGACGCATGGCACACGGCGGCGATCGAATAGCCGTCCGCCGCCGTCATGTAGGAGGCATAGCGCGCCACCTGCCCGAGCATCGACAGCCGGAACTCGGCGACCTGGAACGGCAGCCCGGCGATGGTGCGCGGCGCATAGGGCTGCGTCACGACCGGCGCGACGTCCACCGCCTTGTTCCATTCGATGACGCCGGAGAATTCCCGTTCGAGCCGTTCCTTCTGATCGGCGAATGCCTCGATCTGCGCCCGGGCGATCTGGGCGGCATCGAACGAGCGCATGATCACGGCGGCCGGGGCGCCGTTCGCCGGCTCCTTGGTGAAGAAGCAGCCGACTATCGCGCCGCCGCAGGCCTCTTCGCGGCATTGCAGGCTGAGCTCCTGCTCGTCCTCGCGCTCCCACACGCCGTCGTCGTAGGTCACGGAAAACACGTCCTGCGGATCGCGGTACTCGGCGCCGGCCGCGGGCGCAGCAGCACTCCCGGCCATCGCGAGCAGCAACAGGACAACACGCGCAAAGCGGGGCATTGCAAATGCTCGGACCGGACGGGGCGAAACGCAAGTCGCGCCAGTATTCCGCGCCGCGCACCGGCGCGCAACGCCCGCACGACAAAACGGGGGCCGCAGCCCCCGTTTTTCGTCGACGCCGGAAAATCTGCCGAAAAAAGAGTCAGCCCTTGACCAGGACCGGACCGGTGCCGCGCGGCGGCTCGCCCTCGTTCATGATGCCGAGCCGCTTGGCGACCTCGGTATAGGCTTCGAGCAGTCCGCCGAGATCGCGGCGGAAGCGGTCCTTGTCGAGCTTCTCGCTCGACTTGATGTCCCACAGCCGGCACGAATCGGGGGAGATTTCGTCTGCCACCACGATGCGCATATTGTCGTTTTCCCACAGCCGGCCGCATTCCATCTTGAAGTCGACGAGGCGGATGCCGACGCCGAGGAACAGGCCGGAGAGGAAATCGTTGACGCGGATGGCGAGCGCCATCATGTCGTCGATCTCCTGCGGGGTCGCCCAGCCGAACGCGGTGATGTGCTCTTCGGAGACCATCGGGTCGCCGAGCTGGTCGTTCTTGTAATAGAACTCGATGATCGAGCGCGGAAGCTGGGTGCCTTCCTCGATGCCAAGCCGCTGCGACAGCGAGCCGGCCGCGACATTGCGCACGACGATCTCGAGCGGGATGATCTCGACCTCGCGGATGAGCTGCTCGCGCATGTTCAGCCGGCGGATGAAATGCGTCGGCACGCCGATATCGTTCAGGTTCTGGAAGACGTATTCGGAAATGCGGTTGTTGAGCACGCCCTTGCCTTCGATGACTTCGTGCTTCTTGGCGTTGAAGGCGGTGGCGTCGTCCTTGAAGTGCTGAATCAGCGTGCCGGGTTCAGGGCCTTCGTAAAGGACCTTCGCCTTTCCTTCATAGATGCGGCGGCGGCGGCTCATTGTGCTGTACCGTGTCTTGTAAAAGTCCATGATTGCCGGGGTTCCGGTTTACGTTTTCTATCCGCGGCGGGGACGGAAAGCCATGCCCGTACGCATACTGCGAAAGTGGCGCTTCCGTATGGCCGCAAACTAGCCGATCGAGCTTTCCAGCACAATCGGTCCGCGGGGCCGCCGTCCACCGCGCGCAGCCGCGACCAATTCGCAGGGCTGTTGCCTTGACGCCCTTCCCCCGATATGCAAGGCGCGAGCGCGAATCCGCGCAGCACGGTCACCGGTCTGGTACAATCAAGAGGGTAAGGGTATGACGACGTTCGACAAGCGCGAAGAAGGCTTCGAGAAGAAGTTCGCGCATGACGAGGAACTGAAATTCAAGGCCTATGCCCGACGCAACAAGCTCCTGGGCCTGTGGGCGGCCGAACAGCTCGGCAAGACCGGCGCCGACGCGGAAGCCTATGCCAAGCAGGTCGTCATGGCCGACTTCGAGGAAGCCGGCGACGGCGACGTGGTGCGCAAGGTCGTTGCCGACCTCGCCGACAAGAATGTCACCGAGCAGGCCATTCGCGCCAAGATGAACGAATTGCTGGCGCAGGCGGTGGCGCAGATCCAGGCCGGCCAGTAGCCGGCGCTCCCGTGAGTGCGGCCGCCGTCTCCGACGCCGACATTGCCGCGTGGTTCGAGGGCAAGTCGTTCACCTCGGACTGGACGAGCTGGCATTTCCCGCGCTGGACGAACCTGCTTGCGCCCTATCGGGAGGCGCCCGCGCACCTGCTTGAAATCGGATCCTGGGAGGGCCGCTCGGCCCTCTTCTTCCTCAATTACCTGCCGCACGCCAGGCTGACCTGCGTCGATCCCTGGACCGGCAATTTCGAGCACGCGGCCGATCCGTATTTTGCGGCGCTCGTTCCCGATTCCGAGCGCCGGTTCGACGAGAACACCGCCGCGTTCGCCCCCCGCATCGAGAAGATCAAGGACGCGTCCGCGCGCGCCTTGCCGCGGCTCGCGCTCGCCGACCGCCGCTTCGACATCGTCTATATCGACGGCAGCCATCTCGCCGTCGACGTGTTCGCCGACGGCGCGCTGGCGTGGCCGCTGGTCGCGCCCGGCGGCCTGATCGTGTTCGACGATTACGAATGGTACGGCTTCGAGGATGTCACGCAGAACCCGAAGCTCGGCATCGACGCCTTCCTGCGCGCCTATGAAGGCGGCTACCGGACGATCGAGCGCGGCTATCAGATCGTGATCAGGAAAGGTACCGGCTGAGGACGTCCGCGCCGGCGCATTCAGCTTCGCGCGGCGATCGCCATGGCGATCCGGTCGAGCACCTCGCCGATGCGCGCCTGAAGACCCGCGGCCTCGACCGTCATCACGCGATAATCGCGCGCGGCGAACCACGCATTGCGCTGCGCGCGCGTTTTCGCCGCGTCCGCGCTTTCGCCGGCCGGCGCGAGATCGATCACCAGGCGGTGCGCGAACGACACGATGTCGGCGATGTGCGGGCCGACCGGGGTCTGGCGCTTGAAGCCGGCCCCGATCAGGCGGCGGTCGCGGGTCAGGCTGCGCCACAAGAGGCGTTCGGCGTCGGTCGGATTGCGGCGCAGAAGGCGGGCAAGACCGCGCGTCGGGCCGCCGCTGTCGGCGGCCTCTTCCGGCGCTGAGCCTGCGATCAGCGCGCGCAGCAACTCGGCCTGCGTGCCGTCGAGCACGCCGCCGCGCGCGGGGCCCTTGCGGCCTTCGGCGAGCGCGGTGACGATGCCGTGCAGGGTACGGATGTCCTGCTGGGTCGGCTGCATGCGGCTGAAGATGTTGCGCATGTTGACGACCATGGTCTCGCGCTTCTCGTCGGGGCGGAAATATTCGATTCTTTCAAGCTCGCGTTCGAGCGCATGGAAGAAAGCGAGCAGCTGCTCCCTGGGCGCCGGCGGCGACTTGTCCGGCATCGCAAACGGCAGGGCCCCGCCCGAGGTCGTCTTGAACCATTCGTAGGCAAGGACCGCGACCGCCTGCGCGAGATTGAGCGAGGCGAAGGCCGGATTGACCGGCAGCGTGACGATGGCGTCGGCGAGCCCGACCTCCTCGTTCTCGAGGCCGTTGCGCTCGCGCCCGAACACATAGGCGACGGTCTCTCCGGCCGCGACGCGCGGCGCGACCGCCTCCGCCGCCTGCTGCGGCCCGATCACCGGCTTGGCCTGATCGTGGGCCCGCGCGGTCGCGGCCACGACATGGCTGCAATCGGCGATGGCGTCGGCGAGGGTCGGATGGAGCGTCGCCGCCTCCAGCACGCGGTCGGCTCCGGCCGCCATCATGCGCGCCTTCTCGTTCGGCCAGCCCTGGAGGGGCGCCACCAGCCGCAGCCGCGCCAGGCCAAAATTCGCCATGGCGCGCGCCGCCGCCCCGATATTCTCGCCGAGCTGCGGCTCCACCAGCACGAAGACCGGTCCCGGCGCGGCGATCCAGCGTCTGGTCTTGTCGGTCCCCGCGCCCGGCATGCAAGGCTCTTCCCGCGAAGCCGGCCATCGCGCCGGCTGCGCCTTCTACACCAGCGCGCCGCGCCGGCAAAAATCGCCTTCCGGGCGCCCTTTAGACCCTAAGTCGGCTTCCGTGCCGGCGATGCCGATGCTATAGGCAGCGCGCGCAAGGGGAGCGCCGCCTTCCCGATCCCTGACCCTTCAAGATATCAGGACGTTTTCCGTTATGGCCAAAATCAAGGTTGCGAATCCGGTCGTCGAAATGGATGGCGACGAGATGACGCGCATTATCTGGCAGCTCATCAAGGACAAGCTCATTCATCCCTACCTCGACATCGAGCTGCTCTATTACGATCTCGGCATCGAGCACCGCGACGCGACCAACGATCAGGTCACCATCGATTCCGCCGAAATGACCAGGAAGGTCGGCGTCGCCGTCAAGTGCGCGACGATCACGCCCGACGAAGCGCGCGTGAAGGAATTCAGCCTCAAGGAAATGTGGCGCTCGCCCAACGGCACCATCCGCAACATCCTGGGCGGCACGATCTTCCGCGAGCCGATCATCTGCAAGAACATCCCGCGCCTGGTGCCGGGCTGGACGCAGCCCATCATCATCGGCCGCCACGCCTTCGGCGACCAGTATCGCGCCACTGACTTCAAGTTCCCGACCGCCGGCACGCTGACGATTAAGTTCGTCGGCAACGACGGCAAGGTGATCGAGAAGGAAGTGTTCAAGGCCCCGGGCGGCGGCGTCGCCATGGCGATGTACAATCTCGACCAGTCGATCATCGACTTCGCCCGCGCCTCGCTCAATTACGGCCTGATCCGCAATTATCCGGTCTATCTGTCGACCAAGAACACCATCATGAAGCAGTATGACGGTCGCTTCATGGAGCTGTTCCAGAAGGTATTCGACGAGGAGTTCAAGGCCGAGTTCGACAAGCGCAAGCTCACCTACGAGCATCGCCTGATCGACGACATGGTGGCCTCGTCGCTGAAATGGTCGGGCGGCTATGTCTGGGCCTGCAAGAACTATGACGGCGACGTGCAGTCCGACACGGTGGCGCAGGGCTTCGGCTCGCTCGGCCTGATGACCTCGGTGCTGATGACGCCGGACGGCAAGGTGGTCGAGGCGGAGGCCGCGCACGGCACCGTCACCCGCCACTATCGCCAGCACCAGCAGGGCAAGGAGACCTCGACCAACTCCATCGCCTCGATCTTCGCCTGGACGCGCGGGCTCGCCCATCGCGCCAAGCTCGACAACAACGCAGCACTCGCGAAGTTCTCCGGCACGCTCGAGAAGGTCTGCATCGACACGGTGGAATCGGGCTTCATGACCAAGGACCTCGCGCTCCTGGTCGGCGCCGACCAGAAATGGCTTTCGACCACGGGCTTCCTCGACAAGATCGACGAGAACCTGAAGAAGGCGATGGCCTGATCCGGTCCTTGCATCCGCTAGCGAAAAGGCGCGGCCGCGGCCGCGCCTTTTTCATTCCGGCCGGCCTCTGCGGCGCGTGTCAGTGCTGCCCGACCTGGATTTTCTTGAGCAGCGCCATCTCGTAGGCGCGCTCCTGCGCAACGCGCGCATTCGCCGCATCGGGCGGGAAATCGAGCGCCTCCAGCAGCCGCCCGACGAGCTGCAGGCTCGCCTCGACCGTCTCCGGTATGGCGCTGACCGCCCCGCGCGCGCTCAGCCGCAGCGCGTGCTCGGGGTCCTTGGCGCGCGCGAATACCTGCGCATTCGGCCGCAGCGTCAGGACCTGATCGACCGCGCGCTCGGCGGCGGCAGCGCCGTCGAGCGTGATCACGATCGCGCGCGCATTCGCCACGCCGGCATGCTGCAGGATTTCGCGATGGCTGGCGTCGCCGAAATAGACCGCGCGGTCGGCGGCGCGCTGTTCGGCGACCAGCGCGCCGTTGGTGTCGAAGGCGACCCAGGGCACCTTCTCGTTGTCGAGCACGCGCGCCACCGCCTGTCCGACCCGGCCGAAGCCGCCGATGATCACATGGTCGCGCATGCGGCTGACGTCGTCGTCGGGGCGATCGCTGCTATGGTCGAGCGGCTCGAGGCGCTCGGCAAGCCGGCGCGCAAGCGCGGCCAGCACCGGCGTCACGATCATGCTCAGGCCGGCGACCGCGACGGCGGCGGTCGCGACGTGCGGCTCGAGCAGTTCCTTGCCGCGCGCAAGCCCGATCACCACGAACGCGAACTCGCCGGCCTGCGCGAGCAGGAGCGCGATCTCCGCCGCCACCGGCCGCGCCACACGAAACAGCCGCGCCGCCCCGTACAGGATCAGCGCCTTGGCCGCGACCAGCCCGAACAGCGACAGGAAAATCCAGCCGGCATGGCGCGCGACCTCCGCGAGATCGACCGACATGCCGACGGTGACGAAGAACAGCCCGAGCAGCAGCCCCTTGAAGGGATCGAGATCGACCTCGATCTGGTGGCGGTATTCGCTCTCGCCGAGCAACAGGCCGGCGAGGAACGCGCCCAGCGCGACCGACAAGCCGGCCTCCCCCATCGCGCCGGTGATGCTGAAGACGATGACGAGCGTGATCGCCATGATCAGCTCGCGGCTGCCGGTGCGCGCGGCCGAGCGCATCAGCGGGCTGACCAGATATTTGCCGACCACCATGATCAGGATGACCGCGGCGAACGCCTGCCCGAACGGCAGCAGCAGCTCGAGGACGTCGCGGTTGCCGGCATGGCGCGCCTCCAGGATGCCGACCACGAACAGGATCGGCACCACCATGAGGTCCTGGAACAGCAGCACCGAGAGTGAGATGCGCCCCACCGGCGTCGCCGCGCGGCGCTGCGCCACCATGATCTGCATCACCATCGCGGTGGAGGACAGCGCAAGGCACATGCCGAGGATCACGCCGGCCGGCGGCCTGATGCCGGCGAGGCGGACCGTGGCACCGATCGCGAGCACCGTGACCACCACCTGCACGAGGCCGACGCCGAGCACATAGCGGCGCAACTGCCAAAGCCGCTGCAGCGACAATTCCATGCCGAGCAGGAACAGCAGGAAGACGATGCCGAGCTCGGCGAGCGGCTCGGCGCGCCGGGGATCGTCGAGCGTGACGTAGCGCACCCAGGGGTGTTCGTCGGCGAGCTGGCCGAGGCCGTGCGGGCCGAGCGCCATGCCGACCAGGAGGAAGCCGAGCACCGTTCCCACGCGCAGCCGGTGCAGCAGCGGCACGATGATGCCGGCCGCGATCAGGAATATGAGCAGGCCCTTGAAGCCGTCCGCGTGGAACACCGGTCTCTCCCGTCGCGGCGCGTTGGCCCGACCGGGCACAGCTTAGAGCCAAACCGCGATTCGCCGCGACGGCCTTCCGCCGTCTGGGCTACCAGAGGCTTGCCTTGGCGCGCTCCGGCCAGACGCGGTCATAGTCGTCGCCGCCGACGCGGTCGTCGCTGAGCGCGGCGAGAATGCGGCCGACGCTCGGCAGCGCGGCGGGATCGACATGGTTCTTCGGGTCCCACAGTCCCGAGCGGATGATCGCCCGCGCGCACTGGAAATAGACCGCCTCGACCGCCATGACGAGAACGGTGCGCGGCGCCTTGCCTTCGACCGCGAACGAAGCCAGCAGATCGGGGTCGGCGGAAACCTGCGCGCGTCCGTTCACCCGCAGCGTGTTGCCGCTGCCGGGAACGACGAACAGCAGCGCCGCGCGCGGGTCGCGCACGAGGTTGCGCAGCGAATCGATGCGGTTGTTGCCGTGCCGGTCCGGCAGCATCAGCGTCCTGTCGTCGTGCACGCGCACGAAGCCGCGCGCGTCGCCGCGCGGCGAGCAATCGAGTCCCTCGGGGCCGGCGGTCGCCAGCACCACGAACGGAGAGGCCTCGATGAAGGCGCGATAATGCGGCGTGACGCGGTCGACTTCCTTGACGAGCGAGGTTTCGGCCGGCGGCCCGTAGAGCGCTTCGAGGTCCTCGATGCGCGTGATCGTGGTGCTCATCGCGCGAGCGCGGCCTCGATCGCGGCGAGCGCGGCATCGGCCTTCGAGCCGTCCGGCCCGCCGGCCTGCGCCATGTCGGGACGTCCGCCGCCGCCCTTGCCGCCGAGCGCCTCGGCGCCCGCGCGCACGAGATCGACGGCGGAAAAGCGCTTGGTCAGGTCGCTCGTGATGCCGACCACGATGCCGGCCTTGCCGTCGTCGGTCCGGCCGACGATGGCGACGACGCCGGAGCCGAGCTGCTTCTTGCCCTCGTCGGCGAGGCTGCGCAGGTCCTTCAGGTCGATGCCCTCGACCGCGCGCGCCAAGAGCTTCACGTCGCCGACCGTGCGCACCGCCTCGCCCCCGCCTTTGGCGCCGCCGCCCATGCCGCCGCCCATGGCGAGCTTCTTGCGTGCCTCGGCGAGATCGCGTTCGAGCTGACGGGTCTGCGACAGCACCTGTCCGATGCGGCCGCGCACCTCGGCCCTGGGCACACGGATTTCGGCGCCGATGTCGCGCAACTCGCGGCTGTCGGCATTGAGATGTTTGCGCGCGGACCTGCCGGTCAAAGCCTCGATACGGCGCACGCCGGCGGCGACCGCGCCCTCGCCCACGATCGAGATCAGGCCGATGTCGCCGGTGCGCCTCACATGCGTGCCGCCGCACAGTTCGACCGACCAGCCCATGGTGTTGGTACCGGCATTGGCGCCGCCCTCGCCCATCGCGACGACGCGCACCTCGTCGCCGTATTTCTCGCCGAACAGCGCGCGCGCGCCGGAGGCGATCGCGTCGTCCACCGCCATCAGGCGCGTGGTGACGGCCGAATTCTGCAGCACGAACTCGTTGGCGATGTCCTCGACGCGCTCGATCTCCTCGGCCGTGATCGGCTTGGGATGGGAAATGTCGAAGCGCAGCCGCTCGGGCGCGACCAGCGATCCCTTCTGCGCGACATGCTCGCCGAGCACCTGGCGCAGCGCCTCGTGCAGCAGGTGGGTGGCGGAATGGTTGGCGCGGATGGCCGAGCGGCGCGCGTGGTCGACCTCGAGGATGAGTGCGGTGCCGGCGGCAAGCGTGCCCTCCTCGACCGTACCGAGATGCACGAACATGTCGCCGGCTTTCTTCTGCGTGTCGGTGACGCGGAAGCGTACGCCGTCGGCGGTCATGAGGCCGGTGTCGCCGACCTGGCCGCCGCTTTCGCCGTAGAACGGCGTCTGGTTGACGACGACCGCGCCGCTTTCGCCCTTCTTCAGGCTGTCGACGTCTTTGCCGTCGCGCACGAGCGCCGCCACCACGCCCTCGGCGCGCTCGGTCTCGTAGCCGAGGAACTCCGTCGCCCCGGTCTTCTCGCGCAAGGCGAACCACACGGCTTCGGTGGCCGCGTCGCCCGAGCCGGCCCATGAGGCGCGCGCCTTCTCGCGCTGGCGCTCCATGGCGTCGGTGAAGCTTGCGAGATCGACCGAGATGCCGCGCGACTTGAGCGCGTCCTGCGTCAGGTCGAGCGGAAAGCCGTAGGTGTCGTAGAGCGTGAACGCGGTCTCGCCGTCGAACATGTCGCCGGTCTTGAGCGACTTGACCGCCTCGTCGAGGATCGAGAGCCCGCGCACGAGCGTGCGGCGGAAACGAGTCTCCTCGAGCTTGAGCGTCTCGGTGATCAGCGCCTCCGCGCGCAGAAGCTCCGGATAGGCCTGGCCCATCTCGCGCGCGAGCACCGGCACGAGTTTCCACATCAGCGGCTCTTTCACGCCCAGAAGCTCGGCATGGCGCATGCCGCGCCGCATGATGCGGCGGAGCACGTAGCCGCGGCCCTCGTTGGAGGGCAGAACGCCGTCGGCGATCAGGAAAGCCGAAGCGCGCAGATGGTCGGCGATCACCCGGTGCGAGGCCTTCTGCGGGCCGTCGGGCGAGACGCGGGTGAGGTCGGCGATGGCGCCGATGATGTGGCGGAACAGGTCGATCGCGTAATTGTCGTGGGTGCCCTGCATCACCGCGGCGATGCGTTCGAGCCCCATGCCGGTATCGATCGAGGGCCTGGGCAGGTCGATGCGCTTGCCGTCGGGCAACTGCTCGAACTGCATGAAGACGAGGTTCCAGATCTCGATGAAGCGGTCGCCCTCGGCGTCCGCGCTGCCGGGCGGGCCGCCCGGGATATGGTCGCCGTGGTCGTAGAAGATTTCCGAGCACGGACCGCACGGGCCGGTGTCGCCCATCGCCCAGAAATTGTCGGAGCCGGCGATGCGCGCGATCTTCGAGTCGGGCAGCCCCGCGATCTTCTTCCACAGGTCGAAGGCCTGGTCGTCGTCGACATAGACGGTGACCATCAGGCGCTCTTTCGGCAGGCCGAAATCCTTGGTTACCAGATTCCAGGCCAGCTCGATCGCGTGCTCCTTGAAATAGTCGCCGAACGAGAAATTGCCGAGCATCTCGAAGAAGGTGTGGTGGCGCGCGGTATAGCCGACATTGTCGAGGTCGTTGTGCTTGCCGCCGGCGCGCACGCATTTCTGCGCGGTCGCCGCGCGCTGATAGGGGCGCTTCTCGAGGCCGGTGAAGACGTTCTTGAACTGCACCATGCCGGCATTGGTGAACATCAGCGTCGGATCGTTGCGCGGCACGAGCGGGGAGGAGGCCACGGGCGTGTGGCCGTTGCGGGCGAAGTAATCGAGGAAGCCCGCCCGGATATCGTTGACGCCGCTCATGGTCTGAAAGTGATCCGTCCGAAGTCTGGGGAGCCCGCGGCGACGGGCACAAGCCGGCCGCCGCCGCAAGGCGCTTTCGGAGGCTTTTAGCGGCGGTGGAATAATGTGTCCAGAAAACCGCGCGGGGGCGGCGGGGGCCAAGGGCCGAAGCGCCGAAGCGCCCAAGGGCCCAAGGGCCCAAGGGCCGGAGCACTGCGCGGCTGTGGGCGGACAGGAGCCCCGGGGCGACAGCCCCGGGGCCAGACCGCGCCGCCGCCCCCGGGAGCGCCGGGGGTTGCCGGCCGACGCAACGCAACGGACGCCACGCACGCAACAGGCACAAGACTTAAGACGCTACGCAACTCAGAACATTACGCACGCAACACACTCACCACAGCAAACCTGTATCGCCGCCATTTCCGCCGCCGCGGTCCCGCCGAAACCGGCTTCGCCCCGCTGGAACCGGCTCCGCACGGCCCCGCGCAGCACCGGCGATGAACGGCCGGCCGGCATCCTGCCGCCTATGCACACAATAGTATCGGCATCCGGAGTCGGGGGCGGGCGGCTCCGGAGAGCGACCCGCGGCGCGGCCTATTCGGCAGCGTCCCCGGCCTCGTCCTTCTCCTCGCCCTGGAGGATTTTCTCGGCGATCAGCCCGGAATTCTGCCGCACCAGCGTCTCGATGCGCGCGGCCACGTCCGGGTTGTTCTTCAGGAAGGTCTTGGCGTTCTCGCGGCCCTGGCCGATGCGCTGGCTGTCGAAGGAAAACCAGGCGCCGGATTTCTCCACCACCCCGGCCTTGACGCCGAGATCGATCAGCTCGCCGACCTTGGAGACGCCCTCCCCGTACATGATGTCGAACTCGACCTGCTTGAACGGCGGGGCGAGCTTGTTCTTGACCACCTTGACGCGGGTCTGGTTGCCGACCACCTCGTCGCGCTCCTTGATCGCGCCGATGCGGCGGATGTCGAGGCGCACGGAGGAATAGAATTTCAGCGCATTGCCGCCGGTCGTGGTCTCCGGCGAGCCGTACATCACCCCGATCTTCATGCGGATCTGGTTGATGAAGATCACCATCGTGTTGGAGCGGTTGATGGAGGCGGTGAGCTTGCGCAGCGCCTGGCTCATCAGTCGTGCCTGAAGGCCGGGCTGGCTGTCGCCCATCTCGCCCTCGAGCTCGGCGCGCGGCACGAGCGCGGCCACCGAATCGATGACCAGCACGTCGACCGCGCCCGAGCGCACCAGCGTATCGGCGATCTCGAGCGCCTGCTCGCCGGCGTCGGGCTGGGAAATCAGGAGGTCGTCGACATTGACGCCCAGCTTGCGCGCATAGATCGGGTCGAGCGCGTGCTCGGCGTCGACGAACGCGCAGATGCCGCCGGACTTCTGCGCCTCGGCGACGGTGTGCAGCGCGAGTGTGGTCTTGCCCGAGGATTCGGGGCCGTAAATCTCCACCACGCGCCCGCGCGGCAGGCCGCCGATGCCGAGCGCGATGTCGAGCCCGAGCGAGCCGGTGGACACCGTCTCGATGTCCATCGACTTGTTGGTGCGGCCGAGCCGCATGATCGAGCCCTTGCCGAACGCGCGCTCGATCTGGGAGAGCGCGGCATCGAGAGCCTTCGACTTGTCCATGGAGGAACCTTCAACCAAACGCAAAGCCGCTTGGGCCATTGTCGTCACTCCTTATGACCATCGATTCGGCTGCCGTTCAACGCGCCCGCGCCGACCGGCCCGATCTCTGGATTTTCATGTACACTATTTGTTCTCTGTTCGCAATATGTTCTTACCGGAGGCCGGCCTGTTTAAACAGGCTGGCCGTTCTGTCCCCCACCCGACCGGCTTTGAAAGCAGCGGCGGTCTGTCCTAGAATTGCCCGTCATCGATGGGGATGGGGTCCCCCGATAACCGCCACTGTGGCTGATGACTTCTACCGACAGGCGCGCTTGCGCCGGTAGGAGATTCTATGCGCGAATATCTCATCGTTTTCGTCGGCGGCGGCATCGGCACGGCGATGCGGCATTTCGTGAATGTCACGTTCGTGCGCGTGCTCGGAAATGGTTTTCCCTGGCACACCGCCTTCGAGAACCTGAGCGGCTCCTTCGTCATGGGCGTGCTGACCGGCTATCTTGCCTTCAAGGGTCATGCTCCCCAACCGGTGCGTCTATTTCTCATGACGGGGATACTGGGCGGCTACACCACCTTCTCGGCGTTCTCGCTCGACACGATGCTGCTGTGGGAGCGCGGTCACTTGGTCCGGGCCGCGCTCTACATAGTGCTCTCGGTCGGGGGAGCCCTGGCGGGCATCGCCCTTGGCCTGACGATTGCGCGCCGCGTGCTGTAGACCGGTCGCCGCGACCGGCGCCTCCTGGTTTCGTTGATCGCTTCTGCGCCCGACGCGACGAACTGCCGCGTCTTGGCGTGTGCGCCGAACCGCATTGCGCCGCGGCACGCCGCGACGTCTTCGCCGGTGCACGATTCCGCCCATTTCCGTTTTGCCATTGTTCATTTGATCTGCTGCACTATGCGCGTCCGGGGGCAGGACAAGGAGCAGACCATGCGATGGATCGTTGCGGCGCTGTTGGCGGCGGCCGCCTTTGCCGTTTTTCCGGCAACCTCCGAGGCGAGGGACGGCTGCGGGCGCGGCTGGTATTTCGACGGCGTGGCGTGCCGGCCGCAGGCGGCGGCCCCGCGCTACGCGCCGGGCTACGGTTACGGCCCCTATCGGCGGCCGGGCGCGCGCACCTGGCAGGATTGTCCGCCCGGACAGGTCCCTACTGGCCGCGGCGATTGCCGGCCCTGGTATCCGACCCGCGGCTCCGAATGCCCGCCCGGCTACACGCTGCAGAGCGGCCGCTGCAAACCTTACCGCGGCTATTGAGCGAGGAGCGGCGCACGCCGCCCGCCGCTCGACAACATTGCGAACGGGGCCGCCCGCGAGGCGGCCTCTTTATTGACGGAGATCTGCGTCCGGCCGGCACCGTCGATCCGTTCGCGTCCGGCCGGCCGCGCGCCGCACAAACGGGTGCTACCAGCGCAGTAGCCGCGCGCCGAGAAACGTGCCGAGCCCCGCGGTCACAGCGATCGCAAGCGTGTACCAGGTCGCAACGAACAGCGGCGAATCGTCGGTGCAATGGATGGCGTAAAGCGCCGCCCCGAGCCCGCCGGCAAGCACGCCCGCCACGGCGCCCGCGAGCGCGGGCCGCGTCGGCGCGCCATGCCGCAGCGCAAGCAATGCCGCCGCAAGCGGCGCCAGTGCCAACAGCGGGATCAGGCTCAGACAGCGCGCCCAGTTGTCGCCGACCCACAGCGTCGCCCATTGCGCGCGCGGTACGAGGACGAGCTCGACGGCGACTGCAAGCAGAAGCGCGGCCGGTACCGCGAGCAGCGCCAGCAGGGATGCGCCCGCGCCCGGCTGTGCGAGGCGCACCAGAACCAGCGCCGCCAGCGCCGCCAGCGCCAGGGCCTCGATCGGCTTGAGCACGAAGCGCACATGGCCGAACGCCGTGGCGACATCGTCCCGCGGCCCGAGAATGACGGCAAAAAGGAGCGCCGCCACCGCAAGTCCTGGCACCAGCGCCAGCGCCAGGCGCGCGGCCACCGTCATGCCGCGCGCCGGCGGCTCGGCGGAAAGAGTGCGGATCAGGTCGTCGGTCTTCATCGGGTGCGCTCCCCGTTGCGCCCGAGCGAGGCGAGCCCCCGATGCAGCGCCGCCCGCACCGCCCCCTCGCTCATGCGCAGACGCTCAGCCGTCTGCGCAATCGAGGCGCCCTCGACCGCGATGGTGCGCACCACCGCGCGCTGGCGCTCCGGCAGCTTTTCGAGCGAACGCGTCACGTCGCGCGCGGCAAGCGGATCCTCGGCCGGGGGAGCGGCGAGCGTGTCGTTGAAATCCTCGATCGGCACTTCGGCGCGCCGGCCGCGCCGGCGCAGCGCGTCGATCGTCTTGTAGCGCGCAAGCGCCGACAGCCAGGGCGCAAAGGGACGGTTTTCGTCCCAGGTATGCTGCTTGAGGTGCACCGCGATCAGAATGTCCTGCACCACATCCTCCGTGTCGGACGCATTGCCGCCGTGGCGCACCAGCCCGCGCCGGACGAGCGGCCGCATCGCCTGCGCGATCTCGCGCAACAGGCGGTCATAGGCGGCGCGGTCGCCGCCGCGCGCCTGACGCATCAACGCCGCCCATTCGCGGTCGCGGTCGCTCACCGTGTCCCGTTCCTTGCTTTCGCGCGCACCGGTCTCGGTGTTACGCGCCGCCCAGCATAATCACATGCTCGTGACCGGCAACCCAGCGAACACAAGACCGTGAGCGCGTAACGCCGCCGCGCGGCGCGACGAAAAACCGGATAGGGCCGCACCGAACACGCGGTCCCTCATCGGGCCATGCGTCCGTTGCCATCCGCAAATGTCAAACCGACTGGAAGGGACCACCATGACTGCCAAGTCCACGATCTCCGCCGCCGCTCTGGCCGGCTCCTTCGCCGCCGCCATGTCGCTGATCGCCGCCACCGCCTCCGCCGCACCGGTCGCCGCCCAGCCCGACAAGGACAAATGCTACGGCGTCGCACTTGCCGGCAAGAACGACTGCGCCGCCGGACCCGGCACCACCTGCGCCGGCACATCCAAGGTCGATTACCAGGGTAATGCCTGGAAATACGTGCTCAAGGGCACCTGCGCGACGATGAAGACGCCCAAGGGCATGGGCTCGCTCGCCCCGATCAAGAGCTGAAGCGGCGTCGCCGACGCCGTCGGCCTCCTCCGGAAAGGGCGAGGTCGATCTGCGAATCAATCGGGTGAGGGTCCCGCACGCGCGGCGCCCCCACCCGGATCGCGGCTTGCGCCGCGCGCCCGCTCGCAGCGGGCGGAATCAGCACAATCGTGAAGGCATGTGCCATGCTCCAGCAAAGCCACCTTCCCCACGCCGTCGGCATCGGCTTCAAGCCGCAGCACTTTTCCGACATCATGGCCGGCGAGCAGCCGATCACCTTTGTCGAGATCCATGCCGAGAACTACATGGGCGCTGGCGGCGCGCCGCACGCGCAGTTGCGCGCGCTGTGCGAACGCTTCGCGCTGTCGGTGCACGGCGTCGGCCTGTCGATCGGGGCGATGGCGCCGCTCGATCGTGCGCATCTTTCGCGGGTGAAGAGCGTGTGCGAACGCTACCGGCCGGCGAGCTTCTCCGAGCATCTGGCCTGGTCCTCGCACGCGGACACCTATCTCAACGACCTCCTGCCGCTGCCCTATACGCGCGAAACGCTGACGCGCATCGTCGAGCATATCGACCTCGTGCAGGAGACGCTTCAGCGCGAAATGCTTCTGGAAAACCCCGCGACCTACCTGCAATTCGCCGCAAGCACGTACGCCGAAACCGACTTCCTCGCCGAGATCGCGCGCCGCACCGGCTGCGGCCTTCTGCTCGACGTCAACAATGTCTTCGTGCAGGCGAAAAACCACGGCACCGACCCGCGCGTCTATCTCGATGCCTTCACGCTCGCGCATGTGAAGGAAATCCATCTCAGCGGCTACGACGCCCAATGCGACGAGAGCGGCGCCCCGCTCCTGATCGACAGCCATGGCGCGCCGGTCGCCGATCCGGTCTGGGCGCTGTATGAGCACGTCATCGCGGTCACGGGTCCGCTGCCGACGCTGATCGAATGGGACAACGACGTGCCGGTCTGGCCGGTGCTGGCGGAGGAAGCGCGCGCCGCCGGCGCGGTCCTTGCCCGCGCAGCCGCGCGGCGTGCCGCCTGAGGAGACGGCCGATGTCCGCCGCCCTGCAGCAGGAATTCGCGCATGCACTGCTCGATCCCGATGCCGCCCTGCCGGCCGGACTCGTTTCGCATACAAGCCGCGCGCCGCACCGACGCTTCGCCGTCTATCGCAACAATGTCGTGGCCGGCCTTGTCAACGCGCTGCGTGCGCGCTTTCCCGCGACAGAGCGCATCGTCGGCGAGGATTTCTTCGTCGCCATGGCGCGGCTGTTCGTGCAGGCGCATCCGCCGCGCTCGAAAATCCTGTGCGAATACGGCGACGATCTCCCCGGCTTCATCGCGGCGTTCGCGCCCGCCGCGGAGCTTGCCTACCTGCCGGACGTCGCACGCCTGGAAGCCGCGCGCACGCGCGCCTGTCACGCCGCCGACGTACAACCGCTCGATCCGCCCGCCATCGTCGCGCTTTCGCCCGAGGAGCCTTCCGCGCTGCGATTCGAACTGCACCCGGCCATGCAGATCGTGCGCTCGCGCCATCCTATCGTGACGATCTGGGCGATGAATGCCGGCGAGCGCATGCTCGGGCCGATCGACGAGAGCGTGGCGGAAGATGCGCTCGTTGCGCGCCCGCAATTCGATGTCTTGGTTTACGCGCTGCCGCCGGGCGGCGCGGACTTTCTCTGCGCACTTGCCAGCGGCGTTCCGCTCGGCGCGGCCGCGCAAAGTGCGCTCGCGCGCCATCCGCATTTCGACCTCACCGCGAACCTCGCCCTCGTGCTACGCGCGGGACTCATCACCGCGACGCAGCCCCCCTCTCTTGACGGATATCAGTCATGACCGACGCCACCTTCTCCGCCCGTCCGCGCTCCGGCCTGCCCGGATTCCTCACACGCCTGATCGTCCTGTTCGAATCCATGCCCTACTGGTTTATCGCGCTCGTCACGCGTCTGTCGATCGCCGGCGTGTTCTGGCGCTCCGGCCAGACCAAGCTCGAGGGCTGGCGCGTCTCGGAGACCGCAATCGACCTGTTCCGCGACGAATACCGGCTGCCGCTGATCGATCCGGCCGTCGCCGCCCATCTCGCCGCGCTCTGCGAGCATCTGTTTCCGGCGCTGCTCGTAATCGGACTTGCCGCGCGGTTCTCGGCGCTTGCGCTCCTGATCATGACGCTGGTGATCCAGGTTTTCGTCTATCCCGATGCCTGGCCGACGCACGGCACCTGGGCGGCCTGCCTGCTGCTGATGATCGCCAAAGGCCCCGGCTGCGTGTCGCTCGATCGCGTGATCGCGCCGCGTTTCGCCCGCTAAAGCATGATCCCGAAAAGTGCGAAGCGGTCTTCGGAAAAGATCATGCTCAAACAAAGCGCTAAAGCGGGATGACGATTCAAGGAGAACTCATCCCGCTTTAGCTCCGCCGGCGGCGCGCGGCGGGCGCAGCCTTTCGCGCCGGCTTCGGTCCGGCCGCGCCGTAATCGGCCATGTTGTCGTACATGCGGCGCAGGATCGCCTTGAAGCGCGCGATGTCGGCTTTCGAGACGCCGCGGAACAGCGCGCGCTCCACCGACACCATCATCGGGAGCAGCTCTACGACGATGTCGCGCCCGGCGCGCGTCAGCCGCACCGTCACCTCGCGGTTGCTGGTGTCGGAGCGCGTGCGCGTGACGAGGCCGCGCCGCACCCCGGCCGAGATCAGGCGCGAGACGGTCGGCGCGTCGAGGCTTGTCGCCGCCGACAGATCGACCTGGCGCAATTCGCCGCGATGCGCCAGCACCGCGAGCACCCGCCACATCGGGATCGTGAGATTGAAACGCGCGAGCCCGCCATCGGTCGCACGCGCAACCACCGCCACGCCCAGCCGGTTGATCAGGTAGGGCAGCCGCTGGCTCAGGTCGTAGACGGGTCTGGACTTCACGGCGAAACGGCCCCGGAATGCGCGCGCCTTTATCGACGGTGCGCCGCCAGCCTGTCAATGTGGACGGGTGGAAACGGTTGCCCCGGCAGCGGCTTGCCGCATCTGCACAGGGGCGCCGGGGCCTCACGATTTACAACAGTTGCATTTACAAGTATTGTAACAGCAACAATCAGGCGCGACCGACCGCAACAAGGATGCGTCCATGGGAGAGCGCTTCGAGGCCGACTTCCGCAAGGCCATGCGCCGGCTGGCGAGCGCGGTGACCGTCGTCACCGCCGCGCACGAAGGCGGCCGCCACGGCATGACCGCGACCGCCGTCACCGCGGTGTCGGACGCCCCGCCTTCGCTGCTCGCCTGCATCAACCGCGCGTCCGGGCTGCACGATCCGCTGCTCGCGGGCGGGCGCTTCTGCATCAACATCCTCTATGCCGACCAGAGCGGGATCGCCGAGGCGTTCGGCGGCAGACGGCGCAAGGACGAGCGCTTTGCGGTCGGCGAATGGGTGACGAGCGCCTGCGGGCTGCCGTTCCTGCGCGAGGCGCAGGCCAGCATCTTCTGCGACGTCGATTGCGTGACGCCGTACGGCAGCCACAGCGTCGTCATCGGGCGCATCAGCGACATTCTGGTCGCCGGCCATGTCGCCCCGCTGCTCTACCAGGACGGCCGCTACACGGTCGGCCTCGGCGACGGCATCGACTGGGTGGTGCCGATTTGAGAAACGGAAATGTCGTCCCGGACGCCCCGCAGCTTCGCGCGAAGCCGCGGGGCCGATCCGGGACCGCAACAAAATAAAAACGTGAAACGACCCCGGATCGGCAACGCATCACGTCGTGCTGCGCCGCGCCCGGGATGACAAAACGGGAGGACACAATGGAATTCGGCTATTTCACGCTTTCCGACAATCACTACGACAACAACACGCGCGCGCCCAACCGCTTCATCGAGGACATCACCGAGGAGGCGCTCTATGCCGACCAGATCGGCATGCACTCGGCCTGGATCGGCGAGCATCATTTCAATTCGCTCGGCGTTCTCTCCTGCCCCGACCTCGTGCTGAGCTTCATCGCCGCGCGCACCAAGCACATCCGGCTCGCCCCGGCGGTCACCGTCCTGCCGCTGCATCATCCGATCCGCGTCGCCGAGCAATGGGCAACGCTCGACCTTCTCTCCAACGGCCGCGTCGATTTCGCCGCCGGCCGCGGCTACGACCGGCGCGAATACCTGCCGTTCGGCGTTTCGTTCGAGGACAACCAGTCGATTTTCGACGAGGGCCTCGAAGTCGTGCGCAAATTGTGGGCGGCGGAAGGCAAGCGCATCGACCACAAGGGCAAGCATTACCAGTTCGAGGACGTGCGCATCACGCCGCAGCCGGTGCAGAAGCCGATCCCGACCTATGTCGCTTCCTTCTCCAAGCCCTCGATCGAGCTTGCCGCACGGCTCGGCTGCGGGCTGATCGTGGCGCCGTTCGCCGCCGCCATGAGCTTCGGCGGTCTGCGGCAGGTCGCCGACCTCTATCACGAGACCTGCGCCAAATACGGCAACAAGCCCGGCCGGCTGATGTGCTCGTATTTCACGCATTTCGCCGACACCAGGGAGCAGGAGGACGCGCAGCGCGCACGCCAGATCCGCTACTACAAGGAATGCGTCATCCCCGCCTTCCCGGGCGATCCACGCACCGCGCCGCCGAGCTACCGTTATTTCATCGACATGGTCGACCGCCTGCAGAAAGTGAAGCCGGAGGACCTGACGGAAAACTCGGTGCTGGTCGGCCCCTCCGCGCGCATCACCGAAACGCTGAAGAAGGTCGAGGCGGCAGGCTTCGAGGAAGTGATCCTCTATTTCAATGTCGGTCTCAAGCCGCACAACCAGGTCAAGGAAGAGATGGACCGCTTCATGCGCGAGGTCGCCCCGCACTTCGAGGGCAAGCACAAGGCGCGCCGCGCCGCCTGATCCGGCGGGCCGGGCGGCGGCGGGCCGCGCTCAGCTGCCGGCCCGGTCCTCGTCGGATTCGATCACCATGCCGCTCATCGGCTCGATCCAGACCATGTGGTCGCGCATGCCCTTCACGCCGGAGGTGTTCTCGGCGAGCACATGCAGCGCGCGGCGCTGACGCTCGTCGAACACGCTGCCGGTAAACGTCACGACGCCATCGCGCACGAGCACCTGCACCATGGCGCCCGGCCCCCAGGGCAATTCGCGGATCGCCTTGACGATCCGCTCGCGGATTTCGGAATCGCTTGCGGTCGTCGGCGCAAGCTCGCGCGACACGCTGGCCAGCGCGCGGATCAGGTTCGCCCGCGTGATGATGCCGACCGCCTGTCCGTCGCGCACCACCGGCACGCGCTTGATGTGATAGCGCTCCATCAGCATCACGACGTCGTCGAGCGGGGTGTCCTCGGCGACGCTGCGCACCGGCGCCGTCATGATCTCGCCGACCTTGCGGCCGCTGGCGCGGACATATTGCTCGGCCAGCGCCCCCGGCCCCATGAGGAATTCGATCCAGCGCGGCTGCCGCGGCTGCGTGCCAAGCTCGGCGCGGCGCAGGAAGTCGCCTTCCGACACGATCCCGACCAGTTGCCCGGCGGCATCGACCACCGGCAGGCCGCTGATATTTTTCTCGACCATCAGCCGCAGCGCGGCCTCGACGGTTGCGTCCGGCAGGACCGAAATCACGGCCTGGGACATGACATCGCGGGCTTTCATGGCGGCCTCGTTTCGTTTGCAGGATGCGCGGCCGGAATGCCGGTCGCCGCATCCGGTCTTTCTAGACCGAAGCATGTCGCGCCTGTTGCGCTGGATCAAGCCGCGGGCGGCCGCGCTGCGCACGCGGCGGACATGCGCTCAGAGCAGCACGCCGGCAATCATCGCAACGCATGTGACCAGCCCGAGCACCGGCACCCAGAGCGGGACGCGGACCGTGCCCGCCGGCCCGTGCGGGCGTTTCGCCAGCCGCAGGCGGATGAGGCTGGCATTGACCATCGCGAAGACGACAAGCGTCGCGATCGAGGTTGCCTCCGCCAACGGCTCGATCGGGATCGTCAGCGCCAGAACGAGCGTCGCGCCGGTTGCGATCGCGGTCGCCAGCAAGGGCGTCGCGGTGCGCACATGGACGTCTCCGAGCACGGCCGGCAGATCGTGCTGGCGCGCCATGCCGTACAGGACGCGCGAGGCCATGGTCATCTGCACGAGGACGGTGTTGAGCGTCGCCACGATTGCAATGGCGGTGATCGCGGCAGGGCTGATCCCGGCAATCTCGCGGAACAGGACGCTGAGCGGGGCGCTCGACTGCGTCAGCCGCTCGGCCGGCACACCGACGACCGCGATCACCGCCACCAGCACATAGAGCACGGTGGAAATGACGAGCGTGAGCGCGATCGCGAGCGGCAAATCCCGTCCCGGCGCCTGCGCCTCTTCGGCAATGTTGACGAGATCCTCGAAGCCGATGAAGGCGAAGAACGCAAGCAGGCTCGCCATGGCGATGCCCGACCAGACGACCTGATCGAAGGGAACGGCGAACATTTGCGGCACCGCGCCGGCAAGATCGAGACCGGCGCCGAAGCCGGCACCGATGATGGCGAGAAGGCCACCGACCTCAATCAGGGTGAAGATGCCGGCGAGCGTCACCGATTCGAGGATGCCGAAGGCAGCGATGGCGCCGAGCCCCAGCACGATCAGCACGACCAGGAGCGGGATCGGCCAGTCCACGAATTCGCGCAGATAGCCGGCGCAGCCGATGCTCACCGCCGCGCCGGAGACGATCCCGATCACGATCGTGAGCAGGCCGACGAGGCGCGACAGCGTGCGCGAGCGGAAGGCCGCGCGCACATAGGCCGCCTCCCCGGCGCTGACCGGAAAGCGCGTGCACAATTCGGCGTAGGACGCCGCGGTAAGCGCCATCACCACCGCCGCCATCAGGAAGGCGAACGGCGCATGCGCGCCGGCGTGGCGCACCATCGCGCCGATCAGCACATAGATGCCGGCGCCGACCGTGACCCCGACGCCATAGAGCACGAGCAGCGGCAGGTTGATCCGCCGCCGCAGCGATCCGTGCCGGCCGGCCTCTCCCCCCTGCGCACTCATGCGTTCGCTCCGCCCCGTTTTGCCAGCCCCGCTCTTCCTATAGCAGACGGAGCAGGCGGCCGGCCGCTGCGTCGCGCGCTCAGCGTCGCGAACAGGTCGACAGCCCGATCAGCCGGTAGGCCGGGCAATAGCCGAACACCGCCGTCAGCAACGGCACGATTCCGATCCAACCGATCCAGTTCCAGCCGGTCGCGGAAAAGCCAATCGGGATCGCGTAGGCGATCAGCACGAGGCCGATCACGATCCGCACGACACGGTCGATCGTACCGACATTGACCTGCATTGGTTCATTCCCCCGTTTGCGTTCCAGGTCGCCTCAAGGCGTGCGCGCCTCAGCGCTCGTAATTGCGCCAGCGATGCCAGCCCCAGCGGCGCGGATGGCTCCTGTCCAGCCGCCGCTTCTGCTCGTCGTTGAGCGTCGCATAGAAGGCGTCGAATGCCGGCCGCACGGTCTTGATCGCGTCGAGCATCGCCGTCATCCGCGTCTCCATGAAAGCAAGCCGCGCCGAGACGGTGGCCGGTGCTTCGGCCGGGCAGGCGCCCGCAAGCGCTTTTGCGGCATTGTCGGACGCCGCGCGCAGATCGTCGAACGCCTTGCGCTGCTTTTCGTCCGGCTTGACGATCTGCTCGATCTGTTCGAGCCGCCAGGCGCCGAAGCCGGCCGCCCGCGGGCTGCACAGGGCGCGCATGCCGCCGCGACTCCAGCGGCCCGGCCCCATCATCATGCCGGGGCCCATTTCCCAGCCGCCCCGATGCATGCCGGGTCCCGGTCCGGGCTGCGCCTGCGCTGGTTGCGCGAGCAGCGCAACGGCGAAACCGGCGGCGGCAATCAGCATCACGCGTGTCGGGATCATGGAAGTCTCCTGCTTCGAAAATCGCCTCATTGCTGGATAAACCCCGGGCGCGGGCCCGCCTTGATGTGGATCAACCGGCGTGGCCCATAGATGCGCGACCCATGCGGCACGGCCCATGCGGCATCCTGTACGCGCACTCATACATTTATGATAATTTGAATATGATCGGCCGTCCATCGCGACGGGTGCGCGGCGAAATCGCGCGGGTCCAAAAAAATGCGCCTTGCGGAGGGGATTTCGCAAGGCGCGTCAAGTCGCGGGAGGAACGGGTCAGGCGGTTTTGACGTCGATCTTTTTCGCCTGCACGGGCGTCGGCTTGGGGACAACGACCTTGAGTACGCCCTTGGAAAGGCTCGCCTTGATCGCATCGGCATTGACGCCGGCCGGCAATTCCAGCGTGCGCGAGAACATGCCGTAGCTGCGCTCGATCATGCGGTAATTCTTGTCCTTCTCTTCCTTCTCGGCTTTCTTTTCGCCGCGGATGCTCAGGAGATTGTCGGCGACGTTGATCTGCACGTCCTTTTCCTCGAGACCGGGCAGCTCCGCGGTGATCTCGATCTCCTTGTCGGTCTCCACAATGTCCATAACGGGGACAAGATCGCGCGCACCCGTGCTCAAGGACGGGAAACCGCGACCGAAATCGTCAAAAAGACGTTCGACCTCGCGCTGCAACGAGCTGAACGGATGAAAATCGCGCCGTAGATCGCGGCCGACGGGTATGAGTGACTTGAAGTTCATGACCGTCTCCATTCGAGATTTCGCCATCCGGCGGACGGTGGCAAAAGATTAGATCGCCGGGAAGCGCATATATTGATCGAGATCAACCTGCACGCGCGCACGAAGCGATTTCATGCGCCCGGCGACCGCTATGCGTCGCGCAGGTTTGAAATAGTCATATAGCGAATTTTGAACGAAGTATCAGGGGGCGGCCATGGCCAAGCGCACGGCGAAGACGTCGAGGCAATCGAAAGGAACCCGCGCGGCGGCGCCCGCGATCGCAGCCGGCGCCGCGGAGCCGGCGGACGCCGGCGCATTCATTCGCAGCCATTGGGGATTGCTGCTCGCAGTCGCCGCGCTGGTCGCCATCCTCGCGCTGCCGACGCCGGCCGGCCTGCCGGTCGCCGGCCATCGCATGCTGGCCATCCTGGCCTTTGCCGTCATCGTGTGGATGACGGAGGCCATCGACTACGCGGTCTCCGCCGTGGTGATCGCCGCGCTGATGGCGTTCCTGATCGGCTTTGCGCCCAGCGTCGCCAATCCCAATGTGCTGCTCGGCACGAGCGGGGCGCTCACGCTCGCCTTCAGCGGTTTCGCCAATACCGCGCTCGTGCTGGTCGCCTCCGCGCTGTTCCTCGCCGCGGCCATGACCGCGACCGGGCTCGACAAGCGCATCGCGCTCAGCATCCTCTCGCGCGTCGGCACCAAGACCAGCCACGTCGTGGTCGGCACCATCATCGTCGGTTTCGTGATCGCGCTGCTCGTGCCCTCCACCACCGCGCGCGTCGCCTGCCTCGTGCCGATCACGCTCGGCATCATCGCCGCCTTCGGCGCCAGCCGCAAAAGCGTGTTCGCCGCCATGCTGATGATCACGACGGTGCAGACCGCGAGCATCTGGAACGTCGGCATCAAGACCGCGGCGGCGCAGAACATGGTGGCGGTCGGCTTCATCGAGCGCACCTTCGGCCAGACCATCACCTGGCTCAACTGGTTCATCGCCGCCGCCCCGTTCGCGGTGCTGATGTGCATCGCGCTCTATTTCGTGATGACCCGCATGATGCCGCCGGAAGTGGCGGAAGCGCCGGGCGGCCGCGAGGGCATCCGCAAGGCGCTCGCCGCGCTCGGACCGATGAAGACCTCGGAGATGAAGCTGCTTGCCATCTCGCTCACGCTGCTGGCGTTCTGGGCGACCGAGGGCGTGCTGCACCGCCTCGACACCAGCACGACGACGATCACCGCCGTCGCGCTGATGTTCCTGCCCGGCATCGGCATCATGACCTGGAAGGACGCGCAGCCGCGCATCCCTTGGGGCACGGTGATCCTGTTCGGCATCGGCATCAGCCTCGGCACCGCGCTGCTGCAGACCAAGGGCGCGACCTGGCTCGCCGACATCGTGGTCGCCCAGTTCGGCCTCAAGCAGGCCACCGCGCTGTTCATCCTCGGCGTGATGAGCCTGTTCCTGATCGTCATCCATCTCGGCTTCGCCAGCGCGACCGCGCTCGCCTCCGCGATGATCCCGATCGTGATCGCCGTCATGCAGAGCGTGGCGACGCCGGGCATCAACATCATCGGCATGACCATGGTGCTGCAATTCGTGGTCAGCTTCGGCTTCATCCTGGTGGTGAACGCGCCGCAGAACATGGTCGCCTACGGCACCGAGACCTTCGAGGCGCGCGACTTCGTGCGCACCGGCCTCGTGCTCACGGTGATCGCGTTCGCGCTGGTGATGATCCTGGGCGCAACCTACTGGCGCTGGCTCGGCTACGTGTGAGGCCACCCTGCGCATCCCCGGTCCGTGCGCATGCGAACCATGCGCGCGGGCCGGCGCGATGGCCGCCGGGTACAGTTCGTTACAAAAGTTCGTGAAGAAGCGATGACAGGCCGGTCCGCGGGACCTGCGCCGGGGCCTGCACCGTTGTCCCGGTATCGCGGCTGCGCTATGGCCAGCGTACGACTGGCGATCCGCGCAGCCGCAGGACGGACATCTCCATGAATCCCGCATTCATCGTTGTTCTCGGCACAATCCTGCTGACCGCGACGCCTGCGGCGGCCCAGACGATCATGACGACGCTCGCAAGCCCCGCCGGCCTTGCGCCGCCGGTCGCCAAACGCACGCCGGTCGTGCTGCGCGAGCACGGCCGCGAGCGCATCGACGACTATCCCTGGTTCCGCGACCGCAACAATCCCGACACGCTCGCCTACCTGCAGGCTGAGAACGCCTATGCCGCGCAGCGCCTGGCGCGGCTGTCGCCGCTGATCGACGAGATCGCGCGCGAATTGCGCGCGCGCACCGACGGGGCCAACGCCAATCTCGACTTTGTCGATGCGTCGTACGTCTATGAACGCCAGATCGTGCCCGGCGCGCGCCATCCCGCCATCGTGCGCCGTCCGCTCGCCGGCGGCCCGCAGGAGACCGTGCTCGACATCGAGCGGCTGGCCGAGGGCCACGACAATTACAGCCTCGACAATTACGCCGTCAGCCCCGACGGCAACATCGTCGCCTTCGCCGTCGATCCGCGCGGCGACCTGCGCCACAATCTCTATCTGCGCGACATCCGCACCGGCGCGCTGACCGATCCCGGCATCGGCGAGGCGGCGGCCGCGCTCGCCTTCTCCGCCGATTCCCGCCACCTTTTCTACATCCGCCTGCAGAAGGACACGCTGCGCTCTTATCAGCTCTGGCGCCACCGCCTCGGCACGCCGGCCGCGGACGACCGGCTCGTCTACGAGGAAACCGATCCCACGTTCGAATTGCGCCTGCGCACCACGAAATCCGGCCGCTATCTCCTGCTGACCAGCTGGCAACAGCAGGCGACGGAAGTGCGCTATCTGCGTGCCGACGATCCGCTTGCTCCGTTCATCGTGATGGAGCCGCGCCGGCCCGGCCACGTCTACGACGCCGACCATGCTGGCGGACAATTCTTCATCCGCACCAATGCCGACGCGTCCGACTTCCGCGTCGTGACGGCACCCGAGGCGGCGCCACGCATGGCGCACTGGCAGGATTTCGTCGCCCACACGCCCGGCCGCATCGTCGCGCGCATGGAGGCGTTCGACGATTTCGTGGCCCTGGTCGAGGAGCACGACGCGGTGCAGTCGGTGCGGCTCGTGCGGCGCGCCGACCGCCGCGAGATTGCAATTCCCGCCCCGGCCGCACTCGGGGTGACCGACATCAGCTTCTGGTGGAACGTCACCAACCGCGATCCGGCCGCCAAGGTGCTGCATGTGCGGTTCACGAGCCCGCTGCACCCGCCCTCGCTCTACGACGTTGACCTTGCGACCGGCGCGCTGACGCTGCGCTGGCGCTCGCCCACGACGCGCTGGTTCAATGCCGAGGCCTACGAAGTGCGCCGCATCGCGGCGACCGCGCCGGACGGCGAAAGCGTGCCGGCCACGCTGGTATGGCGGCGCGACGCCTTCCGCCCCGGCGCCAATCCCGCGCTCATCGTCGGCTACGGCGCCTATGGCTTTTCCATGCTGCCGCGCTTCCACGGCGACTGGATCAGCCTCGTCGACCGCGGTTTCGTCTATGTCTATGCGCATGTGCGCGGCGGCAAGGAGAAGGGCCGGCGCTGGCACGACGCCGGCCGCGTGCTCGACAAGCGCAACACGTTTACCGATTTCATCGCAGTCACGCAGGCGCTCGCCGCGCAGGGCTATGCGCATCCGCGCCGCATCTTCGCGCGCGGCGGCAGCGCCGGCGGGCTCTTGATGGGCGCACTCGCCAACATGCGTCCCGACCTCTATGCCGGGCTCGTCGCCGAGGTGCCGTTCGTCGACGTGATCTCGACGACGTCCGATCCCGCGCTGCCGACCTCCACGCTCGAATACCAGGAATGGGGTGACCCGGCGCTGCCCGCGCATTACGATTACATGCGCGCCTACTCGCCCTACGACAATGTGAGGGCGCAAGGCTATCCGCCACTCTTGGTGACCACCGCGCGCTACGACAGCCAGGTCGGCTTCCACGAGCCGGCCAAATGGGTCGCCCGCCTGCGCGCGAGGAAGACCGACGGCAACGAGCTTCTGCTGCTCACCAACATGATCGCCGGCCACAGCGGCATCGCCGGGCGCTTCGGTTCGATCGAGGAGAACGCGCAGATCATGGCCTGGCTGATCGCGCATGCCGCGCGCGAGTGAGCGGCGGCCCGTCGCGGCGGCCGGATCGAGGGTTGCTCTCATCCCTCGAAAGATTCCCCCTCATCCTTCGAGACGCCGCGCTTTCGCGCGGCTCCTCAGGATGAGGAATAATGACGGAGCAAGTCAACACGGCAACTTGCCGGATCGGCCGAGATGCCGGCGCGAAGCGCCTCTCAATCTTCGTTCTCAAGGAGTGCGGTGAAATCCCCGCCCAAGCTCATTCTCAACAGGCTCATTCTCAAGAAGTGCGGCAAAGCCCACCGCCAACCCTCGTCCTGAGGTAGCGCAGCGAAGAGCGCACCTTCCATCCCTCATCCCGGGAAGCGCAGCCAAACCACCTCTTTCTGATCATCATCCCGAAGGTGCGCAGCGAAGACCACACCCCATCCCTCATCCTGAGACGCATACCCAAATCCCCATCCTGATGAGCGGGCGAAGCCCGCGTCTCGAAGGATGAGGCCGACGGGATGAAGCCCGCGCCATCCGGATGCGCCCGCGCCTCACCCCAGATTGAGCTCCTTGAAGAAGTCGTTGCCCTTGTCGTCGATGACGATGAAGGCGGGGAAGTCCTCCACCTCGATGCGCCAGATCGCCTCCATCCCGAGCTCGGGATATTCGAGCACCTCGACCTTCTTGATGCAGTGCTCGGCGAGGTTCGCGGCCACCCCGCCGATCGAACCGAGATAGAAGCCGCGATGCTTCTTGCACGCCTCGCGCACGGCCGGCGAGCGGTTGCCCTTGGCGACCGAGATCATGGTGCCGCCTTCGGCCATGAAAACGTCCATGAACGAATCCATGCGCCCGGCGGTGGTCGGCCCGAACGCGCCCGAGGCGTAGCCCTGCGGCGTCTTGGCCGGGCCGGCATAATAGACCGGATGGTTCTTGAAATAGTCGGGCAGCCCTTTCCCCGCCTCCAGCCGCTCGCGCAGCTTGGCGTGCGCCAGATCGC
>WBZO01001002.1_pt1 | contig 49431 bp, 34 predicted proteins | sample 5204261 | NCBI WGS metagenome assembly WBZO01 (sample SAMN12412400, study PRJNA552823) | activated sludge metagenome | isolation source: activated sludge from anammox sidestream of wastewater treatment plant... | place: USA: North Carolina | collected 2017-09
GCGGAGCTGGGCGCGCACAGCGCCACCAACTTCTACAAGGGGCTCAGCGGCAACGACGTCATCGACTCCGGGGGGATCTTCGTCGCCACCTACGTCATCCCCACCATCGGCCAGTCGCTGCTGCTCAAGGTGAGCATGCCGGGCGGCTATGAGTTCGAGGCGGTCGGGGTCGTGCGCTGGACGCGAGACGCGCCGGCCTCCAGCCAGGGCGGACTCGACGCGCCACCGGGCTTCGGCGCGCAGTTCACGCAGATTTCCCCGGAGGGGCGCCAGCTCGTCTACCGCTACGTCCGCAACCGCGAGCCGCTCTTTCACGACGATCTGTGAGCCCTAGCAGGCGGCGGCGGCTCGTCACGCTGGCGGCGCTCAGCGGCCTCGCCGTCGTCACGGAGGCCAGCGCCGGAGATCCTTACTTGCGGTGGCGCACGCTCGAGACGCCCCACTTCCGCGTCAGCTATCACCACGGCCTCGAGCCGCACGCCGAGCGCACGGCGGAGCTGGCGGAGGCCATCCACGCGCGCCTGTCGCCGGTGCTCGGCTGGGCGCCGCACGAGCGCACCGAGATCCTCCTCACCGACGACACGGACTCGGCCAACGGCTCGGCGACGGCGCTCCCCTACGACGCCGTCCGCATGTACGTCACCGCCCCGGACGACATGTCCACGCTGGGCGACTACGACGACTGGCTGAGCGCGCTGCTCACCCACGAGTACACGCACATCTTGCAGCTCGACAACGTGAGCGGGCTGCCGGCGCTCGTCAACCGCCTGATGGGCAAGCGCTGGGCGCCCAACCAAGTGCAGCCGCGCTGGCTGGTGGAGGGCCTCGCGGTGGCGATGGAGACGGAGCACACGAGCGGCGGGCGCCTGCGCTCCTCGTTGTTCGACATGTACCTGCGCGCCGACGTGCTCAGCGGCACCCTGGCTCGGCTCGACCAGCTGAGTCACCCCACGCGGCGCTGGCCCGGCGGGCACCTCTGGTATCTGTACGGCGGCTTCTTCATCGACTTCATCGCGAAGCAGTACGGGCCGAGCACCTTCGCGGCGGTCGCGGCGGACTATGGCGCGCGGCCCGTCCCGTGGGGGATCAACCGCTCCATCCAGCGCGTCACGGGGAAGACCTACCCCGAGCTCTACGAGGCGTGGAGGGCGAGCCTCGAGCAGCGCTACGGCGAGCAGCGCCGGCAGGTGGAGGCGCGGGGGCGACGCGAAGGGCGCCGGCTGACCCACGCCGGCCGCACGGTCGCCGCGCCGCGCTTCGTCCCCCGCTGCGCGCGGACGAGCGCGGCCGAGGAGCTGCTCTACTTCAAGGACGACGGCGAGCAGCCGCCAGGGCTCTACCAGGTGAGGCTCGAAGCGGAGGGGCGCGCCCGAGAGGAGGAGCAACGCCACGTCGCGTGGAGCGCCGGTCGCACCGCCAGCTTCGATGGCGACTGTGGGCTGGTGTTCGACAGCGTGGCGCCCTCCCGCCGCCGGTACTTCTTCAGCGATCTGTTCCGGCTACCGCACGGCGAGACGGCGACGGCCGGCAACGAGAAGGTCAAGCAGCGGCTGACCACCGGGCGCCGCGCCCGAGAGCCCGACGTCAGCGCGGACGGGCGCGCGCTGGTCTTCGTCACCAACCGTGCGGGGACCACCAGCCTGGAGCTGGCCTCCTTCGGCCCCGACGGTGCGCTCGGACCGACGCGCCGCCTGGTCCACAGCCGGCGCTGGGAGCAGATCTACACGCCGCGCTTCTCCCCCGACGGTCGCTGGGTGGCGTACAGCGCCTGGACGCGAGGGGGCTACCGTGATCTCTACGTGGTGGAGGTGGAGAGCGGCGCCGTCCAGCGGCTCACCCACGACCGCGCCATCGATCAACAGCCGAGCTGGAGCCCGGACGGGCAGCGGCTCTACTTCACCTCGGATCGCACGGGCATCGCGAACGTCTACGCGCTCGAGCTCCGCTCGGGTGTGCTCGCGCAGGTGACCAACGTGCTGACCGGGGCTTATCAGCCCGAGGTGAGCCCGGACGGGCGCACCTTGGTGTACGTGGGCTATGGCAGCCAGGGCTTCGACCTCTACTCGCTCGCGCTGGAGCCCGCGCGCTGGCTCGAGCCGCTGCCCGCGCAGGATCGCCGCCCCCCACCGCCGCCGGAGCCACGCCCCCGCCAGTGGCAGAGCCGCGAGTATTCGGCGTGGGACACCCTGCGCCCGCACGCCTACGCCCTCGATCTGACGACGGGCCCCTACGGCGACACGCTCTACGTCAGCACCGCGGGCGCCGATCTCGTGGGGCTGCACGGCTTCGGCGCCGTGCTCGGCGTGGACTTCGACCAGGCCGAGCCCCAGGCGTCGCTCGGCTACTCGTACCGTCGCCTCCCCTTCACGCTCAACCTCTCGGCCTCGCGCAGCGCCGCGCCTCGACGGAGCTACCGCTACGGCACGCAGACGCCCCTCGTGACGGAGCGCTTCACGGGCGTCACCAGCGGCGCGCAGCTCTACCTTCCGGGCGACGCTGAGGGGCAGGCGCTCACGCTGCGCTACACCTTCGGCGCCTACGACACGCGGCTCCCCGTCGGCGCGCTGGACGATCCTGCCGCCCCCGTCCCGCGCGAGCCACACCGCGGCACGCTCGGCGCCCTGCGGCTCGGCTGGAGCTACTCGAACGCCAGCGGCACGCTAGGCGGCGTCAGCACCGAGCGGGGCCTGAGCACCAGCGTCGACCTCGACGTGGCCGACCCCGCCTTCGGGGGGCAAGACACCTTGTTCGCCATCGGCGCCGCCGCGCGCGGCTACCTCCCGCTGCCCGCGCTGCCGCACCACGTCCTGGCGCTCGGAGTGTCGGGGGCCACGGCGGCGGGGAGCTACCCGCGCCGCGGGCTCTACGTCACCGGCGGCTACAGCCCCACCCCCACCGTGCTCGAGGCCTACACCGACGGGCTGACCCAAGGCAGCTTCGTGCTCCGCGGCTACGCCCCGGCGCAGTTCATCGGCCAGACCTACGGCCTGCTCAACCTCGAGTACCGCTTCCCTCTGCTGTACGCGGACCGCGGGCTGTCCACCCTCCCCGCCTTCCTGCGGACGCTCTCCGGGGCGCTCTTTCTCGACTACGGGGGCGCCTTCGACCTGCTCGATCACGACGATCCGTGGCGGCCCTTCCACGCCGGCGTCGGCGGGGAGCTGTGGGTGGATCTCGTGCTCGGGTACTTCGTAGGGGCCAACCTGCGCCTCGGCATGGCGCGCGGGCTCGACGCCCAGGCCCCAGGGCTCCAGGGCTACTTCGTCGCGGCGGCGCCCTTCTGAGCGCGGCCTAGGGCGCGCGCTGTTGGCCCGCGACCTCCCCGCCGTGCTAACGAGCCTCATGCGCCGCGCGCTGCTGCTGTGCCTGCTCCTCGCCCCCGCCTTGGCCGGCTGCCCCATGCCGCCCCCGCAGTCTCAGCGGGTGGTGGACTCCGCGCGGGCGCTCAACCTGGCCACGCGCTTCGGGCGCATGGAAGAGGCCGCCGAGCTCACCGCCCCGCCCGCGCTCGAGAGCTTCCTCGAGCGACGCATCGGCTGGGGCACCCGGGTGCGCGTGCTGGACGTCGAGCTGGTGGGGATGCGCATGGCCGATGAGCACCACGCCACGCTCCAGGTGGACGTGCAGTGGGTCCATGAGTCCAGCACGGAGCTGCGCGTGACGCGGCTCTCCCAAGAGTGGAGCGACCGTGAGGGGCCCTGGCTGCTACAGCGGGAGCAGCGAATCGGCGGCGCCGCGGGGCTCTTCGGAGAGCCCCTGGACCCCTCGAGCGCGCCCGCGCGCGGCGACCGCCAGTTCGAGACGCACACCATCCGCTAGGCGCTGCCGGAGCAGCGCCAGGCTCAGCCCGCGGACTTCTTGGTGGACTTCTTCGTAGTACCCTTGGCGGCAGCGCGCGCGGCGTGCGTGGCCTCCGCGTGGCGCTTCAGCCGCTGCTTCTTCTTCGCTTGGGCCTTCTTGCGGCGCATCTTTCGGGAATTACGGCTGTCGAACCTTGCCATCGTGTCTCTTAGCTCCGAGTGAGTGCGCCGAGGGCGCACGGCGGGAGGGCGGGGTGTATCAGTAACCCGCGCGCCCCGCAAAGGTGCCGAGCGCGAAGGGCTCAGCCGCTCGAGACGTCCTCGAGGGTCTGCTGGCCCCCCCGGGCCTCCAGGCGATACCGGCTGTTGGCCGTCTCGATGTAGAACACCCCGCGCTCGGCGAGCCGGAGCACGCGCTTGATGGGCGTGGTGACGTACTCGTGCATGCCGTCGCTCAGCTCGATGACGAGGACCGAGCCCTTGCGGGGGACCCCCATGAGGCGGCCCGTGACCGTTCGAGCGCCACGACCGAGCTTCCTGAGCAGGACCTGCACGCGCTCAGTCTAGCATGTCTGACCCGGCGGCCAACCGACTTACCGAAGTGCGCCACGCGCGTCGGCGGCGGGGGCCCCGCCAAACTTGGCCGCCGAGCGGGCCCTCCGATAACTCAAGAGCCCCTATGAGCCGTTGGAGCAAGTGGATCGGCGTCGGTGTGGCGCTCGGGCTCAGCGTCGCCCTCATCCCCGTGGTGCGAGGGAACGTCAGCTTGGACAACGCGCTCAGCAAGATCCAGCGAACGAGCACGTCCCGCAACGAGGCGCCCTCGCTGCAGGGACTGGACTTGACCCGCTACCGCCTGCGCCCCCAGCGCGTGCTGGCGCCGCTGCCCGAGGGGCGCGACGCGGAGCTCACGCTCGACCCGGACCTGCAGCGCTCCGCGGCGATCCAGATGAAGCGCTACCGCATCCCGGAGGCGGCCATCGTCGTCATCGAGGTCAAGACGGGGCGGCTGCTGGCCTACGCCAGCTACGTCAACGAGGGGCCGAAGTTCGACGTCGCGGCGCGCGCCGAGGCGCCCGCGGCGAGCGTGTTCAAGGTGATCACGGCCTCCGCGCTGGTGGAGAAGGCCAACCTGAACGCAGGTACAGAGCAGTGCTACCACGGCGGGCGCAGCCGCATCACCGTGGATGAGCTCCAAGAGGACGCGCGGCGTGACAAGTGGTGCGCCACGATGGCCATCGCCATGGGGCGCAGCCTGAACGTGGTCTTCGCGCGCCTCGCGCAGAAGCACCTCACCCCCGAGGAGCTCACCGGCATCGCCGGCGGCTTCGGCTTCGGTGCGCCGGTGCCCTTCGTCGCGCCCAACGAGGCCTCCAAGATCGAGCTGCCTCAAGAGCCGGTGGAGTTCGCGCGCAGCGCGGCTGGCTTCTGGCACACGAGCCTGTCGCCGCTGAACGCCGCGCTCATCGCGCAGGCGATCGCCAACGGCGGGGTGGCGCTCGAGCCGCGCATCGTGCGCGCCGTCTACCGCGGGGACGACAAGCTGTGGGAGGATGGCTCGGAGCCGCGCGTCCTGCGCCGCTCGGTCAAGCCGGAGACGGCCGCCGAGGTGGGGCGCATGATGCTGCAGACCGTCCAGAACGGCTCGGCCTACTCGCAGTTTCACGACAAGGCCGGGCGCCCCTACCTGCCGGGGATCAGCGTCGCGGGCAAGACCGGGACGCTCACCCGGGAGAAGCAGGGGCGGTTTTACACCTGGTTCGTGGGCTACGCGCCCGCGAACCAGCCGGAGATCGCCATCGCGTCGCTCGCGGTGAACACGCCCACCTGGCAGATCAAGGCGCCGGCGCTGGCGCGCGAGGTGCTGCGCTCGTACTTCTCCAAGCGGGGCGCGGCCGGGGTGACGCCCCCCTGAGCGTCGCCGCGGGGGCGGGGGGCGCTTCCCTGCGGGCCTCCGGCGGCGTCTTCGGGTACGCTGAGGCTCGGCGCCATGTCCCAACGCGACGCTCGCATCGCACCGACGGCGCACTACACCGCCGACGCCTGGGCCCGCCTCGGGCTACCTCACGCGGAGGTGTTTCAAACCGCGACCGGCGTGATGCTGCACTGGGCGCTGCGCGCCAGCGGGGAGTGGGTGCTCGGCCTGGACGAGCGCTGGCCCAGCCTGGAGCGTTACTTGATGCTCCGTCACCTGAGCATCGAGCGGCAGCTCACCCGGCTCGAGCCGGATCTGGTGGTGGAGCTGGGCGCCGGACTCAGCCGCCGTGGCCTCACGTGGGCCGCGGACTACGGCGTGCGCTACGTGGAGGTGGATCTGCCGTCCATGATCGCGCTCAAGCGCGCGCTGCTCCGGCGGCGCGCAGCGCCGGAGCTGCGGGCGCGCGCGCACGGGCGGCTGCTCTTCGAGCCCATGGACGTGCTCGGGCCCAGCTTTCCGAGCTGCCTCGGCGCGCTGCTGCACGCCAGCGCGCGGCCGGTGGTGATCGCCGAGGGGCTGCTCGGCTACTTCGAGCTGCCCGAGCGCGCCCGGGTGGCCGCGGGCGTCGCCGCGGCGCTCCGCGGCGCCGGGGGCGGCAGCTTCTTGACCGATCTTCGCGTCGCCGACGCGGACCTCGCGCAGCGCGCGGCCGCCAGAGCGCTGCGCGGCGCCATCCGGCTGGTCACGCGCGGGCGCGGCGCAGGCCCGGACTATCCTTGTCTGGCCGCCGCCGAGGCGCTGTTTCTCGGGCAGGGCTTCACGCACGCCGAGCCGCTGCCCACCCAGCTCGTGCCGGAGGTGCGCGCCGCGGCGCCGCTCCGCGTCTGGCACGCGCGCGTGCAGCGCGCGCCGGGCTCAGCCTAGCCCGAAGCGCGAGAAGGGCTGGGCCCCCGCGTACACCGCGCCTGCGTCCAGCTCCTCCGCGATGCGCAGCAGCTGGTTGTACTTGGCCACGCGGTCGCTGCGGCTGAGCGAGCCGGTCTTGATCTGCCCGGCGTTGGTGGCCACGGCCAGATCCGCGATGAACGCGTCCTCCGTCTCCCCGGAGCGGTGGGAGATGACGGAGGTGTAGCCGTGCGCCGCGCCGAGGCGCACGGTGTCCAGCGTCTCGGTGAGCGAGCCGATTTGGTTGAGCTTGATGAGGATGCTGTTGGCCACGCTCCGCTCGATGCCGAGCCGCAGCCGCGCGGGGTTGGTGACGAACAGGTCGTCGCCCACGAGCTGCAGGCGGCGGCCGAGCCGCTCGGTGAGCAGCCGCCAGGTGTCCCAGTCGTCCTCCGCCACGCCGTCCTCGATGCTGAGCAGGGGGTAGCGCTCGGCGAGCCGCTCGTAGATGTCCACGAGCTCTGCGCCGCTGCGCGCCTGGCCGTCGAAGGTGTAGCGGCCATCCCGGTAAAATTCGCTGGCGGCGCAGTCGAGCGCGAGGCTCACCTGCCGGCCCGGCTCGTAGCCGGCGGCCACGATGGCGTCGAGCACGCGCTGGATGGCCTGCTCGTTCGAGCCGAGCCGCGGCGCGAAGCCGCCCTCGTCCCCCACCGCGACGGTGAGCTTGTCCCGCTTCAGGTTGCCCTTGAGCGCGTGGAAGATCTCCGCGCCGCAGCGCAGCGCCTCCGCGAAGGAGTGAAAGCCGTGCGGGATGACCATGAACTCCTGGATCTCCAGGCCGTTGTCCGCGTGGGTGCCGCCGTTGAGGATGTTCATCATGGGCGTGGGCAGCACGCGCGCCTGCACGCCGCCCAGGTAGCGCCAGAGCGGCAGCCCGAGCGCGTCCGCGCCGGCGCGCGCGACCGCCAAGCTGACGCCCAGGATGGCGTTGGCGCCGAGCTTGCCCTTGTTGGCCGTGCCGTCCTCCTCGAGGAGCCGCTCGTCCACGCCCGCTTGGTCGAAGGCGCTGAGCCCGAGGATGGCCGGGCCCAGCGAGTCTTCGACGTGCTCCACCGCGCGCAGCACGCCCTTGCCGAGGTAGCGCTTGGCGTCGCCGTCGCGCAGCTCGAGCGCCTCGTGCTCCCCGGTGGACGCGCCGCTCGGGACGGCGGCGCGGCCGAAGCCGCTGCTGGTCTCCACCTCGCACTCGAGCGTGGGGTTGCCTCGGGAGTCCAAGATTTCGCGGGCGGTGACGGCAAGGATCTCAGGCATGGTGGAGGGCCGCCTACCACGCCCAGCGGGGGCGTGAAAGTGATGCTCCGGCGCTAGGCGCGCGCTATAGTCGGGGCCATGCGGCAATCGACGACGCGCGCCTTGGCGGCGCTGGGCATCGCTGGGCTCGTGACGTTCTCCGCGGTCGGCTGCTCCAGCCCTGAGAACCGCCGCGGCGGCTTCCCGGACGCCGGGGCGGGCAGCGGCGGCACCGCTGGTACGGCGGGCGGGGGCGGTCAGGGCGCGAGCGCGGGCGCGGGCGGCGTCGGGGCCAGCGCCGGTGAGGGCGGACAGGGCGGCGACGCGGGCAGCGCCGGAGCTGCCGGGAGCGCGGGGGGCGGCGGTGACGCCGGAGCTGCCGGCGCCGGCGGGACGGGCGGCGGCGACGCGGGAGCTGCAGGCGCCGGTGGGTCGGGCGGCGGCGGCGCGGGAGCGGCGGGCGCCGGCGGGACGGGCGGCGGCGACGCGGGAGCCAGCGGCACGGCCGGTGCGGGGGGCGGCGCCGCCGCCGCAGGAGCTGCGGGCGCCGGCGGGACGGGCGGCGGCGCGGGCGCGGGCGGCGACGCTGGCGCTAGCGGCGCTGGAGGAATGGCTGGCACGGGCGGAGGCGGCCAGGGCGGCGGCTGGGGTGGCAGCGCCGGGACCGCTGGTACGGGCGGCCAGGGCGGCGGCTCGGGTGGCGGCGCTGGGACCGCTGGTTCGGGCGGCCAGGGCGGCGGCTCGGGTGGCAGCGCCGGGACCGCTGGTACGGGCGGCCAGGGCGGCGGTTCGGGTGGCGGCGCCGGGGCCGCTGGTACGGGCGGCCAGGGCGGCGGCGGGGGAGCACCGCAGAGCTGTACGGAGAGTCAGCACTACCCGGCGTGCTTCAGCTTCTGTACGGCCGCCGCAGAGCCAGCGTGCCCGGGGTTTGGCACGGTGGAGGGCTGCGCGTGTGGCTGTGCCCAGCAGCTCACGGGCGGCCGCTGCGCGAGCCAGCTCCAAGCCTACATGGCGTGCACGGAGGCGGGGACGAGCGGCTTCATGTGTCAGGCCGGGTCGACCGTCTATCCAGGGTGCGCAGAGCTCGAGGCAGCGCTCACGCTGTGCATGCGGGGCGGCGGATGACCGCCACGGTTCGCAAGGACTGCGACGCCTCGCAGATTGTGCGCAGTGCGGGTTGGGGGTCGCGGGCGGGTGCGGTCATTTGAACGGGTTGGTGCCGCTGAGATGACAAGGCACGATATTTGCTCCAGCCCATGGGGCTTGTGTCTCCTTCGCACGCCCTTTGGAAGCACCGCCGGTACCGTCCCATGACCCAACCCTTCCTCAAGGGGACTCGCGCCCTCCGCTCCCTCCTCGCCGCCTCCGCCCTCGCGCTGATCGGGGGGGCCTTCGCCTGCGGCGACGAAGGCGGCACCCTCGAGGGCGTTCAAGCGGACGCGGGGATGGGGGGCGGGGCCCAAGGCGGCTCCGCGGGCGCAGCCGCCAACGTCCCCGGCTGTGTGGATCTCGACGGCGACGGCTTCGGCCCCGGCTGCCCCAACGGCGGGGACTGCGACGAGCAGGATCCCGGCGTGACGAGCGAGTGTTACCGCTGCAACACCCCGAACGAGGGCTGTGAGTGCCCCACCGAGGGACAGGTGGCGGAGTGCGGGGAGGTCACCAGCCGGGTGGGCAACGTGGTCACCTGCTCCGTGGGGGAGCGCACCTGCACCGGGGGGCGCTGGAGCGCCTGCTCGGCGGACAGCGTAGAGAACAAGCACCTCAGCCTACCCGGGGCGGGGCCGGAGGCGGTCGCCGTGAGCGGCACCACCTGCGTGGGCAACCCCTGCGACCCCTACTGCTTTCACTTCGGCAGCAGCACTCCGCCCAGCCTGGGGCCCAACACCCAGCAGGACTCCACCGGCATCTCCCTCATCCCCACGGTCAGCACCGGCAGCCCCTCCTCCTGCGGCACCACCAGCGCCAACGCCACGCGGGCGCCGCTCGGCATGATGCTGATGGTGGACCGCTCGGGCTCCATGAACGCAGACAGCCCCACGCGACTCACCACGGTGAAGAACGCGCTCACCACGTTCATCTCCAGCGCGGGCGTGGCCAACATGTACGCCGGCTTCGACTTTTTCCCGTACGGGACCAGCAGCGCTAGCGCCTGCGACCCCTATCAGTACGTGGCGCCCAAGCTCTCGGTGAACTTCGGCGTGCTGCCAGGCGCAGGCAACGCGCAGCGCAACAGCATCACCACCGCCATCAGCGGCTTGACACCGGGCGGGAACGGCACGCCCATGCTCCAAGCGCTGCAAGGCGCGCTCGACACCACGGCCACCTGGGTCGCCGGCGGCGCGGGGCGAAAGGGCGTCGCGGTGCTCGTCACCGACGGGCTGCCCGAGGGGGACTGCACCGGCTGCCAGGGGAAGGCCAGCAAGGGCAAGGGCAAGAGCAGCAAGAACCTTTCCGCCTGCGCCGTGTCCAAGGTGGCTCAGCTCGCGGAGGGCTACTACTACGCCACGCCCCCGGTAGAGACCTTCGTCATCGGGGTGGCGCCGCCCGGCGGCAGCCCCACCCTGGGGTACCTGAACGTCATCGCTCGCGCGGGCAGCGGCGGCAAGCGTGACGCCACCATCATCAACAACAACAGCAGCGCCACCACGCAGATCGTCAACGCCCTCAACCAGATCCGCGACGCCGCGCTGACGTGTGAGTTCAACGCGCCCAACCCGCCGAGCGGGCAGTCGCCGGATCCCGCCACCACCGTCGTCACCTACACGCCCTCCTCCGGGGCGCCCGTCAGCTTGCCGCGCCGCAGCTCGCTCGGGGCCTGCACCGTGGGCGGGGTGGAGCAAGCTGGCTTCTACTTCGACACCGGCACCCGCAAGGTGCTGCTCTGCCCGCAGAGCTGCGGCCTCGCGAAGGCGGACCTGGGGGCCACCATCAACGTGTCGTACCAGTGTCGCGCCGGCTGCGCGTCGGTGGGCTCCCAGGTGCAGAGCGACCCCATCGACCTGATGGTGATGATGGACCGCTCCGGCTCCATGAACGACGAGATCGCCGCCGGCGTCTCCAAGTGGTACGCCGCCGCCTCCTCCATCCGCGGCTTCGTGCGCAGCCCGGAGTCCGCGGGCATGCGCATGGCCATCAGCTACTTCCCGGTCCCCACGGGGTGCGTGACCTGTGGTTACAAGTACGGCTGTGGGTTCCTCGGACTCAGCACCTGCTGGGACTCCTCCCCCCTGTTCTACTGCCCGGATCCGAAGTCCAACGGAGCGTACGGCAATTGCACGAGCCCCGAGGCGGACGGCAACCAGGGCAGCTACAAGTACTACTCCGGCGACCGCGGCAGCGGCACGCCAGCGGACTACGTCAACTTCGCGTGGAGCGGCGGGTACAATTTCGGGCTGCTCAACGGCGTGGGCAGCCACGCGGACAACATCTTCAAGTCGGTGGACAGGATCAAGCCTCAAGGCGCTACGCCCACCCTGCCGGCGCTCCAGGGCGCGCTCAACCACGCCAACGCCAGCAAGCAAGCCGGGCGCAAGATGAGCGTGCTGCTCATCACGGACGGAGACGTCACCGGCGCCACCAACGCCCAGGTCGTGACGGCGGCCCAGAACGGCTTCACCAGCTACGGCATCGAGACCTTCGTCATCGGCATCGATCCTGGCTCGGGCACCTTCACCGCGAACATGAACGCCATCGCGCGGGCCGGCTCCGGCAACAAGTTCAACGCCTTCATCGTGAACACGGCGGACACCACCGCGTTCCTCGACGCGCTCAACGCCGTGCGGCGCCGCGCGACCTCCTGCGACTTCAACATCCCTACCCCGAGCACACCGGTCAATTACGCGGCCGGGCAGGTGCTGGTCACGGCGGGCAGCCCCCCCACGGAGACGAGCCTCATCAACCGCGGCACCAGCGCGAGCTGCGGCGCCCTCCCCGGCTTTTACTACGACAACGCCAGCAGCCCCACCGAGGTGCGGCTCTGCCCGGCGAGCTGCGACGTGGTGCGCACGGACGTGAACTCTCGCGTGGACATCGTCCTGCCGTGCGTCAACACCTTCACGAACGGGAGCGCCAGCTTCGAGTTCGACAGCGCCAACGTCTGCCCCCGCGGCACCAAGCCCACCTGGGCGGACTGGTCGTGGCAGAGCAGCACGCCGAGCGGCACCCGCATCACCTTCGACCTCGCAGCGGGCGTCCGCACGGGCGGCACGGTGAGCAGCCTCTCGTCGACCATGCCGCTCCGGTTCACCCGGACCGGCTACGTGGGGCAGCAGGTCTGCGCGGGGCTCTCGAGCCCCAACGCCTGCGGCCTGAGCCCAGCCCTCACCACCAGCAACGGCGGACCACTGGCGAGCTCACCCGGTGACGCCTTCGTGGACGCCACGCTCGTCGCGAACGGGCTGCCGCGAGACCGCAACTACATCAAGATCACCGCCAACCTCAACGCCTCCTCCGATGGGCTCAGGACACCGGTGCTGAGCGCGTGGGACTTGAACGTGAGCTGCAGGCCAGGGGAATGACGATGCACCACCTGAACGCTACGGCCCTCTGGAGCACCGCCCTCGGCGCGCTGCTGCTGCTCGCCAGCGCCGGCTGCAGCAAGTCGGACCAGCGCCCGCCCAAGGGCAACCCCTTCGACGGCGGCAGCGGCAGCGCCGGGACGGCAGGCGCTGCGGGGACCGCGGGCAGCGGCGGGACGGGAGGCGGCAGCGCCGGGACGGCGGGCGCCGGCGCGAGCGGCGGGCAAGACGGCGGGACGGACGCCGGAGAAGACGCCGCGAGCGACGCCGCCTCGGACGCCGAGGAGGACGTGGTGGCCGTCGTCACCTGTGACATGCGCATCGGCCGAGAGCTGTGCGACGACTGCATCCAGCGCCGCTGCGTGCAGGAGTGCCACCGCTGTGAGGTCGACGACGGCTGCTTCGCCATCGTGGAGTGCATCAAGACGAGCTGCCTCGGCAACGGCGGCGCCCTCGACATGCAGTGCGCCATGAACTGCCGCAACGCCTTCCCGCAGGGCTCGACCTTGTTCAACGCGACCGTGCTGTCCTCCTCCTCGTGCGCGCAGTCCCTCTGTGGCGGCTACTGCGTCCCCTGAGGTCCGCACGCCTGCACCTCACCACCACCGCGCCGCCCTCGGGCTCGTGCTGCTCACGGGGCTGCTGGCCGTGGCGCGCGGCGTAGAGACCGCCTGGGTGCACCTGCGGCCGACGCCCTTCGCGGGCGCGCGGGGGCTGTCGGCGGCCTGGGCGGCGCCACGTCAGCTCGACGCCCCATGGTCGCCCAGCGCGGGCCTCACGCCTCCTCCACCCACCGCCTCCCCTGCCGAGCTGCGCGCGTGGCTGCGGGAGCACTATCCCGTGCTCACGCTGGAGCTACCTCTCCCCGCGGACACGCCCGCGTCGCCGGCGCTCCAGCTCGGGGGCGGCCCCCCCCTCAGCCTCTACGTCGAGCCTGGGCGTGGGCTCGTCCTGCGTGAGCCCACATGGCCCTGACGCGCGCCCTGCCCTGGGTGCTCGTGGTGCTGAGCGCGCTGCTCCAGGCCTACGGCGCGATGAGCAGCGGGCACGTGATGTGGCTCGCCCCCGTGCCCTGGGGCCTGGCGCTGGCGCTGCGGCTGAGCCGTGCGCCGACCGGGTGGCTCGGGGCGCTGCGCGCCGGAGCGGGACCGAGCGCGCTGCTGGGCCTCGTGGCGGGGGTGCAGCAGTGGGGCGTCGCGTACTACGCCGCGGGGGCGTGGGCGCTGCTCATCGCGTATCACGTGGTGGTGTGGGGGCTGTTCGGCGCGCTCGCGGCGGTCCTGCTCGCCACGCGCCGGGCTAGCGCGGCGCTCGGGGTGGGCGCGCTCTGGGCGCTGCTGGAGGTGCTGCGGAGCTTTGGGGCGTACAGCTACCCCTTCAGCTTCGGGGGCATGCTGGCGGGGGAACTGCCGCTGCTCCAGCTCGCCAGCGTCACGGGGGTGAGCGGGCTCAGCCTGCTGCTGATGTGGACGGGCATGGCCCTGGGCACGGCCGGCGCCAGCGCCTTCGGGGTGCGGGACTGGGCGCGCCGCGGTCGCGTGCTCGCGCCGCTGTTCGTCACGGCGCTGGTGGCGCTGGGCGGAGCGCTGCGGCTGCGCGCGGCGCCCCGCGCCAGCGAGACCCTCCGGATCGCCGTGCTCCAGGGCTCGGTGCCCACGTGGCTGTACTCCCTCGCCAGCGGCACGGGCCCCTTCCGGCGCGTGGTGGAGGAGCACTACGGCGCGCTCTACCGCCAGGCCCTCCAAGATCGCCCCGCGCCGGAGGTCGTCTTTTTCCCCGAGACCACCTTCGACTGGCACCTGGAGATGACCACGGCGTCGCTGCGGCGCCTGCGCAGCTTGGGCGTCACGCGCTTGCCACAGGCGACCACGCTGGCCATCGGCGCTAGCTTTCGAGATCTCCGCGGCGCCTCGGTCAATGGGATCGCCCTGATGCGGGCGGACCCGCAGGGTCAGCCCACGCTGGTGGATCTCATCGCCAAGCGGCGGCTCGTACCGCTCATCGAGTCGGGGCACCGCGCCGCCAAGCAGTGGGCGGTGAGCACGGCGGGGCGCGTGCCCGTGGGCTTCCTCGTCTGCTACGAGTCCATGTACGCGGAGGCCGGGCGCACGCTGGCGCGGAGCGGCGCGCGCGTGCTCGCCATCGCCAGCGACGACGCGGGGCTGCGCCACTCCCCCCTCGCGTGGACGCACGCTCAGCAGGGGCGCGCGCGCGCCGTGGAGAGCGGGCTGCCGCTGGTGCGCGCCGGGCAGGCCGGGCAGAGCTACGCGCTCGACGCCTACGGACGCTCCCTGGCGGAGCTGCCCCAGTGGGAGGTCGGCGTGCTGCGCGCCGAGCTGCCGCTGCATGACGTGCCGACGCTCTACCGCGCGCTCGGCTCCTGGTGGGGCCTGCCGTGGGGCGCGCTGGCCCTCACGCCGCTGCTCGGTCGGCGCCGCCGGACGCCGGGGCCCCGCTAGGCCCAGCGCCGGTCGGCTAGCGCGGCTCCCACACGCGCGCGGCGGTGAAGATGCGCACCAGCTCCCCGTCCACGTGGCCGTCCTTCACCTCGAAGCCCAAGATCTCGAGCGCCTTGTCCACCGGCACGGCGCGCTTGTACGGTCGATCACTGGCCGTCAGCGCGTCGAAGATGTCGCTGATGCTCATCAGCTTGGACTGCAGCGGGATGGCCTCGGCGTGCAGGCGGTTCGGGTAGCCCGTGCCGTTGAGCCGCTCGTGGTGACAGCCGGCGATCATGGCCAGGCGGCTGAAGCTCTTGCCCCAGGGGATCTTGCTGAGGAAGCGGTAGGTGTGGCTGACGTGGCTGCGGATCTCCTCGAACTCCTCCGCGGTGAGCGAGCCACGCATCACGCTGAGCTTGGTGACCTCCTCCGGCCCGAGCAGCGGGCGCGGCGCGCCCTGGAGATCCACGTAGGTCTGCCGCCCCAGCTCCTCGATCCGCTGGAAGCTGCCCGCTGGCAGCACCGTGGGCTCGTTGGCTTGCTCCACCACCTGCCAGGCCAGCTCCAGCTCCGCGAGCCGCTGGGCGAGCTCCTGCTCCAGCGCCGCCAGCTCTTGCTCCGAGGCGCCACGGCGCAGCGCCTCGAACTGGCGCCGGAGGACGTCGAGCTCCGCCGAGCGCCACACGAAATCAAAGCGCTGCCGCACGGCGCTGAAGTCCTGCGGGTAGAGCTTCTTGGCCTTCACCAGGACGTGCTCCCGCACGCCGATCTTGCCAAAGTCATGCAGGAGCGAGGCGTACTCCAGCTCCCGCAGATCTTCGCGCCTCCAGCCGACGTCCTTGTAGACGCCCTCGGTCTCGCGCTCCACCGCTTGGGCGAGCCGGACCGTCAGCTCCGCCACGCGCCGGGAGTGACCGCTGGTCGTCGGATCCCGCGCCTCGATGGCCTCCACGCTGGCGTGCACGAAGCCCTCGAAGATGCCGCGGATCTCGTCGTAGAGCACCGCGTTCTCCAGCGCGATGCCGGCCTGGGCCGCCAAGGTGGTGAGCAGCTGCTCGCTCCGATCGTCGAAGGGCACGACCTGACGCTCGAAGTCCTCGAGCTGGAGCAGCTTGGCCCTGGGCTCCCGCTTCTTGTTGATGAGCTGCAGCACCCCGAGCACCTCCCCCTGGCTGGAGACGAGCGGCGTCACCAGCATGCTGCGCGTGCGGTAGCCTACCCGCTGGTCGAAGGAGCGGTCGAAGCCGAAGGGGGAGCCCGAGGGCATGTCGTAGACGTCCTCGATGCTGAGCGTCTTGCGCTCGAGCGCCACGTAGCCCGCCATGCTGTTGGGGCTCATGGGCATGGTGAACTCGCGCGAATCGAAGGTCACGCTGTCGTTCTGGCTGAGCTTGAAGCGGAGCAGGCGGCGGCTGAGCTCCCGCTCCGTGCCCTCCACCACGTAGACGCTTCCCGCGTCCGCGCCGGTGACGAAGCGGCTCTTCTCCAAGATGAGCCCGAGCAGCTTGTCGATCTCGTGCTCGGTGGTCAGCGCGCGGGCGATCTCGATGAGCTCTCCCAGCTCATAGCGGTAGCGGTTGAGCCACTTGCCGCGGCTCTCGCTGCGGGCCTTGACCTCCAGCAGCTCGAAGGCCTGGTGCAAGGCCACGACCAGCTCGTCGAGGGTGGCGTCCGCGCGCAGCAGCGCGCTGAGCCCGTGATGGAGCGCGGCGGTGAGATCCGGCGCCTCCGGCCGGCCCAGCAGCAGCAGCCGCGCCTCGAAGGCGGCGAAGGCTCCCGCCCAGGGTCGCAGCAGCTCTCGGCCGCGGTCCCAGACGCTCGCCGGCGCGAGCAGCACGACGTTCGCGCCACGCCGCACCATGAGCAGCAGCGGGTGCGGGCGGACGACCACCTCCTTGGCGAGGCGGGGCTCGGCGCCGAGCGCCTGGGCCAGGCGATCGAAGTCCTGGACGATCGCGCCAGCGCTGTGGTGGCCGGGCTCAGTCTCGAGGCTCATGCGCTCCCCCCTCCTCCAGCCGGCGTCGCTCACGCGCGGCGCGCCGGGCCTCCCCCTCGAGCCGCCGGCGCTCGTCCGCGCGCTCGTAGGCCACGATGATCTTCTGCACCAGCGGGTGCCGGACCACATCCGCGTCGCTGAAGCGGCAGAACCCGATGCCCTCGGTGCCCTCCAGCAGCTCCCGCGCCTCGGCGAGGCCGCTGCGCGCGCCGCTGGGCAGATCGGTCTGCGTGATGTCGCCCGTGACCACGGCGGTGGTGCCGTAGCCGAGGCGCGTCAGGAACATGCGCATCTGCTCGCTGGTGGCGTTCTGCGCTTCATCCAAGATGACGAAGGCGTCGTTGAGCGTCCGGCCGCGCATGAAGGCGAGCGGCGCCACCTCGATTTGGCTGCGCTGACGCATCTGCTCCACCCGCTCGAAGTCGATCATGTCGTTGAGGGCGTCGTAGAGCGGGCGCAGGTAGGGGTTGACCTTCTCCGCCAGGTCACCGGGCAAGAAGCCGAGCTTCTCCCCGGCCTCCACCGCCGGCCGGGTGAGCACGATGCGCTTGACCCGCCGCTCGAGCAGCGCGCTGGCGGCGAGCGCCATGGCCAGGTACGTCTTGCCCGTCCCGGCGGGCCCGATGCCGAAGGTGAGATCGTGCGTGCGGATGGTCTGGATGTACTCGCGCTGCGCCAGCGTCTTGGCGACGACGGGGCGGCGACGCTGCGAGACCAAGATGACGCCGTCCAGCAGATCGAGCAGCGAAGACTCCGGGTGCGCGCGGAGGCCCTGGAGCGCCCGCGCCACGTCTCGGGCGCCCAGCTCGTGCCCGCGGCGGAGCAGCTCCGCGGCGTCGCTCAAGAACTGGTGCGCCAGACGCACGGGGGGCTCCTCCCCCGCCAGGTAGACCACGTTGCCGCGGACGTTGATGGCGGCCTCGCTCTGCTTCGCCAGCTCCTGCAGGAGCTCCCCCCCCGGCCCCGTCAGCGCGAGCAGCACCTCGGGCTCCGCGATGGAGAGCTCGGCGCGATAGGGTGCGGCGGTCACGAGTCACTCATCCGGCTGGGCGGCAGCATACGGGCAAAGCGGGGGCGGGACGAGCCGCAAGGCGCGCTCTGCGGCGCCCCGGGGGTGGGGGGCGAAAATGACGCGAGCCCCGGAATGAACCCGCGGCGAGGCGGGTTGCACTCCCGAACCCAGGAGGTGACCCACGCAGTGACCAGCGACGCTCGACGATGAAATCCCAGACGCCTCTCGCCGGCTCAGGAGCCTACACCCGAGCCACCCTTCCTACAGCGCGCTAGCCAAGCGCAACCCCTCGCCGTGCGATCCGCGGGCGGTGGGCGCCCCGCTCCCAGCGGGGCGGCGTCGAGCACCGTGACACGCCTCGGGCCCCCACCAAGGTCCCGAGGCGTGTCGTTTTGTAGGCCAGCCACCCTCACCAGGCGAGGCGAAGCCACCGCGGGCGAGCCGACGCCTCCGCGCTGGGCTCACCCATGAAGAGCTCTCCGCCGCGCAGGCGCGCCTGCACGGGCTGCGCCGGTGGCCCCGCGAGCCTCAGCCACGGCGTCGATGCCTCCGAGACGCCGGGAAAGGCGTACAGTTCCGGGCCGGCCTCCGCCGCGATGACGGTGAAGCCACGGCAGGCGCGCGCGTCACAGTCGAGGGTGAGGGACGTGGGGACGCCGCCCAGCGCGGGCAGGCTGCCCGCGTCTTCCATGGCCTGCCCCGCCTCGTCCAGCCGCAGCAGCCGTACCCGGGAGGCGGCGGGCTGCTCGGGGGACTCCTCGATGTAGGCGAGCACGGGGGAGTCTCCCTGCAGCGCGAGCTGCGGCGTGTGCGCGTGCAGCGGCGTCTTGATGAGGCGCGCGGGCGGCTGCAGCAGCTTGGGCCCCTCTGGCGCGAGCCGCGCCGCCCACAGGTCGGCGCGCCCCGGCTGCTCGGCGTCGCGCGTGTCCGCCCACACGAGCAAGACCTCGCGGCCGCTGACGAGCAGCGCGGGCTCGCTGGCCGCGCCGGGCGCGTCGGTGACGCGCAGCTCGGGCCCGAGGCGCTGCAGCGCCTCCCCCAGCTTCATGACGTACACCTCCGGATCGCCATGCCGCTCGTCGACCCACGCGACGAGCCAGCCGCCCTGCACCCGCACCGCCGCGACGTCGGTGGGCGCGCCCGCCCCCTGCGTCACCATCCGCTGCTGCAGCTTCTTCCCTTCACCGTCCACGAGGGTCGCGAAGAGCTGCGCCTTGCCGAAGTCGAGCGCGGTCCACAGCACGAGCGCCTTGTCGACGCCCGGGGCGGCCGGAGACAGGGCGAGGCCACCGGCCGAGCGGGCGCGGAAGCTGATGGTCTGCGTGGGCCCGAGCGCGCCATCGGCGGCGACGGCGCGGAGCTGGATCAGGGCCTGAGGAGGATCGAAGCGCCCGTCGGGCGCAGGCCGCGCGAGCCGCTCGAGCTTGGTGCTCGGATCGAAGTAGCTGAGCCACCCGACGAGCCGGCGCTCGGCGAGCGCTGCGACGTCGAGCGCCGCCAGCGGCGGGGTGGTGGCGAGCGCCCGCGAGCCGCGCAGCCGCGGACGCTGCGTCTCAGGGCTGGCGAGCAGCGGCGCGCGCCAGTGCGCCGACGCGGACTCCAAGCCCACCTCGAACACGGGCGCGGGCGCCCCGGCGGCGGCGGCGAGCGCGTGACAGCCCTTCGGCGCGCAGCTCAGCCCCCACGCCACGTCCACGACCTGCCCGTCGAGCGCCGCCAAGCGCAGCGGCTCGGCGGCGACGGGGGCGAGCTGCCGGTCGAGCTCGATGAAGCTGGGGACGGGCAGGCTCGGCGCGCAGCGCGCGGCGCTCGCCGGGCAGGCCGGCGCGAGCAAGAGCCCGGCGACGCCCTGCCCCGTCGCGGCGAGCTCCGGGAGCACGTCCCCCGCCGCCAGAAGCCGCGCGCGCGCCGACCCGAGCTCACCGCTCGGCAGCAGCTCCGCCACGTCGATGGCGCGGCCCTCCGCGGGCCGGCGCGCCAAGTCCTCCCACGCCACGATGAGGGGCCCCGCGCCGCCGGCGCTCCCCAGGTAGACGAGCGCCTCGTCGCCAGGACCCGCGGTGAGCGCGCGGGGAGGCGCCAGCAGCGCGCCCTGGCCGTCGAGCCGCGCGGCGTAGAGCCGCTCGTCCTCGTCGCGGGAGTCCACCCACACGAGCGCGAAGCCCTCCCCGAGCGGCGCCAGATCGAGCGACGGCTCCGCGCTGGTGCCGGAGCCGACGGCCTGCGGCGCCCCGACCGGCGTCCCCGCGGCGTCGAGGGCGCGCGTGACGATGCGCCGCCCACCCTCGGGCGCTGCCGTCGCCAGCGCGAGCAGCGCGCCGTCCACCGTGCGCTGCACCTGCCAGGCCGAGACGTCCTCCGCCACGACGCGCGCCTCGTGGAGCAGCGCGCCGTGGGCGTCGAGCAGCGCGCTCAGCAGCTCCACCCGCGCGCCTCGGTCCGCGGCCCAGAGGACGACGACGCCCGAGCGGGTGGTCACCGCGTCCACCCACCGGATCTGGCTCACGCCGCTGGTGACGGCGCTGGTGGCGAGCAGCTCGCCCTCCGGGCCCAAGGCCAGCGCGTCGAGGCCCTCGCCGTCCGCCGTGACGCCCGCCGCCACGAGCACGTAGTGCGCCTCCCCCGGGCGTGGCTGGCGTGCGCCCGCGCTGCCTCGCTGGCCCCCCGCGCCCTGCCCGTCGCCGCCCACGGGGATGAGGGCGGCGACCCCTAGCTCCGTCGGCGCGGGACCGAGCTCGAGCGGCGCGTCGTCTCGCCCGAGCCCACGCGCGCTCCACCGCCGCGGCTCACCGTGCGCCCACGCCACGAGCCCACCGGAGGAGCGGCGCGCGACGTAAGGGCCATAGGTGCCGGGCGGCGCGCTCAGCAGCTCCACGCTCTGCAGCGCGGCGAGCGCCGTGGGCGCCGTGGTGACGGGGCGCGGTGGGCGGGCGGGAGCGCTCGGCTCTCGCGCGCCAGGAGGAGCGCCGCATGCCGTGATGAGCCCGCAGCTCACCACCCACCAAGACCATGACTTCACGCCCGCAAGCTGCCAGACCCGGCGCCGAGACGCCAGGCTCACGCGCTCGTCCTAGGCCCTCGGCCTGTCTCCCACCGCGGCGTCGGGCTAAGCTCGTCGCGTGACGCTCGCGCAGCGACTGCTGATGGCCATCGCGCTGCTCACCATGGCGACCACCAGCGGCCTCGGGCTGGGCCTGCGCGAGGCCTGGCGCCGCGCCGAGAACGCGCGCTTCCAAGCGCACTTCGCGCGCGCCGCCGAGCAGCTCGAGCGGTCGCTGGCGGAGGCGGCGCGGGAGCTGCCCGGGCTGCTGGGGCCGCTGTGCGAGCACGATCCCATGCTGGCGCTGACGCTGGAGGACCTCGAGCGCGCCCGGCTCGACCGGGACCGAAGGCTCCGACTCTCGCTGCTCGTGCCAGAGCTGATGGCGGCCTACCGCCTCGATGAGCTGATCCTGGTGGCTGGCAACGGCGAGGTGATCGCCAGCGGCGGGCCCGCCCGTCCGAGCGGACGACAGCCGGAGCTGGCGGCGCTGCTCCAGCGGCCCACGCCCGGCACGGAGCTGCTCCACTCCGCCACGGGACTGAGCCTCCGCGCACACTGCGTGAAGCGGAGCGCGTCGGGCGGACAGAGCCTCGGGCTCGTCGGGCAGCGCAGCGTCCCCCGCCTGTTCGAGGAGGCCGGACGCGCACAAGATCTGACCCTCGCGCTCGAGCCGCCCGCTCCCGACGACACGGTCCTCAGCGCGGCGCTCCCGCTGCGCGCGCTCGGGGACGTCACGGTGTATGCCTCGCAGTCGCGCCAGCCCCTGCTGCAGGCGCTGTCCACGCTCGATCGGACGGCGCTGCTGCTCGGGGGCGGGAGCCTCGCCGTCGCCACGCTGGCGGCCTGGTTCATCGCGCGCGGGCTCGCGCGCCCCATCGTGCTGCTGTCCGAGCAGGCACAGGCGGTGATGGCCGGAGAGCCGCGGCCGGTCGCCGCCGGCGGTGGCCGCGAGCTGCGGCAGCTCGCGGCCACCTTCAACCAGGCCCTGGCAGATCTGGCGTCGCTGCGGCGCCGGCTGGCGGCGACCGAGCGCATCGCGGCGCGCCGCGAGATCGCGCGTCAGGTGGCGCACGAGATCAAGAACCCCCTCGCGCCCATCCAAGCGGCCGTCGAGACGCTCCGCCGCCTACGCGCCCGCAACGACCCCGCCTTCGATGACTACTTCGAGGAGGCGACGCGCACCGTCCTCATCGAGGTGGCGCGCATCAGCCAAATCGTCAGCGCCTTCACCCGCTTCTCGCGCTTGCCGGCCCCACAGCTCGCGCCGACGGACGTCGTCGAGGCGGCCCAGCAGGTCACCCAGCTGCACGCCGCCGGGGGCGCCCCCGTGAGCTTGAAGGTGCAGCCGGTCCCCCTCATCAGCGCCGACCGCGATCAGCTCGTCCAGGTGCTCACCAACCTCGTCCAGAATGGCCTCGACGCCGGCGTCGGGCGAGACGATGCCTGGGTCCTCGTCGAGGTGGGCCCCGTCGGGAGCGATCGCGTCCGCATCGCCGTCAGCGACAATGGCCCGGGCGTGCCCGGTGAGATCGTCGAGCGGCTGTTCGAGCCCTACGCGACCACCAAGCCCGCGGGGACCGGGCTGGGCCTCGCCATCGCTCAGCGCCTCGCGGTCGAGCATGGGGGGGAGCTCGGCTACCGGCCTCGACCGGGGGGCGGAGCGCTCTTCGAGCTCACGCTGCCCGTCGCCGGCCCCGGCCTGCTGCAAGAGCCTCCCACCGTGACCGCCCTCTAGTGAAGTGAGCCCGCGCGGACGAGCGCGGGCAGAGCGCAGCCTGCCGCGGAGCATCGACGCTTTCGCTTGAGGCCCCTGCGCGCTCCCCCTACCCTCCAGCTGGCGGCGCCGTCTCCGGGGCCACCACCCTCCCCATGGATCAGCTCACACCGCGCCAGCTCCTCGGCTTCGTCATCGTCCTCGCGGGCGCCGCGGTCGGGCTCTTCGTCTGGAAGGACGCGAGCGCCGCCGTGGCGGTCATGGCCCTGACGGGGCTGCTCGGGACCTACGTGGCGGGCACGGGCGCCGCCGCGGCGCCCGCCGGCGCGCCGCCGCTGGCCTCGGCGCCTCCCGCGCCGCGATCGCCCGCGACCTCGGACGGCGCGCTCGACGACGCGGCGCGCGGCGTCGGCGAGGCCATCCGTCACCTCACCGAGGGCGTCGCCACCCAAATCGACGTGAGCGAGCAGGCGTCTCAGTACCTCAAGGAGATGACCGCCTCGCAGCACGACATCGCCCAGCACGTCGAGGTGCTCGCGGGCAGCGCGGAGGAGAGCAGCTCGTCCATCTTGGAGATGACCGCTTCGAGCGAGGAGGTCGCGGGGAGCATCCTGGAGCTGGCGGCGAGCGTGAAGGAGACCGTCTCCTCCATCGAGGTGATGGCCTTCGCCATCAAGGAGGTCGCCAAGAACGTCGACGCCTTGTCGCTCACCGCCGAAGAGACCAGCAGCAGCATGAACGAGATGGACGTGTCCATCGATCAAGTCCAGTCGAACGCCAACGAGACGGCGCGGCTGTCCGAGGAGGTCGCCACCGACGCGGAGCGGGGCGCGGAGAGCATCCTCAAGACCATCGGGGAGATCTACCGCATCAAGGAGAGCAGCCAGGAGGCGGTGGACGTCATCAGCAGCCTCGGGTCGCGCATCGAGGCCATCGGCCAGATCTTGAACGTGATCGACGAGGTGGCGGAGCAGACCAACCTGCTGGCGCTCAACGCCGCCATCATCGCGGCGCAGGCCGGCGAGCACGGCAAGGGCTTCGCGGTGGTGGCGGACGAGATCAAGGATCTCGCCGAGCGCGCCGGCGCCAGCACCAAGGAGATCGCCGAGCTCATCAAGACCATCCAGGGCGAGAGCAAGAACGCCATCGCCTCGGTGGAGCGGGGCGCTCAGAACGTGGAGCGCGGCGTGGAGGTGTCCAACGAGGCCGAGCGCGCGCTCAAGAAGATCCTGGAGAGCTCGCAGAAGAGCACCAACATGGTCCGCGCCATCGCGCGCGCCACGGTGGAGCAGGCCAAGGGCAGCAAGCAGGTGACGGACGCCATCGGGCGCATCGCGGAGACCGTCCAGCAGATCGCGGCGGCGACGGCGCAGCAGGCGCGCGGCTCGGAGCTGGTCATCAAGAGCAGCGAGAAGATGCGCACCATCGCGCAGCAGGTGGAGCGCTCCACGCAGGAGCAGGCGCGCGGCGGCCGTCAGATCACCCAAGCCATCGAGAACATCAGCAGCATGGTCCATCAGCTCAACGCCGCGCACCGCACCCAGTCGCGCGGAGGCGAGCAAGCGCTCGGAGCGGCGCTGCGCCTCGAGGCCGCCGCGCGCGAGCAGGACGGCCTGCTCCGGGAGCTGGTCATCAACACGGAGCGGCTCAAGCAGGCCGCGAAGGGGACGTGATGGTCGTGGTGTGCTGGCCGCGCGCGGGCGGTGGGACGTGAGCGCGGCGGCGCCGCGGGCCTCGCGCGCGCTAGTGGTCGGGCTCGGGCTCGGGGTGGCGTTCGTGGCGTATGCGCTCTACGTCGTCATCGGCGGCGCCCTCACGCCGCCGCGCGGGGAGGCCAGCGGGGGCGTGGCGAGCGGCGCGCCGGCGGAGGCGCCGACGGAGTGGGGCGAGCACGCGGCGCGGCTCGTGGGAGTCCGCGCCGGAGAGCCGCTGGGACCCGCGACCCTGCTGCGCGTGCGAGCGCCGCAGGATCGGCAGCTGCCGCTGGATTTTACGCTGAGCTCGGGGCTGTGCACCATCCTCATCGCCGCCAAGGGCGCCACTCAGCACCTCCCGCCGCGCTCGAGCGCCCGCTTCGATCTGTTCGTCTCCGCCCCGGAGGGCACCTCCGAGCACGACACGAGCGCGCTGCTCGAGGCGGTGGAGCAGCGCGTGCGGGAGCGCGAGGGGCGCTTTGGGGAGTCCATCCCCTTTTAGCGAGGTCCGACGCGGTAGAGCACGACCTCGACGCGCTCTACCGCGTACGGCAGGCTCGCCATGCTCGGACGCGCGGGCAGCTCCACGCGCGCTACGGGGATGAGCCGCTGGTCACGCTCGAGCGCCGCGCAGTAGGCTTGGACCTCCAGGGTGGAGCAGAGGGAGCTGCGCAGGTAGTAGCTGTGCTCGGGCAGCTGCGGCACGGACTGATCGGCCGCGAGGCCACGCAGCGAGGTACTCCAAGGGGGAGCGCCGAAGAGCGGAGGGATGGCGAGCCGCTGGCCGTGGCGCAGCACGGTGTAGACCACGGCGCCCTCGGGCAGCGCCGTGGAGCGCCAGCCCATGACGGCCCGCGCCTCCTGCACGTCGGTCGGCTCGCGCAGGATGGGCTGGGCCTCCGACCAGCTCCAGACGGCGCCCAGCCCGAGCGCCGCCAGCCAGACGCCGGCGCCGCGGCGAGCCGGGGTGAGCCCTGCCGTGAGCTCCCGGGCGGCGCCGATGAGCACCAGCGCCGTGAGAGGCAGGTACAGCCGAAGCGCCGCGGCGAGGATGAGCCGCGACGGGGCAGCGCCGAGCAGCTCCGTCCGCTCGACGACGAGCACGACGAGGCCGAGGCTGAGCCCAGCGAGCAGCAGCCGGGAGCGCCGGCGCCACAGCCCTAGCCCCACCAGCCCCAGCGCCACCGCCAGCACGACGACCGGCGAGTAGGCGAGGGCGAGCAGCTCCGACAGCGGCATGGACGGCAGCGTGGCGAGCCGCCCGCGGGCCGTGCCGTCGAGGGCCTTGCCGGCGAGCAGCGCGACGCTGCAGAGCAGGGCCACGCCCAGCGCCCAGCGCCCACGGCGCCCCGCCCGCCGCGCCTCGACGAGGCCCAGGCCCGCCAGCCCGAGCAGGGCGAGCTCGAGCGACGCCGTGACCGAGGCGAGCTGCTCGCCCCACGAGAAGGGGCGGCTGCGGGCGGCGCCGGTCCAGCGCTGCCCGAACTCGCTGTGCACGACGTCCCACAGGACCCCCCCGGCCAGCAGCGCCGTGAGCGCCCCCATCACCGCAGCGGCCAGGAGCACGAGGCGCCACCGCCGGCGGGGTGGGAGCGGCGCCAGCAGCACCAGCAGCGGCAGGAGCGCCGACGGCACCCAGCCCACCGGATGCACGCGCGCGGCGACGGCCACGAGCGCGCCGGCGAGCGCGCTGCCCACGAGGGGACGGAGGACGCCGCGCTCGGCGTAGGCTCCCCAGAGGAGCGCCGTAGCCGCGAGCGCCTGCAGAGCGATCGCGGTCGCCCAATAGCTCTCGCTCTGAGCGATCCGAGCGAGGGCGGGGTCGAGCCCGAGGAGCACCCCGAAGGCTCCCGCGGCCCACTTGGGCGCGCCGAGGCGGCGCGCGGCGAGCGCCAAGCCCACGACGGCCAGCGAGGAGAGCGCCGCCTGGAGGCCAAAGACGCCTTGCTCCGGCGTGGGTGCGAGCAGCGCCAGGCCCCCGAACAGCTCCCTGAAGCCGGGCCCGTAGTCTCGAAGGCCGTCGTCGCCCTGCAGCGCGTAGCGCACCCAGAGCGGGCCCTGGCCGTTTTGGTGCGCGTAGCCCGCGGGGAACAGCGCCCAGCGGGCGAGGCCGAGGAGCGCCGCCGCGCCGCCGGCGCCTCCCAGCGTCGTCAGCACGCGCCGCGGGCTCGCGCGTGGGGGAGCGAGCAGCTCGACGGCCAGCGCCGCGAGCAGCAGCGCCAGCACGACGAGCAGCGGCCACGGCAGTGGCGGCGGGCTGCTGGCTTGGCCCGAGCTGCCGCGCTGCGCGGCCTCCCCTCGGCGCCCCGCGGGCTCCGCGGAGCGCCGAGGCTCGCCTGCCTCTCGGTGAAGGAAGCCGGGCGGCGTCTCGGCGACGCAGCGGGTCAGCCGCTGCAGCGCCACCCGACGCCCCTCCGGCTCGGCGAGCCAGTTCGGGTACTCACCGATGGGCGAGAGGCCTAAGTCCCCCGCGGCCACGAAGGCGCCCTCGGCGCGGGCGCGCAGCTCGACCGAGAACGGGGGAGCCTGCTCGGGCGCGAGCTGCACCACGAGGCGCTCCGGGGTGCAGCGCTCGACCTGCAGCCGGAGCCCCTGGCTCGCCTGACACGCGGCGAGCCAGGGCGCGACCTCCGCCCCACAGGGTGACTGCCCCAGCGCCGCTCCGCCGCCGAGCAGCACGACGAGGGCGGCGAGCCAGCACCTCCACCACCGCAGCGTCGTGCTCATGGCGGCTCGACGACTCGGCTCAGGCGCAGCCGCAGCGGTGGCCCCTCACCCACGAGGTGGAGCCACTGATCGTCGTAGAAGTCCCGCTCGACCCGGAGCTCGGCGGCCGTCTCCAGCGGCGCGGCGGCCGTCAGCGCGCGGCACAGGGGCGCGACGGCGCCGGCGTCGCCGGGCGCGCCGCACGGCAGCCCCTCGTAGAGGTACACGCAGTGGCCGCCGGCTTGGAGCGCCCCCCGCGCGAGCGCGTCGAGATCCGCGCCGGGCTCTGGCGCCGCCAGGGCTACCGCGTGAAAGCGCTCACCGTGCGCTGGGACGCGCTCTCCCAAGCGTGGCAGGCGCGCCTCGTGAGCCGACAGCTCGCCGCGGTACTCGACGACGCGACACCCCTCGGGGATGAGCTGCTCGGCCTGTCGCAAGAAGTCTAGCTCCCGCAGCTCAGCGTAGTGGACATCGGTGATCCAGGGCAGTGAGACGAGCGGCGCCGCCGCGAGCCCCAGCGCCGCGACCGCCAGCGCGGCGCGGCGCCGCTCGAGGAGCCACACCGCGCCCCCACTGGCGAGCAGCAGCAGCGGCACGAGCGACTGGAGATGGTAGCGCGGCTGCATGTGCGTGGCGCTCACGATCGCGTGACTGACCATGAACAGCCCCGCCCAGAGGAGCAGGAACGTGGGCAGGCGCCGCTCGCCGCGGCGCCACCACGCCAGTGCGCCCAACCCGCCCAAGAGCAGCAGCTCGGGCGGGAAGGCCTCCGCGTGCAGGAAGGTGTTCCGCGTCGGCGAGACGAAGACCGTCAGCAGGCTGGGCAGCAGCCCAGCGAGCTGCGCGCCCACCTGCGTGATGGCCTCGCGCTCTTGGGTGACGAAGTCCAGGGTGGCCAGGCCCCCTACGGCGCCGACGACGAGCAGCGCGACAGCGCGGCGCCCGACGCTCGCCTCGCGCGCGTGGAGCCCCAGCACCGCGCCGAGGTAGACGAGCACGTAGATGAGGTTGAGCGGGCGCGCCAGGTAGGCGGCGTAGAGCACCGGCGGCCACACGAGCAGCGCCGTCCAGCGCAGGGCCCTGGAGGGCTCCCGGAGCCAGGTGTGGAGCAGCGAGAACGACAGCGAGCTGAACAGCAGCGAGGGGATGAAGCCGTCTTCACAGCGAGAGAAGCGCAGGTGGTGCGGGAGCAGCGCCACCATGGCGGCCGCGAGCGCGCCGGCGCGAACGTCCCGGAGCAGCTGCGTGCCATGCATGAACAGCACCGGGACGAGCAGGACCGCGTAGAGGTAATTGATGCCGAACGTCAGGTCGATGAGCGTCACGGAGCGGCCCAGCCGCTCGAGCTGCCCGGCGAGCAGCGGGCTCTCGTAGAGCAGGCGGACGTTGGGGTAGAGCCGCGACCACGGCCACGCGCCGAGGAAGGTGGCGGGAGAGAGCCACCAGCGCAGCCCAGCCCCCACGGCCGTCGCGAGCGGGACGAGGAGCCGTACCCACCCCGGCGCGCGCCAGAGATGCACCGCGCATAAACCCAGGATCAGCAGCAGCAGCCCGCCGCTCAGCAGAGCACCATCGAACAGCCACCGCGTGACCCTCGGCGCTTGGGCCCCCAGCGCGGGCCCACCCGGCACATTCGGCGTCGACCTCCAGAAGGCGCCCGAGTCGTTGCGCCGCACGGCTTGCACGAGCCGATCGCGCGCCTCGTTCGCCTCCGCCGACGCGGCCGCGCCCAAGACGAAGCCGAAGCTGGCGCTGGGCGGGGGCGGCCCCGAGGCCCTGCTCCGCGGGACGAGCTGCAGCTCGAGGCGCTCCTCCGCCGGGCCCTTCAGACGGACCACGATCTCGTCTTCCCCGATCTGGACATCCCACAGGAGCCACTGCCCTCGCACCGGCTCGGCGAGGCGGTAGGGCGCGAGCAGCGCCAAGACCTCCGCTTCGCGCCCAGCGCCGATCCGCTGTGGCGCTGCGTGGCTCCGGGCGGCGACGAGCAGCAGCGTGACCGCGACGAGCAGCCCGCAGTGCCGACGCAGCCAGGTGAGCATGACGCGCAGCTTAGAGGGACGACCCTCCGTGCAGAAGGGCTTGCCCGCGCGCTAGCCGCGCGAGGCGGCGACCTCGCCCTTCGCCAGGTGCGCCATCGCCTCCGTGAGGCCCTCGAGCGACAGGTGAAACATGGGGAACACGGTGCCGATGGCCTTGGCCGTGCCGCCACGCCAGTACTGCGGAGGATCTGGGTTGAGCCACGCGCTGCGCTCGTAGCGCGCCGCGAGGTGCTGCAGCCACTCCAGGCCGCTCCTGGGGTGCGGCCCCGAGGCGGGCCCCCAGAGGTGACTGCCGAGCAGCTCCGCCGGCGCCATGGCGGCGTCCCCGACGATGATGAGCTTCCAGCGAGCGTCGGTCGTCGCCAGCGCCTCGGTCAGGTCGAGCGGCTGCATCAGCGTGTCCGTCGTGTAGACGCGCCCGTAGATGGCGTTGTGGAAGTAGTAGGTGCGCAGCTCCCGGAAATGCGAGGCGCGCTTGGCGGCGCTGAAGAGCTGCGAGCAGGTCTGCGCGAAGGGGTCCATGGACCCGCCGACGTCCATCAGCAGCAGCACGCGGAGGCTCGATTTCCGAGGTGGGCGCACCACGATCTCCAGCTCTCCGGCGTTCTTGGCGGTCGCGTCGATGGTCCGCTCCACGTCGAGCTCGGTCAGGGCGCCCTCCCGCACGGTCGCGCGGAGCTTGCGCAGCGCGACCTCCACCTGGCGCAGATCCAGCACCACGTCGTCGCGATAGGGGCGGTACTTGCGCGCGTCGGCCAGGCCGAGCGCGCCGCGGCCTCCTCTCCCCGCGCTCCCGGCGCGGAGGCTGACGCCGCTCGGGTGATAGCCGCCCGTCCCGAAGGGGCTCGTCCCCCCCGTGCCGATCCACTGGCTCCCGCCCTCGTGCCGCTCACGCTGCTCCCGCAGGCGTTCCTCTAGCAGGCGTCGCACCTCCTCCGGCGTCAGCTCCTCGAGCGCGCGGCGCTGCTCCTCGGTCAGGGACTCCAAGATCTTCGGATCGCGGAGCCACTCCTCCAGGGCCTCGAAGACCTGCGCGCTCTGCGCGATCACCCCCTTGAAGTGCGCGGAGAAGGCCTCGTCGAAGCGATCCAGATCGGCCTCCCGATGCACGAGCAGGGCGCGCGCCACGTAGTAAAATCCGTCCAGGTGATCCGCGTGGAGCCCCAGGGAGAGCGCGCGCGCCAGCAAGCCCGCCTCCTGCGCGCCGACCCTCAGGCCGCGACGGCGTAGCTCATACACGAAGGGGACGACCAGCTCACTCATGGCGTACCTCGCTGTCACCCGCCCCGCAGCGCCGATCGCCCCGCGTGGTCACGAGGACGTCGTAGTCCCCCACCTCGAGCGCGAGCGGCAGGGTGACGGCGCCCGCGTACCTGCCGTCCGCCTGGGTGGCGACGGAGCCGAGCGCCACCCGCTGCCCCGTGGGGCTCACCAGCACGACGTCCACCCGCAGGTGCGCGCACGCGCTCCCCTGGGCGCGGGCGCTCCCACTGAGCTCGAGCGCGGCGCCTCGCCGCAGCTCGCGCGGGCCCTCCAGGCGGAGGCTGAGCGTCGTGGGCGGCTGGTCCGGGGGGCGCGGCGCGGGCTCCGGGGCGGAGGGCGCCGGTGGAGCGGCGGGGGCGCTCGGGCTGGCCGTGGAGCCGGCGCTCGGCGCGCTGCTCGAGGGCTGGGCGCCGCCGGGGCTGGCGCCGCGCGTTCGGTCCATGAGCTCGGTGCCGCTCTCGGCGTTGGGGGGCCACGCGAAGGGATCCTTCGGGGGGACGTGCTGCGGCGTGGTCGGGTCGAGCTGCATGTCGAGGAGGTTGGCGGCGCCGCCGAGATCCACCCGGTGCCAGGCGAGGCCGTCCATCACCTCCACCCAGGCGTGCGCCTCGTTGCGGACCAGGCGCGCGGGCACACCCAGCGCGAGCGCCGTGATGACGAAGGCGTAGGCTCGGTGACGACACACCCCCTTCTTCGAGAGCGCCAGCTCTCGGTAGAGCGCGAGCCCCCGCTGGGACGGGAAGGCCGTGGAGGGCGCGAAGCCGCGGAAGTGTGCGACCAGCGCCTCGACCGCGGCGCGCGGCGACTGGCGGCGAGAGACACCGAGCTGCGCGAGCACCTCCTCCGCGGCGGGGCGCAGCGCTGGGGGCAGGGCAGGCGGCGCTGGGAGCTGCGCCCAACCGACGTCGGCGAGCTCACCCCCGAAGGCGCCGCGGTCGATGGCGAGCTGCATCACGAGCCGCGCCCGCCCGCTCGCGCGGCTGCGGACGAACCAGTTGTCCGCGCCGTCCGTCAGGTACTCCACCCCGCCGGGATCCGGCCGGACGGTGGCGGCGAGCAGGCGCGCCCCCGGGCCCACGCTCGGGATGCGGACCGGCGTCTCACCCGCGAAGTCGACGACGAGATCCGCGTAGAACTGATCGTCCAGGGGTGACGCCGTCCCGCCGACGGACAAGGGGCGGAGCGCTTGGTGCTCCCCCGCGACGATGAGCTCCCCCTCCGCGTCCGCGGCGTCGTAGGCGAAGAGGCGCTTGAACGGCGCCACGGTGGGGACGAAGGGATCGTCGTAGCGCACGGCGTCCGGGCGATCGGTGCGCGCGTCGATGCGGTAGGTGGCGTCCGCGCTGGTGGGGGTGGAGGTAGGGCCATAGGCGGTGTCCAGGCCCGTCAGCGCGCGGGTGGGATCCGGCGCGGCGACGGCGCCACCCGGGGTCTCCACCACCGCCGGGAGCGCGCCGCCGGGCGCGGTGGCCTGCACCCCGACGTCCTCCGCGCTGTCCGGCTCCAGGTACTCGTGGCTGATGGGGGCGGCCAGCGCGCCCCAAGCGAGGGTAGCGGCGAGCAGCAGCGAGCGACGTGAGAGGGAGCGCGCCAAGACGGCGAAGTCTAGCATGGCGCGCTGCTCACGAGGCCGTCAGCTCCACGATGGGCGCGCGCGTCGCCACCGAGCCCTCGAACAGCAGCGCCGGCCGTGCGCCGCTCGGTAGGTAGAGCTCCAGCACGGCGGGGCCGTTCGGCGACTCCGGCGCGCGGTGGAGGCGCACCGCCTGCCCGGCCTCGCGCAGCCACCGCTCGAGCGCGGCGCCGCGCTCGAGCACCGTGGCGCGCCAGCGGGTGAGCTGCGCGCTCGGCGGTGTGACGCTGAGCGTGCCCTCGCGGACCCAGCAGACGTCCTGGGCGCGCTCGTAGAGCGCGCGGGGCGCCCCCGACGTGGGCGGCCGCGCGCAGCTCCAGAGCAGCCGCCGCCCGCGGCTCAAGCTCATCAGCAGCGCGGCGTGACGCTCGGCCTCCTCCGGGCCGAGCCCTTCGAAGGGCGCCTCGACCGCGAGCGCCAGCGGTCCGCCCTCGGGTGTGGGGAGGGAGGCCTGGAGCGCGGCGAGCGCGCGGTGCTCGGAGAGCCCGGCGGCGCCGAGCCGCTGACCGCGCCAGCGCGCGAGCCCAAGCTCGGCGAGCGCCGCCTCGGCCACCTGCCGCGCCGCCCGAGGACGATGACCGGCCAGGCGCGCGCCGAGGCTGAGCAGGTCGAGCACCGTGGCGCTCGGATCGAAGCCGGGGCGATCGAGCGCCACCCCGAGCCAGCCGCCGGTGACGGCCTCCGAGAGCGGGCGACCGAGGCACCAGGCGGCTCCCCGCGCGAGGCGCGCGCGGCCCAGCGCCAAGCGAAACCACGCGCTCACCTCGCCGACGAGCACGACGTGCTCGCGCTGCGCGGCGAAGGGCTCCGCCGAGAGCAGCTCCGCGCCGTCCGGTGCGTCGATCCGGAGCGCGTCCCACGCCAGCCAGGCTTCGGTCATGGCGACAGAAACAACGACTCCAGGAGGGCGAGCGGCTGATCCGCGCGGTACACGGCGAAGGGCGCCAAGCCCGCGACCAGCTCGAAGAGCTGAGGAGGGATCACCTCGCGCGACGCCTCCCGCACGCCCTCGAGCCCCAGCATCCGTCCCACCCAGGTGGTGTCTGGCTCCGGCAGCTCGAGCAGCGGCGCGTCGGTGGGCAAGTTCGCCAGCCGGCAGGCCTCGGCGAGCGCCTGGCGCAGACCGCCGATCTCGTCGACGAGCCCACGCTGGAGGGCTTGGCGCCCGGTCCACACCCGCCCCTGCGCCACGGCGTCGATCTCCGCCTTGGTGCGACCGCGGCCTGCGGCGACGCGCCCGAGGAAGGTGTCATAGAATTGCGCCACCTTCTGCTCGAGCGCCGCGCGCTCGTCCGCGCTGAAGGGCCGGTACAGGCTCTCGGCGTCGGCGCGCTCGGTGGTCTTGTAGGTCTGCACGTCGACGCCCACTCGCGACAGGAGCGCCGAGACGTCCGCCTTGCCGTAAAAGACGCCGATGCTCCCGGTGATGGTCAAGGGGTTGGCGTAGATGCGCGTGGCGGGCGCCGCCACGTAGTACCCGCCGCTGGCGGCCATCCCGTGCATGCTCACGACGACGGGCTTGCGCTTGGCGGTGAGCGCCACCTCGCGCCACATGACGTCGCTCGCCATGGCCGAGCCCCCGCCGGAGTCGATGCGCAGCACGACGGCGCCCACCTCCGCGGCTTCGCGCAGCGTGCGGAGCGCCTCGGCGATGGTGTAGCCACCCACCAGCTTGGTCCCGAGCAGCGGGATGGTGCGGCTCCGGCCGTCGATGATGTTGCCGTCGACGTGCAGGAGCGCCACGCGGCGCCCACCGCCGAAGCTCGACGCGGCCCGACCCCCGAGCTCCACGTCGAGCAGCGTCAGCTCATGACCCACGAGCTTCGAGACCTCGCGCTCGAGCTCATCGTCGAAGGCGACGCCGTCCACCAGGCCCGCCTGCCGCGCCTCGGCGGCGATGAAGGGTCCCGTCGCGATGCGGCGGCGCAGCTCGACGAGGGGGATCCGCCGCCCGGTGGCGATGGCGCTCATCACCTCCAGCTCGTAGCGCTGGAGCAAGTCGATGGTGTCGGCGCGCGCCGTCTCCGTGCCGCCCGTCCTCATGAACTGCTCTGGGGCGCTCTTGTGCGCGCCTATCCGCACGAAATCCGCCTGGACGCCGAGCTGCGAGAGCAAGCTCCCGAGGTAGAAGCGCTTGAGGCTGAAGCCCGCGAAGCGCACGCCGCCGGCGGGGTTGACGAGGGTGCGGTCCGCGGCGGCGCAGAGGTAGAGCTCCTGCACGCCGGCGTCTTCCAGGTGACAGAGCACCTTCTTGCCGCGCGCCCGTAGGAGCGCCACGGCGTCCCGCAGCTCTTCGACCGAGGCGTAGCTCGCGCCGGGCGTGGTGCGTGGCTCGAGGACGACCGCCTCGACGCCGGGCTCGTGCTCGGCGAGCGCCCAGAGCCGACGCAGCAGCGCGACGTGCTCTCGCCCGCCGGGGGTGCTCTCCCAGCGCAGCCGCAGCGCCAGCCGCGGGACGTCCGTCCCCTCGGCGCGCCGCGCGCCGCTCAGCGCGAGCTCGGCGCCCACGTTCTCGTGCCAGCGACCGCGCGCGTCGCCGAGCGCCTCGCCCCCGGCGCTGCTCAGGCCGAGCTGCGTGGACCCCTGCGGGGCGCTCAGCGCGACCTCCACGCCGACGCTGGCGCGCCACGCTCGCCGCGCGTCACGCTCTTCGAGCTGCGCGTCCGCCCAGAGCCTCCCGACGGGGAGCCCCACCCCGAGCGTGGCGCGGGGCGTCCACCGCTCGCGGAGCGTGGAGTAGCGGCCCTCCACCCCGAGCTCGAGCGCTCGGGTGCCGAGAGGGCGTAGCACGAGACCCCCCTCCCAGCTCGGCTCGAGGCGCAGGCCGAGGTCGTTGTCCGCGCCGAAGAGGTCCTGCGCCGTGAGCGCGACCCCGAGCGCGTCCCAGGGTCGCCAGCTGAAGGCCGCCGTCCAGCTGCTCAGCCCGTGCAGGCGCTCGCTCGACGAGAAGCTGCGCTGCCAGGTCAGGCCCAGCGCCGACGCGGCGCTCGTCTGCAAGGCGAGGCCCCACGTCAGCACCTGGTAGTCGGGGCTTCCGGCGAAGGCGATCCCCCCCGGTGACAGCTCCTGCCGGGCGCGCGTGGGCGGGTCCACCAGATCGAGCCGCAGCCCCGTGGCGAGCCCCAGGACGCGCAGCGGCAGCCCCACGCTCAAGGCGTGGCCTTGCCAGGGGACGCTGGCGGACTCGCTCAAGAACTGAGCCTGCCAGCGCAGCTCCGGCGCTGGCAAGAAGGCCAGGTTGGAGGGCGCCCCCACGAGCGCGCGCGCGTCGTCGGTGGCCGCTAGCGGCTGCCCGTGCGCCGGCAGGCGCTGCGCGGCCGCCGGCGGCGCCCAGAGCAAGCTGGCGGACAAGGTCAGGAGTCGTCCCAGGATCTTCGTGTTCATGGCAGCACTCCTCGAGCGCGCAGCGCCGCTTCGATCTCCGCGCGCCGAGCCTCGAGCTCTGCGGCGTCCTTCACCGGGAGGAAGCGGGAGCTCGGCCCGGTCCGCGGGACGGTGAGGAACCGCGTCGGCAGGAAGCTCGTCAGCTCGCCGAGGAGGCGCTCGAGCTGCAGCACCTGCGCGTCGTCCACCTGCTTGTCGACGGCGAAGTAAGTCCACTGCGCGCGCAGCGCCGCGAGCTGCCGCGCCGACACATGGAAGCTGTTGGTGTTGAAGACCGGGCTGGCCGCGGCCAGGCTGGGCTCGCTGAGCCTGAATTCCTCGAGCACGACGGGCCGCCCCTCCCAGCGCATGGGCACGCCGCCTCGATCGGTAGCGCGCCGCTCCACGACTTCACAGCTCAGGATCTCACCCTGCGCCGCTTGCCAGCCGACCACCGTTGGATCCAGCCAGGCGCCCAGGTTGTCGAGGTTGGTCAGGGTGAGCCAGCGCCCGCCCCGCGCGAGGAAGCGCTGGAGCAGGCCGCTCTGCTGCAGCGCCTCCGGCAGATCACCGTGCCCCGGCGCGTAGGGGCTCGGCGCGCCCGAGGCGTCGCGCCAGAGATCGCCCTGCGCCGTCAGCCTTAGCGCCACCGACTGCCGGAAGACGGCGACCCGCTCGCCATCGAGGCGGTCACCCAGCGCCTGACGGATGGGGCCGTCGGTGGCGTCGCTGGTCATCAACCAGAGCGGAGGCGCCACCCCGAAGCGACGCTCGAGCGTCCGCTGCTCGGCGAGGCGCAGCTCGAGGAAGCTCTGGCCAGGGACGGCCTCCACCAGCGCCTTGACGACGCCGCCCATGCGCGTCGCCATGCCTCCCGCCAGCACGACCAGCGCGCAGTGCCCGCGCCGCAGCGCCTGCTCGCCCAGCTCTACCAGGCGCCCGTGCTCGGCGCTGCCGGCAGCCGGTAAGCTCACGAGATCTTCCGCCGCGGGCGGCTCCACGCGACCGACGACCTGACGAGGCTGATGGCGCGCGAGCGCCTGCTCCGCGAGGCGCGCGAAGCTCGGCGCGTCGAAGCCGAGCGCTTCGAGGCTCGACCGATGGTGCGCCTCCAAGGCCTCGAGCTGTGCGAGCAGGGAGCTTTCCATGAGCCCGGCAGGCTAACACCAGGCACGCCGAGTTACCCGAGCCGAGGGACCGGCGCGCCCGCCCGAGGTCGGCGCCGGGCGGAAGGGGCCGGCCCGGGCCTGGCGGGAGCCTGGGGGTCCCGCGCGGGCCGCCACCTTCCCGCGCAGGGCCAGGAGCGTTTACTCGGGCGCGCCGCTCGGCTAGCAGGGCGGCCGATGTCAGACCCGCGGGCGGCGCTGAGCAAGGTGCGGCGGATCGTCGTCAAGATTGGCTCGAGCGGGCTCGCCGGGGACGCGGAGCTGCCACGCCAGCTGGCGGCCCAGCTCGCCAGCGTGGCGCCGGCGCGCTCCTTCGTCATCGTCTCGAGCGGGGCCATCGCCATCGGCTTCAAGCGCTTGGGCTACCGCGTGCGCCCGAAGGAGATGAGCCGGCTGCAGGCCTCGGCCGCTGCGGGTCAGGTCGCCTTGATGCGGCGCTGGGACGACGCGCTGGCGGAGCACGGCCTGGCGAGCGCGCAGGTGCTGCTCACCCACGCGGATCTCGCCGACCGGGTGCGCCTCAACAACGCCCGGGAGGCGCTCGGAGCCCTGCTCGAAGCGGGCGCCGTGCCCATCATCAACGAGAACGACACCGTCGCCACCGACGAGATCCGCTTCGGCGACAACGATCAGCTCGCTGCCATGGTCACGCCGCTCGTCGGGGCGGAGCTGCTCGTGCTGCTCACCGACGTGGACGGCGTGCTCGACGCCGAGGGCCGGCGCCTCCCGCTCCTGGCGCCAGAGCAAGGGCTCGCCAGCCTCCCGCGCACCCAGGGCGCGCCCTCGCTCGGCTCCGGGGGCATGGCGAGCAAGGTGTCGGCGGCGCGCAAGGCGAGCCGGGCCGGGGCCAGCGTCGTCATCGCCTCGGCGCGCACCCCGAACGTGCTGCTGCGCCTGCTCGACGGCGAGGACCTCGGCACGCTGGTGCCCTGCGAGGGGCCAGCGCTCAAGGCGCGGCTGCACTGGATCGCCTACACGCTCCGACCTCGCGGGGCGCTCCTCTTGGACGCTGGGGCGGCGCGCGTCCTGCGCGCCGGGCGGAGCAGCCTATTGCCCGTGGGGGTCCTCGGGGTCCGCGGGCAATTCGACCGTGGAGACGCGGTTCGGCTGCTGGATCCGGAGGGGGCGGAGGTGGGCCGTGGGCTCACCCGCCTGGGCGCCGCGGAGGTGGCGCGGGTCGCCGGCCAGCACGGCCCGGAGCTGGCCCTCAGCCTCGGCGTCGGCGCGCACGACCTCGTGGTCGTCCACCGCGACGATCTCGTGATCTTCCGCTGAAGGCTGTGGGAGCGAGCGCGGCCGCCTCGGCGCGCGGCGGAGCCCCCGAGGTCACTTCCAGCTCGCGCAGCGCCGTAGGGAGCGCTAAGCTCACTGGGTGCGTCAGCTGGGGCGCTTCATCGTCTGGACGACGCTCATCGTCGGCGTCCTGGTCGGGCTCTTGCGAGCCACGACGCTGCGCTGGTGGCAAGTGCCCGAGCGCGATCCCGTGCTCACGGCGTCGCTCAGCCCGACGCTGCGGGTCGGCGACTGGGTGCTGCTCTGGCGGCTGACGGAGCCCAAGGTGGGAGATCTGGTGCTCTGCGCGGATCCCCAGGCTCCAAGCCGTCAAGTGCTGGGGCGCCTCTACGCCGAAGAGGGCGAGCAGGTCCGCGTCTCCGCCGCCGGGGAGGTCTTCATCAACGGCAAGGCGGCGCCCACCGAGCGCGGCTGCAGCCCCTTCCGCGAGCAAGATCCGTCCACCAAGCTCACGGTCGAGCAGACGTGCTCGGAGGTGGTGCTCCGGGGGCGCTCGCACCCCCGCGGCAACCGCATGACCGGGGAGGAGCAGGGCACCGGCATCGCGCAGGACCGCCAGGTCCCGCCCGGCCAGGCCTTCTTGGTCAGCGACAACCGGCACTTCCCCTACGACTCCCGGGAGTACGGCACGGTCACGCGCGCCACCTGTCAGGAGTTCGTGTTTTTCCGCCTCTGGGGGGCGGGGGGCTACGGAGACACCTCCCGGCGCTTCAGCTACGTCCACTGAACGTTCGCACCCAGACGACCGGCGAGCGTTCACGCCGCCTGCCCCCTGGACTAGCATGCGCGGCGAGCATGGCGCGGTACCACGGAGAACTCGGGATCGTCTGCGGACGCTGCGATGCCTATCATACGCTCGGCGCGTCACGCTGTAGCCGCTGCGACCACGAGCTCGATCTGTGCCCGAAGCCGGCGGCCGAAGCGCCGCCGTCACCGAAAGCGGTTGCTTCGCCTTCACGAGTCGTGAAAAGCTCCGAGGCCGCGGCGGCGAGCGCCCCTAGCTCGCCCGCGGAGGAGCCGATGGACCAAGCCAAGTACCACGTCTGCGAGTCCTGCTTTACCCCCATCGCCAGCGGGCACAAGTTCTGCGGCCGCTGCGGCGCCGCGGTGCCGGACTACATCCTCAACCTCGAGACCAGCTACTTCGGCAAGATGCAGGATCCGGCGTTCGCGCGCTTGGTCCTCATCCGCGGCGAGGGCATGGAGGGGCTCAGCTGGTACCTGGAGGCGGATCAGCACACCCTCGGGCGCCACGGGGAGCTGGAGTTCCCGGATGATCCGTACGTCTCCCCCCGGCACGCCAACTTCTATTACCGCGAGGGGCGGCTCGTCGTCCGCGACGAGGGCTCGGTCAATGGCGTGTACATCCGCGTCCGAGGCTCGGTGGAGCTGCAGCCGGGAGATCTCTTCGTCGCGGGAGAGCAGCTCTTTCAGCTCGAGCGTACCCCCGCGGAGCCGGAGCCCACGGACGCCGAGGGCACGCAGTTCTTCTGCTCCCCGAAGTACCCCAGCCCCTTTCGGCTCAATCAGATCTTGGAGGGTGGCGCCGTCGGCATGACCGTCTGTGCGCACGGCGGCGGCCTCCAGATCGGCCGGGAAGATGGCGATCTCAATTTCCCCGGGGACGTGTTCATGTCTGCGCGGCACTGCAGCCTCACCGAGACCGGCGGCAAGTTCCAGCTCACCGATCACGACAGCCGCAACGGCACCTTCGTGCGCCTCGGGAGCGAGCGGCTGCTCAACCACGGGGACTACCTGTTCATCGGCCGCAAGCTGCTGCGCGTCGAGATGAACACCAACTGAGCCGGCGGCTCCTGGGGACACCCCGACCCTCCCACGAGGGCGGGGCGGGGCGCGCTTCAGTCGGCGTCGTGGGGGGGCGCGGCGGCGCCGCGCGGGCGGCGGCGGCGGCGCTTCTTCGGGGCCGTCGCGGCCTCCGCCGGCGCGGCCGGCTCACCGGCGGCGATGGGCGCCTCGTGCGGGGCCTGCCCGCGTGACGCCGCGCTGAGGCGCTGGACCTCTTGCGCCAGGGGGCCGAGGGGGGTGCGGCCGAAGCGGCCAGCCTGCCCGCGCTCGAGCCGCGGCAGCACGCTGACGATGCGCGCGACGGCGTCCGCGATGCGCCGTGGCACGTTGAGCCGATCGATGATGGGCTCGAGGAAGTCCGCCGCGGCGCTCATGCGATCTTCTTCCCCGGCGCAGGCCTCCAGCATGGGCTCGAGCAGCAGCGTGCTCCAGTACGTGACGTCATCGACCGGCGTGCTCACCTCGGCGGTGTGCCGGTCGAGCTCCGTCATCAAGCGCCAGAACACGGTGTCTTCGCAGTCCGAGAGGTGGCTGGACAGCTCCGGCAGCAGCACGTCCAAGATCCCGAGCTCCCAGGCCAGCCACATGGACCGGTGCGCCGCGCCGCCGCGCATCAGCCGGAGCATCTCCTCGAACAGCCGCGGTTTGGCGGCCATCGCCAGCGCGCCGCGGCACGCCACGACGGCGTCGTACACTTCGGGGGAGATGCCGCAGTCGCAGCGCGCGCTGAACTTGATGGCCCGCAGCATGCGGACCGGATCTTCGAGGAAGCGTGTGGTGGGGTCGCCGATGGTGCGGACCGTGCGCGCCTCGACGTCCCTCAGCCCGCCCACCCAGTCGAGCAGACAGCGCCGCTCTACATCGTAAAACAGGCCATTGATGGTGAAATCACGCCGCTCGGCGTCCTCGTAGGCCTCACCGAAGACGTTGTCGTTGCGGATGAGCAGGTCGTCTCCCGGGCGGGCGCCCTCCCGTGGGGTCCTGCGGAACGTCGCCGTCTCGATGACTTTGTTGCCCCCGAAGAGGACATGGACGAGCCGGAAGCGCCGCCCAATGATGCGCGAGTTACGGAAAATGCGCCGCACGTCGTCGGGGCGCGCGCTGGTGGCGACGTCGAAGTCCTTGGGCGTCTTGCCCAGCAAGAGATCGCGGACGCAGCCCCCGACGAGGTAGGCCTCGAAGCCGCTCCGCGCCAAGCGGCGCACGACCTTCGCGGCGTCCGCGTCGATTTGCTCCTCGAGATCCACGGGGTGAACGATGGGGGCCCGCTCGGTGCCCAGGGTGGGCGCCGCGAGCTCTCGGGGAGGCGACGCGCCGGAGCCCGCCGGTTCGTCAGAGAAGGACACCCGCGCCGTCCACTCGCCCTCGGTCACGAGCTGCTCTCGCCCCTCGAGCGGACGGTGGCGGGGCGCCTCGGCCCGTGAGCGCGAGCGGCGCCCTCTGCTCCGCTGGCCCTCCTTGGAGGCGGGCGGGTCGGGAGGGGGGGCGGGAGTGGAATCGTCGCGGCTGCGCGAGGAGCGTACCATCAAGCCTCGAACTGTCCCGCGCCCTCGGTGGCGCGTGGGAAGGCAGCGGGGATCAAGCTGCCCGCGGCATAGCAAGTGACCCCGGGCACCGCCAGCAACGCAGGAAACAGCGCGATATAATGGACTTATTTTGCGCTTGGGCGCGCGCGTGACAGCCTGGGGCGGCGCTGGAGCGGGTCCCCCAGCCGACGCAAGGCCTGGCAGACGACGGGCTCCCGGCAGGGCCCCGGGGGCTCAGCCAGCTCGGGCCACGCTGGACCGCTCGGGCGACGGCGATCGCGGATGTCCGGGCCCGTCCACGCCGGGGGGCTGCCGAGCGCCGCGGCCTCTCGCTCGCGCAGCAGCCGCACGGGGAGCGGCAGCTCGGGGCGCAGACCGACCCGCTGGAGAGCGCGGCCATCGGGCAGCGCGAAGATCAGCGTCGTCAGCCGCAAGACGCCGGCGCCCGCGGCGTCGTCGAAGGTCTCCTGGATGCAGCCCTTGCCGAAGGTGGGCGCGCCGAGCAGCTGGGCGCGCTGGTAGCTGCCGAGCGCGCCCGCGATGAGCTCCGCGGCGCTCGCCGTAGCGCCATCGACGAGCACGGCGAGCGGCCCGCTCCAGACGACGCCCGAGGCCGGCGCCGGACAGCGCTCGACCACCACCCGGCCCTGGCGATCGATGGAGGGCAGACAGGGTGCATCGGGGAGGAAGGCGCCGACCACCGCGGTGGCCGCGGCGGTGGAGCCGCCGGCGTTGCCGCGCAGATCGAGCAGCAGGCCGCGTGGCTCCGGCCCCTGGCGGAGCTGGGTCAGCGTCTCGTCGAGCGCCTCGCCCAGGTCGTCGGAGACCTGCTCCAGCTTCACCACCGCGACCTCCCCTGCGCCGTAGCGGATCCGCTCGGTGGGTAGGGCGAGCGGCGCGCCGAGCGGCGGCGAGGACGGCGAGAGCGGCACCTCCACCAGCCGGGGGCGCCGCTCCCCCTGCCGCAGCAGGCGGACCGGGCGCTGCGTCTCACCCCCGAAGGACTCGAGCTGGGTCAGCTGCTCGAGCTGCTCCAGGCTGAGCCCCGCGGTGGCGATCCCGCCGACCTCGAGCACGAGATCTCCCTCCTCGAGCGGCGGCGCGACGCCCTCGACCACGACCCCGACGGCGGTGCGCGAGTGCCGCTCCCACAGCCGGGGCGCGCCGAGGAGGCTGGGGTCGTCCGCGTAGAGCGCGGACTCCTCGTCCAGCGGCACCCACGCGCCGTGGACGTCGAGCAGCGAGACGTAGGCGCGCAGCGCCGCGCCGAGCACCACCTCCGCCCACGCCGCGGCCGGCAGCCGCGGCAGGTAGCGCTCGGACAGCGCGTCGGTCGCGAGCGGCGCCGCAGAGGCGTCGAGGCTGCGCTCGAAGCCGGCCGTGCGCTCGCCGAGCAGGTGCGCGAGGCGGCGTGCCGGGCGCTGGACGGGGTCGTCCTCGAAGGGCCGCTCCCTCGCGAGCCGCAGGGCGTCTGCGGCGCCGAGCCGCGCGCCAGCCTCGACGCCGCGCTGCCACTCGACGCGCAGCGCGTCCACCCACTCGCGGAGCGCGCCGCCGAGCTCGAGGGCGGGGCCGCTGGCGTCGCTGCCGCAGGCCTCACCCTGCTCCAGGCTGGCGAGCAAGCTCGGGCCGAGGCGCCTCAGCCGCGCGCGGACCGGCGCGTCGGGCGCGGCCGACCACAGGCCGTGCGGGTCGAGCCACGCCGCGGTGGCCGCCACGAACGCCGAGGCGGCCACGGGCTGTGGCTCCTGCGCGAGCTGCGCGCGCGCCTGAGCCACGACCCGGCGCGCCGCTCGACAGCTCACGCGCGAGGGGCCGCCGCGCGGCAGCGCGAGCGCGCGGGTCGGTCCCTCTGGCTCGGGCTCTCCAGCCGGTGGGGGCGCCGGCGCCGCGGAGACGCTCGCCCGGCTCGAGGGCGTGGGGCGCGGCGTCCGCCACGGCAGCGCCAGCACGAGGCAAGGCACGCCGACCAGCGCAGCGACGCCCAGCAGACGCAGCGGCCGGCCCATGGGAGCCGAGCCTAGACCAAGTTTTACGCGCCGCCAGTCGCGCGGCGCGGCGCCGCCGCGCCGCCGATTGACGCTTCGCGCGCGAGGCAGCGGCGCTATGGTGAGGGCGGTGTCCTTCGACGTGCTCATCGTGCTCGGGTGCCGCGTCTACCCGGACGGCAGCCCCAGCGCCGCGCTGCGGCGCCGGCTCGAGACCGCCCTCGCGCTGTGGCGGACGGGGCGAGCAGACCGGATCTTGCTCTCCGGGGGGCGCCGCTGGGGCGGGTGGAGCGAGGCAGAGGTGATGCGGGAGGTGCTCGGCGCCGCGGGGCTCCCCCGGCGCTCGCTCTTCGTCGAGCTGCGCTCGCTCAGCACCGTGGAGAACGCGCGCTTCTGTCGGGAGTGGCTGAGAGAGCAGCGGCTCGAGCGGGCCGGCGTGGTCACCAGCGACTATCATCTGGCGCGGGCGCTGCGCGCGTTCCGTGAGCTCGGCGTCACGGCCACGGGGATCGCCTCACCGAGCCCGCCCTTGCCCCTGACGCGTCGCGCGCAGCGCTCGCTGGGCGAGCGGCTCCGCCGCGTCACGGACCGGGCGCACCTGACGTGGCTGGCGCGCGGCGGACTGGGGCCATGAGGCGCTGGCTCACCTTGCTGCTGGCGACGCTGCCGCTCGGTTGCCGACCCCCCACGGCGACCGAGGACGCCGCCGCCCCGAGCGCGCCGAGCGCGAGCGGCGCCACGCTGGAGCCCTCGCACGCCCAGCGGCTCGAGTCGTTGCTCGCCGCGGAGCTGGATCGCGACCCCGGCGCGCTCACGAGCGAGGACTTCGCGAGCCCGCTCCGGGAGCGGCGCCTCGCCGCGGCGCGCGCCGCGGCGAGGATCGGCGGCGCCGTGACCCACCCCTGGTCGCTGCGGGCGCTCGGCGACGAAGACCCCGAGATCGGCGCGTGGGGCGCCTTCGGTGCCGGCGAGTCCTGCGCCGCCGACGAGGTGACGACCGTGCGCGCGCTGGTGAGCCGCGCGGCGCTGCTGGCGGTGCGGAGCCCGGGCGAGCAAGAGCCGGGGCGGCAGCGCGCCATCGCGGGCGCGCTCGCGCGCTGCGCGACGCCCGAGGCGGAGGCCAACCTGCGCGCGTGGCTGGCGCGCGACACGGGCTTGGCCGAGGCGGCGGCGTTCGGGCTGGGACTGCTCGCGCGCCGCCGCGGCAAGCTGAGCGACGCCACGGTCGTCGCGCTGCTCGACGCCGCCGCCGAGGGGGAGCCGCCCCTCGCCGAGGCGCTGCTCCCCTTCGCCGTCCTGCCGCCGATGGAGCCCGCCGTGACGCAGCGGCTGCTCGAGGTGGCGCGGGCGCGGCTCGAGGGGTCGGAGGAGGCTCGGCTCGCCGCGCTCCAGGCGCTCGGCAGCGCGGGCTCCGAGGCGGCGCCGGTGCTGCGCGACGTCCTGCTCACGGGCACCCAGCCGAGCGAGCGCATCCTCGCCGCCAAGCAGCTCGGGCGGCTCGGCGTTGCCGGACAGCGCGCGCTGCTCGAGGCGCTGGACTCACCGCGCGTGGATCCGAGCGCCCCCGACGCCACCCCGCTGCTCGAGCTCTACCCCATCGCCGCCGCGGCCCTGGAGGCCCTCGCCCCGCCCGTCACGAGCGCGGCGCTCGAGCGGCTCGCCGGCGCCTCGCTCGACGGCGTGGACGCGGCGCCGCTGCGGCGGCGCTGGGTCCTGCTGCGCTGCCGCGCCGCGGAGCTCGTGGCGGGTGCGCAGTGGCAGGCGCCGATCTTGACCCGCTGTGATCCGGACCCGCTGGGGACGACGGGGCGGCTCGCTGGCCTGCGCGCGCTCGGGCGCCAAGCCCTGCGCGGCCCCCGCGCTCGCGCCTGGCTCGGCTTCGCGCGAGACGCGGCGCCGCTCGTGCGCCAGGCCGCCCTCGAGCTCGGCCGCGAGCACCCGGAGCTCAGCGGGGCGGCGCCGGCCTTCGCCGAGGCGCTCACGGCGCCCCACGCTGGGACGGTGGGGATCGCGGCGCAGGTCCTCGCCGAGCAGCCGGCGCTCGCGCGCCGCGGCGACGACGCCGCGGACCCCGATCCCCGCGTCACCGCGGCGCTCACCGAGGCGCTGGCCAAGCAGCGCGCGCCCGGCGAGCTCTCCACGTCCGCGGCCTTGGCGCGCGCCGCGGGGGCGCTGCAGCTGCTCAGCGTCAAGCCGAAGCTCGAGGCGCTCTGCCAGGCGCCATTCCCGCTGGTGCGGGACGCCGCCCAGCAGGCGCTACGGCAGCTCGGCGACCGCGGACGGCAGTGCGCGCCGGTGCGCTCGGGGTTCCGGCTAGGGCGCCCCGCGGCGGCCGGCCCCGTGGAGCTCGTGCTCCGCACGGACGTGGGCGAGGTGCGGTTGAAGCTCGACCCCCGGCTCGCCCCCGCGGCGACCGAGCGCGCGCGTGAGCTCGCGGAGCGACACTACTACGATGGGCTCTCTTGGCACCGCGTCGTCCCTGGCTTCGTGGCGCAGTTCGGGGAGCGCGACGGGGACGGCGCCTGGGGCGAGGCCCTGCCCCCGCTGCCCAGCGAGCCGTCGCCCCGGCCCTTCGGCGCGCTCGACGTGGGGGTCGCGCAGAGCGGGCGGGACACGGGAAATACTCAGCTTTTCATCACGCTCCTGCCTAGCCCGTGGTTGACCGGGGACTACACCTGGCTCGGGACGGCCAGCGGCCCCGTCGACCGGCTGGCGCCGGGCGACGTCATCCAGGCGGCCACGGTGGCGGCGGCGCCGTGACATCGCCGCGCGGCGCGGCTATCAGCCGCCCGTGCTGCTCACGGTAGATGTCGGCAATACCAACGTCGTCTTCGGCCTCTACGAGGGCGCGGAGCTGCGCCAGACCTTCCGCGCGTCGACCGATCGCACCCGCACGGCCGATGAGTACGGCGTGCTGCTGCGGCAGCTCATCAGCCTGCGCCACCTCGACCGCAGCGACGTCAAGGCCGCCATCATGGCGAGCGTGGTGCCGCCGCTCACCGACGTGATGACCGACGCCATCCGTCACGCCTTCGCCATCGAGCCGCTCGTGGTGGGGCCTGGGACCAAGACGGGCATCTCCATCCTCTACGACAACCCCCGTGAGGTCGGCGCGGATCGCATCGTCAACGCCGTCGCGGCCTTCGAGCGCGTCCAGAGCGGGCTCATCGTCGTGGATTTCGGCACCGCGACCACCTTCGACTGCATCTCGCCGCGGGGCGAGTACCTGGGCGGCATCATCGCGCCCGGCCTCCAGGTGAGCCTCGACGGGCTACTCAGCCGCGCGGCGAAGCTGACGCGCATCGAGCTGACGGAGCCGCCCAAGGTGCTCGGCAAGAACACCACCCACGCCCTGCAGTCCGGCCTCATCCTCGGCTGCGCGTCGCTGGTGGACGGCCTCATCGACAAACTGGTGGAGGAGCTGGGCTTCGCCTGCCACGTCATCGCCACCGGCGGGCTCGCGCCGCTCATCGTCCGCCACACCCAGCGCGTGGACGAGATCGACGAGCACCTCACGCTCGACGGGCTGCGCATCCTCTACGCGCGCAACGGCGCCGTCGAGGGCCGCGGCGCGGCGCGGCGGCGCAGCGCGCGCGGCTGAGCCGTGAGGGTTCGCCGCGCGCGCTAGTCGCGCGGCGGATCGTGGCTTCACGCCTCCACCGGCCCGCGCTATCGAGGCGGGCATGCGCTCGCTCACCTGCGCCCCCTTGCTGCTCGGCGGCCTCGCGCTCGCCTGCGGCGGCGCGCCCTCCCCCACGGCGCCGACGGCTCCGCCCGCGCCCACGTCCTCCACCCCTGCACCCCAAGCCCCCATGAGCCCAGATCCCATCGCCCACGTGGACCCCGTCGCGCAGAACCTGAGCGCTCGAGGGCTGAAGCTGCTGTGTGACGAGCACCTCGGCCAGGCGCGCACGCTGCTCGGCGAGATCAAGGCCTTGAAGGGGAGCCCTCCGGCGGCGCTCACCTGGGAGAGCACCCTCGCCAAGGTCGACCGGATCTCGCTGGAGGTGGCGCTCGCCGCCGGCTTCCCGGAGCTGATGAGCGTGGGGCACCCGGACGAGGCCGTGCGCAACGCCGGCAAGGACTGCCGCCCGAAGGCCACGGAGTTTTTCACGGACATGATGCTCGACGCGGACTTCGCGGCGGTCATCCGTGCCTACGCCGACACTCGGCCGGCGCTCGAGGGGACACGCCGCCGCCTGCTGCACGAGCTGCTCCGCGATCTGCGGCGCAACGGCCTGGAGCTCGCGGCGGCCGAGCAGCAGCGGCTGCGGGCCCTCAACGAGGAGCTGTCACGGCTGAGCCAGGACTTCGAGACGAACATCAGCGACGCCACGCTCGAGCACAAGGTCAAGCCGAGCCAGCTCGCGGGCTTGCCGGAGAGCTTCCTCCAGGCGCACCCTCCGGGCGCCGACGGCCTGGTGACCTTGACCACCAACTACCCGGACTACTTCCCCGTCCTTCAGTACGCGACCGATCGCAGCGTGGCCAAGGCGCTCAACCGCCTCTTCGACAGCCGCGCCGCGGACAAGAACCTCCCGCTGCTCGACCGGATCCTCGAGCTGCGGCGGGAGAAGGCCAAGCTGCTCGGCTACGCGAGCTGGGCCGCCTACGCCATCGAGCCGCGCATGGCGAAGACCCCCGAGGCGGTGGCGCGGTTCTTGGAGGAGATCGCCGGTCGGGTCAAGGAGCCGGCGCGGCGGGAGTACGCCGAGTTCGCCGCGGCCTACGCGAAGCTGGGCGGCCGCCCCGGGCAGCCCATCCCTGCGTACGATCGCAGCTACTTGGAGGAGCAGCTGCGCGCGAAGAAATACGGCTACGACTCCAAGAAGCTCAGTGAGTACTTCGAGGTCGGCGCCGTCACCCAAGGCATGCTCAAGATCTACGAGCAGCTCTTCGGCATCCAGTTCGTGACGGACCCAGCCGCCCCGCGCTGGCACGAGGACGTCATCGTCCTCGACGTCTTGGAGGGTGGCAGCAAGCTCGGGCGCATCTACCTCGATCTTCACCCGCGCGAGGGCAAGTTCAAGCACGCCGCCATGTTCGAGATCCGCCCCGGCGTGGAGCTCCGCGACGGCACGTACTTGACGCCCATCTCGGCGCTGATGTGCAACTTCCCGAAGCCCACGGGCGACGGCCCCGCGCTGATGAGCCACAGCGACGTCACCACCTTCTTCCACGAGTACGGGCACGCGCTGCACCATGTGCTCACGCGCCAGCCCTTGGCCTCGTTCAGCGGCACCAACACGGCCAGGGACTTCGTGGAGGCGCCCAGTCAGATGCTGGAAGAGTGGACCTACCGCCGGGAGATCTTGGATCTCTTCGCGAAGCACTGGAAGACGGGCGCCAAGATCCCGGAGGAGCTCTTCCAGGCCATGACCAAGGCGCGCAGCTTCGGCCGCGCGCTCGCCACCGAGCGGCAGCTCTCGCTCGCCACGCTGGACTTCGAGTACCACCGCCGCACCGAGAAGTTCGACACCGACGCGGTCATGGCGGAGGTCATGAAGCGCACCCAGTCCTTCAGCTACCAGCCCGGGACCCACTTCCAGGCCACCTTCGGGCACCTCATGGGCTACGACGCCGGGTACTACGGCTACCAGTGGGCGCTGTCGCTGGCGCGCGACATCCTCACGCGCTTCGACGCCGAGGGCTACATGAACCCCAAGACGGCCGGAGACTGGCGGCGCCTGGTGCTCTCCCAGGGCGCCGGGGAGGACGAGCAGGCCCTCGTGCGCGCGTTCCTCGGGCGTGAGCCCAACGTGGAGGCCTACGGCGCCTACCTCGGCGCGGGGAAGTAGCGCGCACGGGGCGCCCCAGGGCGCTCAGCGCGCGGCCAGGGGCTCTGGCGCCGTCAGGTGCAGCAGCGCCTCGCGCTGGGCATCGGTGCCGATGGCGATCACGTGATCTTCGGCCAACAGGCGCTCGCTCGGGCGCGGGCCCGTGATGACCTGACCCTGGCGCTCGATGGCGATGACGTCGAGGCCCGTGCGCGCGCCGAGGGCGCTCTCCTGGAGGGTGAGCCCCACGAGCGCCGCTGGCAGCTCCACGCTCAGCAGCTCCACCCCTTCCCCCAGCACGATGAAGCCGCGGCCCGTGAGCATGCTGAAGAGCGACTCTTTCCCGAGCGTGGCGTAGCTGAGGACGAAGTCCGCGCCTGCGCGGTTGATGGACTCGAGGTTGCGCTCGTGGGTGATGCGGCTGACGATGCGCAGATCGTCGCGCAGGCGGCGACAGTAGATGCAGAGGTAGACGTTCATCTCGTCGGAGTTGGTGGTGAGCACCACGCTCGGTGCGGTGCCCAGGCCCGCGCGCTGCAAGACGTGGCGGTCGGC
>WBZO01001005.1_pt1 | contig 49272 bp, 45 predicted proteins | sample 5204261 | NCBI WGS metagenome assembly WBZO01 (sample SAMN12412400, study PRJNA552823) | activated sludge metagenome | isolation source: activated sludge from anammox sidestream of wastewater treatment plant... | place: USA: North Carolina | collected 2017-09
CGTTAAATTTTAAAAACCGCTTCAAAATATGGCAAAAGACATCCAACCCCAGTTCAACAAGACAATACCTTTTGAGGTCTATCGCTATCAGTTGGTAGTGAGTAAACTACCCACAAACTAAAGATTTGTGGGCTTTAAACCTAAGAACGAATGCACTTGACAGTACAACATACTCGGCTTTTCAGGACTGTTTACAGAAGTCCCCAACAATGCTATATTCTTAGCTGCATTTTCGTCAGCATCGAATACAGAATTGCAGTTGCTACAAGTAAATTTTTTGCCTTGTCTGTTGCCTATATGCAGGCAATTATGACACGTCTTACTCGTATAAGCAGGTGGTACAACTACCAATTTAATACCGTTAAGCAAAGATTTGTAAGTAAGGAAACTTCTAAGTTGGTTGAAGTTCCATTTGCCTACTCTTGTTCTAAATTTCTTACCTTTCTCGTTGGCAGAAAATCTAATACCCTTCAAATCCTCAATGGCAATCCCTTTGCCTTCGGATTTAGCAAGTTGAACAATTTGTTTGCTAATGGTATGATTAATAATTGTACTCGTAGTTCGTTCTTTGCCAGACAATCGTTTCAGGACTTTTTTAGAGCCTTTCGTACCTTTGCTTTGAAGCGAACTCCTTACTTTTTGTCTTTTCTCTCTATAATCGTTAAGTTTTTTAGAATTAAAAGATTTACCATTGCTAAGTGCTGCAATTTCAATCAAGCCCATATCAACCCCGATAAACTCTTCTACATCATCAACATCCTCTTCGGGAACATCAACGGTTTGGAAAAGGTAAAACTTACCTTTCTTGTAAACCAAGTCGGCTTCACCTTTGATATAAGGAATGTAATTAGGGTTGTGGCAAACAAAGTTAATTTTTTGCCTACCACCGATACACCACAGAGAAACAATGCTATTCGGCTTGTAGGTCATTATCCTACTGTCATAAGCAATGCCACCAAGTGGTTTAAATTGCCTTTTAACATTCTTATCCAACTTATAAGCATCAGCAACTTTCGCTATTTGCATAATAAGCATTTGAGAAGAAAGGTTAAACGTAGCCCTGTAGCTATGATATACTTTGTGATGGAGTTTGAAATTATTGAAAATCTTCTCTTGCCACGCCACATCAGAAATAGCATTGCAAACAGCATTAGCTTCCTTCATTGTATCGAGAAGCAAGTTAGCCTGTTCGTCAGTAGGCAAAAGTTTTATTTTCAAAGTCAACTTCATACTGCAAAGATACAAAATAGTTTCGATATATTCAAATATTTGAAAGAAATAATTACGTTAAATCCAACAAAAGAGGGAATAGTGGTTCAATTCCTCCCAGAAGCTAAAGACTTCTGGGTTTCCTTGAACCAATTTATATGAAAATTACAGGTTCTTGAAAAGAATGGCTGAAAAAGGAGTTGGCAAATCGGCATTAGTTAATCTTGCTTTGAGTATTCTGATGCCCCGCCTGACCCCCACAGAAGCAACGGAAGAATCAATTATCAAAGCTATCTTTGAAAAAAAGCAATAGGGCATTACCCTTTATTCACAAACCAAAGCAAAATGAAAGAAAAAATCGAAGTATTAAAAGAAGTGGCGGTTGAACTTGACCGCTTCAAAAAGAAATTGGCACTTGCTATTAAAGAGCAGTCGGATAACAAGAACTATTCAAGCCGCCACTATGCAGCTTCAAAAAGGGCAGCGTTAGACTTGAAAAATGAACTCACTAAATTAACTCAAGACAGTAAGTATCGGTGGTCTTCTTAGGGTTTCTGCTAACACCACACCAAAAACCCCTTTCAGTATCAATCAATCAAAAACAAAAACTTGAATAGAACCATTAACTTTTAAGTGAAAATTAGCAAGAAATCCCACAAGTCTTTAGCTTGTGTGGCTGAATTGCGTTTTTTTTAGAATTTTATTTGTTTATTTCTAAATTATTTGTTATCTTTGTGATATGAAATATAGAGCATATAAATATAGAATATATCCGACTAAGCAACAGGAGGTGCTTATTGCAAAGCATCTTGGCTCTTGTCGTTTCATCTATAACTATGCTCTTGCAAAGAAAGTGAAAGCCTATCAGGTTGATGGCACTAACCTCTCTCGCTTTGATATTCAAGCGGACTTACCAAATATGAAAAAGTCTGATGAGTATTGTTGGCTAAAAGAAGTTAATTCACTTTCGCTTCAAGCATCACTTGCTAATCTTGATTCGGCTTACACAAAGTTCTTTCGTGAAAAGAAAGGTTTTCCTAAGTTCAAGTCTAAGAAAGATAGCAAGCAAAGTTTTTCTATACCTCAAAACACAAAAGTTGATTTCGAGAATGGTAGAGTATTCATTCCTAAATTCAAAATCGGGATCAAAGCAAAATTGCATCGCACCTTTGAAGGTATAGTTAAATCATCTACAATTACAAGAACATCAACAGGTAAGTATTTCATTTCTATTCTTGTGGAAGTGAATGAATCCGATGTACCTATGAAACCAATTTGTGAAAGCAAAGCAGTTGGTATAGACCTCGGTATTAAAACATTCGCTGTCCTTTCAGATGGAACGGAAATACCTAATCCTAAATACCTAAAGCAATCGCTTGATAAAGTTAAGCACCTTCAACGCTCTCTATCTCACAAGACCAAAGGGTCAAAGAATAGAGATAAAGCAAGAAGAAAGTTAGCGTTAGCATACGAGAGAGTAACTAATAGAAGAAACGACTTCTTGCACAAGGTTACTTCCTATCTTGTAAACAACTACGACACTATTTGTCTTGAGGACTTGAATGTGAAAGGTATGGTCAAAAACCACCACCTTGCTCAAGCACTTGAGGATATTGCCATAGGGACATTCAACGCACTATTGAAATATAAAGCAAAAGAACGAGGAGTGAATATCCTTCGCATTGGTCGCTTTGAACCAAGTTCTAAGATGTGTACTTGTGGATATATCAATCACAATCTTACTCTTGCTATGCGAGAATGGATATGCCCCAAATGTGGCTCAATACACGATAGAGATTTGCTTGCCGCTAACAACATCAAGAGATTCGCTTTCAGAAACATAAATACGGTTGGAACGACCGAAATCTACGCTTGTGGAGATATGAGTGAGGATGCTCACTCAGCCCAAGAAGCCCACGAATCTTCAGTTCGTGGGTAGTTCACATAACAACAAAATGTCAAACGAAGAACTGAATCCCGCCTTTCGGCCAACCGATGTTAGCAGCAGTAATTTTCGCCAATCTGCTGAGGAATTGTGGTCATTATTAGATGATATTGACACACTTGGCGATGCTATTAAACCAAATGATTACAATGGATTTATCAGGTATTGGGAAGCTGTTCATAGAGTATTAAGAAAACGGTTTAAACACTTTCAGTCGGACGGGTATAAACTGTACACAGAAGAAGAATGGAAGGCTTACCAAGACCGCCAAAGCAAAATGTTAACAGAAGCATTTTCAAGACATCCGTTGTAATTTCATAGCGAGCCTTGATATTTCTGCCAACACCGCACCAATAACTCAGCACCACCCAACCCACAAAACCCCGATTATGCCCGTTAAAAAATGTCCTCATGGCTACACAAAACTGCGGTGCTACAAGTGCCGCGAGAAAAGAATAATTGCAAAAGCGGACAAGAAACTCTCTAAAAGCAGGATTAAAAAACACCTTGATACAATCTACTCCCACAATGTAAGACTGCGGGGATGTTCTGATAATCTTGTTGGGAGGTGTTTCTCATGCCGCAAAGTCCTGCCATACGACAAACTTGAAAACGGGCATTACATCAGCAGAAGTCAATCATCAATAACTTATTTTTTACATGATAATTGCCGGCCACAATGTGTTGGATGTAATAAATTCAAAGAAGGCAATAAGTCCGAGTTTAGAAAATACCTTGTTGAAGAGTTTGGCGAAAATAAAGTGATACAAATGGAAAATATCAGCCGTTCACCTATGTTCAAAGCATTGACAGAATACGAAATGAAGGTAAGAATAAAAGAGGAAATAAAGGAATTGAAGCAGCACGTTATCAGAACCGGCCTTGAGCTTCCAAAGGAAACCAAAAGAATAATAGCTTTATGGGACAACTAAGTCTTATTGAGGCTATTGAAGCCAAAGAACGGGGCATTCAACAGGCAATAGACAGTGCCGAGAACAGAGAGATTGCATGGGGTGATAAAGTCATGGACTTGCTTCGCGTATTCTTGTCTGAACGCCCGACCCCCTTCCGATGCGAGGAGTTCCGCTTATGGTGCGAAGGCCGGATTCAGAAGCCGCCCCATGACAGGGCTTATGGTTATGTAATCCGCAAAGCCTCAAAGGCAGGAATGATTATTTTTTGCGGTTACGACAAAACCGAAAACCCGAAAGCACACAGGGCTAACTGCGCTAAGTGGAGGGGGTGCTGATGGTCAGGCTTACAAAAAATTAAAATAACTATGAAACAGACATTGATTCCATTCAAAGAAAATGTAGACATACCGGAAGCGCATTTCTATGCTTTCATGGTTTGCAATAGTGCCGCAGCATGGCATCATAAGCAATCATTTTATAGATTAAAAAACGAAATTTTGCAGAAACACGGACATGAATCTGCTTATGATTTGCAGACAATTAAAAAAACATGTTATAGCTGTGATGGTAAAGGTATTTTTAAATGCGATTGGAAGCTGCCTGAAACCTGTTGGAGTTGCTTAGGTGATGGTGTTTACCAAAAAAAGCAAGTTGTTTTGAAAAGATGGGTTTTGAACGGTGCGATTTTTCACGAACCTATTGGCGAACTATACATAAATCAGTTGAAAGTATTTAATGGCTACGAAGATGGCTATCCTGTATTTAAGTATGAGCCATTTAACGGCAAAATTGTAAGCGAAATAAACGGACTAATAAAGCATGAGCCATTGGAACTTAATCCAACTTGGTCGTTCTATTATTTGCTTTGGAACTATAATCGTGAACGGTTCTTTAATTGCATTGCTTCCGATGTAAATTCCTATCAAACACGGACAAAACACAAACTGAAAAACATGTTGAAGCAAAACAATCCATTGAAAGTATTTGCAGATTTTTTTAAAATTAAAAAACAACAACTTAAACCAATTGATGATTTACCATTTTGATTCGCATGTCAGCTATCGGCTTTGTCGCAGTTTGTTCATGCTGCACTTGAAACCAAATGATTAACTTTAACAACAAAAAATGATTATGGAAAGTAAACTACCCACCCACGCAAAGCGATGGGATGGGCTTTAAATCTGAATAATGCAAAGCACAGCTATACATACTCGACTTTTCGCTGTTGTTTACGGAACAGCCCAGCGTAGCAATATTTTTACTGGCATTTATGTCAGCATCCATATTGTTTCCGCAGTTTTCACAAGTAAATTTTTTCGCTACCCTTTTACCAATATGCAAACAAACAGAGCAAGTTTTAGAAGTATAAGCAGGTGGAATTACTGCAAGTTTAACGCCATTAAGCAACGCCTTGTAGGTAAGAAATTGACGAAGCTGGTAAAAACTCCAACGGTTCAATTCTGTCTTTTGTGCTTTACTTTTTGGTTTTGCAGTAAATCTAATCTTACTCAAATCCTCAATAGCTATACCCTTGTTTTCTTCTTTGGCTTTAGCTACTATTTGTTTGCTGATTGTATGGTTAGAAATTGTAACGAATCTTCGCTCTCTGCCACTAAGCCGTTTCAGAAGTTTTTTACTTCCTTTAGTGCCTTTAGATTGAACCGAAGCTCTTACTTTAGAATATTTTTTACGAACCTTTTTAAGTTGTTCGGAATTATAGTTTGTTCCATCAGAAAGTGTGCAAATATCCGTTTGCCCAAAATCGCAACCGATAAATTCCTCAACGTCTTTTACGTCTTCTTCGGGAACTTCAACAGTTTGGAAAATGTAAAATTTACCTTTCTTCAATACCAAGTCCGCTTCTCCTTTTAAGTAAGGCAGATAGTTTTGATTGTGGCAAACAAATTTAATTCCCTTCAATCTGCCATCAACAGACCACAAAGAAACTGCATCTTTCGTATAAGAGAGGATACGAGCATCGTAAGTAATTGCACCAAGTATGCGAAATTCTCTTTTAACTTTTTTGTCAAGTTTGTAGGAATCAGCGACTTTGGAAATACAACGGACTACCATTTGGGCAGAAAGATTGAACGAAGATTTTATCGGATGGTAAACTTCTTTATGCAGCTTGAATTGATTGAAAAGTTTTTTGTTCCAAGCTGTTTCAGAAATTGCATTGCAAGCTGTGTTCGCTTCTTTCAAAGTATTTTTGAGAGAAACAAACTGTTCCTGTGTAGGCAAAAGTTTTATCTGCAAAGTAAGTTTCATTTATTTTGCTTTAGATTGATATACTTCACCCCAAACTCTCAATGGAGGATTAAACTCAACTTTTCCCAATCCATAACCGCTATGGTGAATAACGGCAGCATTTCTTTTTTTCACAGACCCCCCACCATTGTTTTCTACCCATTCAACAGCTTCTTTAAGTGTAAAAAAGTGTTTGGATTTGTGTGGTGTCGCACTATTTGTTTGAGCAAAAAAATGTTTTTTAGCCATAATTACCTTATTTTTATATTTGCAAATATAGTTCAAATATTTGAGATTGCCAAATTTAATTTAACTTTGTAAAAAACTAAAGCGATTAGCGGGTCGCATTCCTCCCACCGTCTAAAGAACGGTGGGTTTCCTGCTCCAATTTTATGAATAGAAAACTTCAAGAGTTGAAACAGCAAGAAAAAAAAGCTGAATCAAAATTAAATTCAATTCGCAACCAAATAAGCAAGGTTGAAAGCGAAGAACTTCTGCCTAAATACAAGAAAAAGTTTGAGGGAAGATATTTTAAATATAGAAACTGTTATAGTTGCCCAAAGGATGAAAGTGAAAGATGGTGGATGTATGTAAAAGTTGAAAAGATTACGGAATTGCGTTGGATGCATGGCTTCACTTTTCAAACCGATATGTATGGTAAAATTTTTGTTGAACGGAAAGGAACACTTTCAGAGAGAGATTGTCAGGTTGCGATTACAAAAAAAGAATTTGATGCAGCATACAAAAAAATGTTGAAACAAATTGAAACTATCTACAGGGGACGAAAGTAGTCTGAATCAAAACCCAACAGCTATTCCCGCTCGTGCTTCCTTCCTATTATCGTACTGAATGAAGTACAGGGTTCGGTTGTTCAGGTATGCCACATGCCCGCCATAGGACTGCCCCACAAACCCGCCAATGAAGATTCGTTTGAGTTCCGGCACTCTCACTTCGGGTATGTTCATCTTCCAGTCTATACGGCTTGAATCAAGATAGCCGAGAACTTTGACCGTTGCTGTGATGTCCACTTTTTCGCTGCCTGCTTTAAGCTCGTATGTTCTGAAAGTCATTAGCGAATCGCAGATACCCGCTTCATTGATTGTATTACTGTCAGCGGTATCAGCCCACTCTTTCCACCTGTCCCGATAAACCACCCGAATTACCTCTTTAGGTGGCGCAGATTGCACGATAACAGGCTCAGGGGCGGGAATGGTTGCCGAATGACTTGAAGTGTCCTGTGGGGCTATTATTTCGCCGGATTCCGGCTTCCGTCCGCATCGGTCAATAAGCAAAGCGCAAAGCAATGCACCAATAAGGAATGAAACTGCTATCTTTCCGAACTCGGTCATCGGGTCAATGAATTTAAACACGACACAAAAGTAATACTATGCCTTGCGATTACAAGAAATATCCGTCTAACTGGAAAACAGAAATCCGTCCTGCAATTCTTAAACGGGCGGAAAACAAATGCGAAAAATGTAATGTTGAAAACCATAAGCTGATACTACGTGGTAAGTGGAACGATGTTGAGTGTTATCAGGATGACAATGGAATAATCTATGATGCCAATACAAGCGAAGTGATTGGCTCAGATTATGTCGGAGAGGTTCATCCAACAAATAAACTAATCAAAGTGGTTTTAACCATTGCACATTTAGACCACGATGTAAATAACAATGACTATTCAAACCTGAAAGCTCTTTGTCAGCGATGCCATAATCGGCATGATGTTGCTTTTAGAAAGCAGAATAGAAAAAACAACAGAGGGATTATTGAACTGTTTTAATGCTAATATAGTCAATCAATTTACATAATGGGAGCGAAAGCCCATTCATCAGCTTTGCTGTGGGTGGGTAGTTCACTGTGGTGCTGCATCAATAGCTTTTAGAACATCTTTTTCAGTCGTTAACTCCATTCCATAATGCCATGACTCAGTCAGCCCGCACATCAGGCAATATGACACGCCTGTTGGACGAAGGCAAATACCTACAACAATCCTCTCTTCCTGCTGTTGGTCTGTTTTAAGATAAACAATATCGCCTATTGAAAAGTAAATATCATGGATAGTTCGTGCGAGCTTAACCCTTATCATTTCACCATTTCAACCTTACCGCTTTGAATCACTTTCAGCAGGGCTTTAAACCCTTTAATACACATAGCTTTCGAGGTGTAGCCCTCAGCCCCACCTGCTACCTTTTTGCCATTACGGGCAACGGCTCTCCAATACCATTGGCCGTTTTTCTTCGATTTGTAAAATTGGATTTTCATATCTATTAGTATAAGTATTTGAATTGGTTATATCCTGTAACTGCTCCCGTTGTAGGCTGAGGAACTGTTCCTGAGAAGGCCGATTGAACGGATGAATTAAGGTTGGATGGAGATATGATGTTCTGGGAAAGATTGGAAAGTACCCATCCGCAGTTATTATTCACGAATGCTTTTCCGTTTTTCATTACCCACCAACCAATGTTAGATACTGATACAACAAGCACACCGCTTGAACTTGCGGAACAGAGTATATCGGCATAATGTCCTATAATGTCAGAAATCTCTGCAAATCCGCCTGGCGAAGCGAGTTTAATGGCTTCACCTGTCAATCCGTTGACACACTCAACATGCAGCCCTATCAGGCGGAATTTCTTTACTGTATTAGCCCCCATTGCGTCCCACACAACGGCATGTTTGGCGGTTGTTCCTTCGATTACCATGTCGTAAACAGTCCCGCCATCACATGAGTACATGGCTATTCCTATGGCATTGGCATTGGTGGAGTAAAGTCGTGGAGAGCGGTACACTGTAAGGTTGGATTGAGAATTGTGAACCGTAGCCCATGACTGCCCCTGATACCAATCGGCTATTGAGCCGAAATTGCAGTGCCATGTACGAAGATTGTTAACGGTTGTTTGAAGAGCAAATTTTAAATGCAATCCGACATTAAGATTGTAGCAATAGATATTCTCATACCATGCTCCGTAAGTAGCCCCTAAATCAATACCCGCTTGATTAGAAAATCCTTCGACCTGTAAATTGTAAATGGATATTGGGTAATTCATCATGTTTACTGCCGCATCAAGATTGGCGGGGGTTGGTCTTCCTATCAGATACCCGCTGAAATTAGTCGTTGATTTTATTTTATAGAAGTTTCCATAAATAACAAGTCCGTTTGTTCTTGTAGCCGGAAGATTAACGGGTCTGTTGATATTTAAGTTCATATCAATGAATATAGGCTTGCCGCTTGCAATACACGCCTCAAGTTTATCAGCGTCTGTTCCTGAGTAAGATGAAGGTGTTGCGAATGCAGTTACCGAGCCACCACCCGAAGCCCCGTCAGCACCACGAGGAATACCGAAGTTCAGCACGGCATTGGATGATGTTCCGGTGTTGGTAACCGTTGCATTACTTCCAGAAGGCAGCGTGGTTACCGTTCCTACGCTTACCGTTGCTGCATCTCCCTTATCACCCTTATCACCCTTGATGCCTTGCTGTCCTTGTATGCCCGTAGCCCCTGTTTCGCCTTTATCCCCCTTATCTCCCTTATCTCCCTTATCTCCCTTATCACCTTTATCTCCTTTCAAATCAGAAAGCGCCACAAGAAAACGCCATGAGGTTTCTGTTGTGTACTTCCACTCAATGGCCATTGAGGTAGCTCTGAACTCAGGCGTTAGTCCATTACCGCTCCCCTCAAATGGAATGCTGAATCTATATGTCCATGATGAACCGCTTTGATTGTTCGTATAGAAATCAATCTTCTTCCCGATAGTATCCTGAACAATACTCAAATGACCCTGCTTCCATGTCCGTGATGATGGAGAGTAGTTTGGTTTTGTGTTGTCAATTACCGTGTGATAACGATAAGATGTTTGTGATGAGCTTATTTGCCATGAAAACAGCAAAATAAGGATAGTGCAGATAGCTTGTTTGTTCATATTCTTATGATTTGAGTGATTACATCTCTTTCAGGAACTTCATTTCCTCCGAAATAAGGAAACAGATAGAACCCTGCCTTTGGGGTTTGAGTAACAGAAACCTTCGCCTCATCTCCATCAACATTAAAAACGAATGACCCTGAAACATAGTCAATAGAGGAAGCGAAGGTAGTATCGTACGGAAGGTCTTTAATCTTCTTTTCTTTCAGTCTTATTCCTGCATCATAAACATAAGTTACCAATCGGAAATAATCAGGAAATAATTTTAATCCCAACCGTGCCGAGTTGATATGATGCTGATAGCTATATCCGAACCCCCATAGTTTATGAATTGATTTGATGCCCTCATGCCGCCATGAGCTATCCACCGTAACAATCCTTGCCTCTCTTACCGTTCCTGAATGAGCCGAGATAGGATGCTTGCAACTATGCTGACCTTTTTTTATAGTGTATATCATTTAATTCGTAAAATAAAGTTTTTCCTATCCATAAAGTCCTCAAAGTCTTTGATTGTCTTGCCCGAATGAATTACATCAAGCTGCCCGTCAGCGTTCAGGTCTTTATGCGCTGCACCTAAAGCAATACAGCCGAGCAGTTGAAAGAAGTAGTTAGCCGAGTGTATTCTGATGCCCGCACGGTCTTTTACTCCCAAGACTTCGTAAGTGTAAAAGTCAGTTCCTTTCAGTTGAGATAATCTGTTTGAACGGGTGTACTTACATTCATAGACTCCCGCAGGGATGCAGCTTATATTCGGCTTGTTCCACTTCCAAGCAAGTTCTAAAGTCTTGCAAACGAAGATTTGGTTGTCCATATTAACAGCAGTGAGTATTCCAAGCGACTGCTTATCGCTCATGGACAGGCGTTCAATTTGTGCGGTCATCTGGCTTCCCTCACATTTACAAGTGAATCAATAACACGGTCGGTTGAAAACCCCGAAAGGAAAGCCACCCATAAATTAATCTTCATTCCAAGCAGTTGTTCGCTGAACAGAATACCCGCGATAATGGCGCAGATTGTCAACGGCAGTCGGAAGCGGTTATCATACAGCCACTCAAAAAGACTGAACCCGCCCTGTGCTTTTACTACCCTTCTATTCTTGTAGCCTTGCAGCAGCCATGAAAACAAAGCCCCGAAAAGAGCCATAATAAGAAAAGCGACAAACTCTGTTGTATCGCCTACCAAGTAATTGATTACGTCCTGCATAGTTTTATGTTGTTATGTAAAAAAGTAAAAAAATAATTGCCGTCAAAATGATAGCCACTGCCATATCTTCAAGTTTCTTTTGAGTTTCGGGGGTCATGTGAACAAAAATTTATACTCTTCCTTCAAAGAATTTAACTTGCTGTTGTAATGCTGATGCCACTCCTCTGAATAATCCCTGTACTTGCCGTTCACTTTCATGGAAGCATAAATCATTGCCTCCTGTTTTATGCGCATTAAGTCAAGATTCCGCTTTACATACCTGATAGACTTTTGAATGTAAAAAAAGAAAGCGTTAAGGAAAATAATCATAATCACGCTTTGGTATTCTGTTATGAAGTCTATCAAATGGTTCATATTGGGAATTTGATTTCGATGAGGTTTTCTAATAACAATATATTGTCTGACAGTGTATTATCGGTGTGTGTTGTTAATAATCTTATAGTGCCATCATCAACCCTTGTTACAAATAAATATCCAACCAATCTATCAATAGAACCAATTGCAAAAAACTGAGTTGGAAAATTAACTCCAATTCCCGTTTTGGATAAAGTGTATTCTCCGGCATCAACATAACTAAAATCAGTATTCTCAATTCCCCAATCATTTACAATAGATGTTGAAATTGTTGGTTCATTAGTTCCATCTTGATTTAACGTCCCCACAAACCGTTTAAACCCTATTGAAGGAATCCAAATCGCTGCCCCTGTTGTGTTATCAATACACACATACTCCGAGTTGACATGGGCTTCAACAAAGATTCTTGAACCTACTCTGAAACCTTCTGATTCATCATAGTTTTCATCTGGTATGGACGAATCTACATCGAGAATAGCCTGTACATTATCTACATAAGCAGGTGAGGTATCGTCCAATATAGCCATGTTCGCCTGAACTTGGGTTACGACAGGGTTGTCAGGGTCGGTGTTATCTACGATATTCCCTGTTACAGAGGCTATTCCGCCACCCGAAGGACGGCTGTCAATATAGCTTTTAAGGTAATCTATTACCTTTTGAACTTCTTGTGCTGTTGGTATTGGTGAAAGTGTTATCATTTTATTTGAAATGTGTTAGCGCCCGAAGCATAGTTAGGGGCGATGGTTCGTGTTGTTTCATTCATAATAAGTTCTGTAAACGCAGGTTGTGTGCCGTTAAACATTGCCCGTATTGTTGTTACAGGAGTAGCGGGGTTGAAGAACTGCCAACAATTATCAAATAACCACCAGCAGTTGTTGTTTCTGAAATACTTCCCTGCATTTGGAACAGCACTGCGGATTCCCCTGATAACCACCTGCCCTGTTCCTGTTGAGTTGGCATCCATGAGAATAGCGGATGATAATGAAAAGATTCTGTTGACCTCCACCATTGCCCCGAAATTGTCAACTTTAATCAATGAATCTGAAATTCCTGATGTGCATTCCTGATAAATGTCATTAAGAACTATATTGAATCCATTGTTAAACTGATTGTTTATTTTGATTCCGTTTACAAAGGTTGTTCCTTCGATGATGATATGATTAACGGTGAAGGACTGCGAGTAGGCGCATTCCAAAGCCGTCTGTGCTGTATTGAATCCCAACCCTGTTTTTATCTGACAACTGTTTAATACCGCCATGTGATTGGGGGCAAGGGATGATGTTGACCCCGACCATGTAGGCGCAAGGAATCCTATTCCGTTAATGTTGTTCCATGCAAAACAGTTGTTTAAAACCGCATTTAAAAGGAATTTGCCCTGTATGCCATTTCCTGTATTGTAAACGTATGTGTTTTCTAATTGTACATTGGTGGCGCAGTTAAGATATAAAGCAGTTTGATTTGACCCTCCTTCAAGTATCAAATCATCAATAAATATCATGGCATTGGCAGCCATAATATCGGCTTCTGTCTGGTCGGCAGGCACTTGCATTCCCATTATATTAAATGGGTTGTTATTGGCTGTAACTATCCGTGCAAGGTTGCCTATGGTTTTAATTTTTGACGGATATTTCGGAAGTGTGATTGGCTTGTTTGTCCTGTATTGATAGGGACTGAACATCACTACTGCATTTTGTGAGCCTGCCAAATAGTAGCATTTTTGTATGGCAGCCCAATCTATTATGTCTGACGTGGTTGCCCCGATTCCCTGATAGTTGGCATCAATGTATGCTTGATTAAATCCCCTGTCTGCAAATGTATCGGTTGAATGTGTTGCCCCGAAGGCTTCGGGTGAAAGGATGCCGGGTATTACACTGATAGATGCCTGTACTTCATTTAAAAGGGCAAACCTTCTGTTTGTAGAATTTAGCCCCGCTGCCACTGCTGCATTAATAGCATCTTTTACATTGTCTGTAACATAATTTCTATCTGTTGAGGGGTCAACATCAGAAGTATCAAGAACCACCGCCCCTGTCTGTCCATTAACCGAAGAAACAGAAGAAGCATCGGCATTCTTTTCCCATACCGTGCCATTGTGTATAACCCAATCCCCTAAATTCCCTGTTGCATCTGAGATGGTGGGAGTATTTGTATCTGCATCCCATGTTCCAAGATAGGTAAGCCCCGAAAACGGAAGATAGGCAGGGTCTATTGTTCCCGAACCATTTAAAGGACAAACCCCATCAGCAGCACCTATGAAACTTATATCAATTTTATCATTCAATGCCGCCACCAATCCCGCTACCTTAGCCATTGCCAACAGGTTTGTGGCATTGGTAAGGTCAAGGTAATAGGAAGATGGGTTGCCGTTCAGGTTCGTACTGTTAGTTACCACCCCTGAACCCGTAGGGTCATAAACCGATTTTAACATGAAATCAGTTGTTGAGGGCGCAGAACCTACAATCTGCGAAAACATAATTGACCGAACCGACCCATCAGGCTGCTCTATAAACAAAAGAGAATTAGATACAGGTGTTCCGGGTATCAGTTCATTTAATTTCTGTGGTACTAATTGATTGATAGGCATTTCAGGTTTCTATTGGATTGTTGTTATCATCTGTTATCATCGAATTTGAATTGTCCCCTTCAAGAACATTGATAAGGTTGGGATAAATAGGTGTTGTTTGTTCTTCATCGCATCCGCAGCAATGACTTTCTATTTCCGCTATTGCTTTTTCAACGGATGATTCCTGCATACACTGTGTATCATCAGACTGTGTAACGGAATAATTGGTTTCATTGAATACTATGCAGCTTAACTTTTCAAACGGACGCACATTTTCAATGCCGTTAATAATATAAGAAACAGCATCAGGAACATTGAAGCTGTAATTGGTTTGCCTTATGGTGAAAACAGACGGGTTGTTGGTATCGTCATACATCACCTCCCATGTTATTCCAAGTGAAGATGTCAAACTTTCAAGCTCAGATTGAATAGCGGATGGATTGTTTAACGGGAGTTTAGATGAAAAATAATATCGCACTCCGTTTATATCAATGGCATTGATAGCATCAGAAATGTTATCAGAAACTACCGCCATTCCATAGGTGCATTTGCGTGGCGGCTCACCAAGAAGGTAATTACCGTTTTCTAAAATAGGGTTTACATTATTCCCGTTCTGAAATAAGATTGTAAAGAATCCCGTCCCGCAGTTTTCAGGGGTAAGCCCATAATCAATTTCTACTGGAGAACCTCCGTAGTTTGGAGAATCTATTTCTATACGTATGAAGTCAACCGTATTGTAAACAGCTTGTATAGTTAAATCCAATCCCTGTAAAATCTGCCCTGACGGGTCTAATGTAATAACAGGGGTGTAAATCACATTGCCGGGATTCAAAACCAAGTCAATCTGTTTCTGCAATCCGAAATCATACAACGGGTCGCCATAAGGATAGTTTGCAAGCCATGATATTTCGGACTGAAAATTAGAATAAATACGGTCAACACTTATCCCTTTAAATTTAATAAACGTTATCTGTGAAAGATAATCGCCAACAGGGAAGGACATGCCATAATCACACATTCCCATAGGATATACTCCCGAAGCCTGAATATCCACTTCATACGTATTTTTAAATGCACCTGAATTATTCTGCCCTGAACGCAGGGTGTTGTTTTTAACAGGTTGCGAAATGGTCAATTTTGTTCCGCCCGCAATAGCCGTATAATCATGCCCCGAATTGTTGATAATGTCTGATGCAGCGACAACATAGTCGTCTATGGTTAATGCACTCACGCCATTCTGTGAACCTATAAGAACCCCATTGATGTGAACAGTCATATCAACGGTTGAAAAAAATCGGGTAATGGCGTTGTTGATATTATACCTTCCATTAAAAGTAATGAAATTCATGCTTATTTCTTTAAGGGCGGGGTCGTTTCCTGTATAAACAGGATTGTTGTCTATTGTTTCGGCATAAACAGGGATGGTAAACAAGGTTGCCCCATCGGGAATATATCCTTGCAGGGTATCTAATGCCAAAGAAACTTTCAAAAAGGAATTATCCGTGCATTCAGAGCGTGATAAAGCACGAAACTTTTTAGCCCCAAGTTTGGGAAGGCAGCATTTAGCTTTAGCTATTGCCTCTGTTACCCTATTGTATCCTAACATCCGCAGCTACCGCATTTCTTTTTATTACATACGTTCATAGCGAATTTAAGATTGTCGGCAGCATCTTGCACATTATTACATTCCATAGCATATCCCGCTGCTAAAATAGCATACTTGGCTTCTAATAAAGTCTTTTTTATTTCCCCGCATTTACAGCCGTTTTTAAACATTCCGTTTATACAGCACGCTGTCTGCTTGGTAAATACGGTAAAGTAATCAACAGGGTCTAAGGCCACTTCATTTCCACTTACCAATACCGATAGATTTAACCTGAATCCCCATACCCCATCAGGTATTTTTGTTTCATTATTACCCATCCCGAAATCCATAGGAAGCAGACCTATTGGATTTGTAATAGGATACCCGCTTGCCAACAGGTTAAAAGACGGACTTACATACGCCTGCCCGTTTGGAATCAATGTATCGGGGTCGGGCGGGTAAATAGTCAGAAATGCGCTCATTACCGATGTTTTAGAAGGGTTTGGTGTTCCCCATCCTCCTGTATTGGAAGAAGAATAATCACCTGTTGTATCTGTAAACAAAGCAGCCAATGAGCCGTTTTGTATCTGTACTGTGTATGTAGGGCTGAATGCCATATCGCAAAATTAGTTTTTTATTCTTTTAGTGAGTCAAAATGTTCTATAAGTTCAGAGTTCTTTACTATTTTTTTCATTTCCCTTCTCATTGTTCTTATTTCAGGTACTTGAACTCCTTTTGTTACAAGTGCAGTGTTAATGACATTTAACAGGTTGTTGTACAGAATTACAAATTCAGCATCACGGGGGTCAACATCATATCCATGCTGTATTTTATAGGCTATCTCCGAAACCGCATCATCCACATTTTCCATACCGACATGCCTGTCTGTTAACTCCTTGAATGTTTCTGCAAGGTATTTGGTAATAGGATGGATATTGAGAATAAAATCAGATGTGCTTTGTATCTTGGTACTGCTTTCATCAATTTCGTTTTTAACATAGCGTGTATTCCCTCCGCCAATAACAGGAGAATAGTATTCTTTTTCTACAAAGTCAGCTATTGTTTTTTTCTGTTCTTCATCTTCTGTCATGTTGTAAAGCATGGATGCAAGAGTAATACTGGCTATGCGCCCGAATCCGCTCATCCTTGTCCCCCCTGTTTGCAGCATATTCCCTATGGCGTTTTCTATGTAGTATTTCGGAAGGAGCATTTCCAACATCGCTGTTTCAAGTTCGTCTTTCCTTTCATCATCCCCGCTTGCATTGGCAAATAACCATTGCCATAAAACACGTGTAAATGCAGAGGCTATTCCGTATCCGACCATGTTTATCAATGAACCTGTTATACGCATGGATTCCCGTGTCGGTGCATTACCAAAATTACGGATGGAATTAAACAGCCTTTCTGTATCCCTGAATGGGTATTCCTGTAAAAACCCGAACATCTTTCCCAATGGTGTTTCCCTTCTTACCGATAACGAAACATCTTTTGTTAAACCATATTTTTTGTTAAGTATTTTCAATTTAAATGCAGGGATTATTGGTACAGGGCTTATCTGAACATATTCCCTGCCCTCACTTTTAATACCCCCCCCTGTAATCTGTTTCATTTCTAAATCAGCATAAGAGGCGGCTTCTTTAACTTCCTGCCAATACTTTGTATTATCAGTGATTGTATTGTAGTCAACTCCTGTAAGCCTTGTAAATTCGGTTCTGAACATTGCATACCAAAGAGGCATGGCTATGGCTTCTGATATGGAAACAGATGCATGGCCAAGCTGCTTTAATTTACCAACCCTTTTCAACTCCCTTGCACTTTCTATTTCAAAATGTTTTTCTCCTTTAAGTTTCAGTTTATCCAAGAGGGTGGAGTTGGTTTGCTCCATAATCTCTTTTGTCTTTTTCCTATCATAATTACTTGCAATACTGTCAACTCCTCCTGCTGAATCAATCAGTGTTAAGAATGTGCTGATGGGTGTTACAAATGCCTCTGCAACTGTTCGTGGTAAACTTACAAGGGAAATATATGCTGCTGAATTAACTATGTTATTTAGAATCTTATTGGAAATAGAGTATTTGTACTCAAATTGAAGCATATTATTTTTAGCATCCCGCAGTGCCTGTTTTATATCGGCTCTTACATTTGATTTATTGATGGTTTCGGCTGTCAGGTTGTTTGCAAATCCAAGCGCATAATGTGTTGCCGTCATTTGAATACCCCTGATAAGAAGTTCTTTTAAATCAAGATTTACAGCCATCGGGTCATTTGTTGCCCTTTCTTTTCCGCTTCCTGATTCCACCGAAGGTTTAGACAACCCGCCCAACACAAAATCAAAAACATCCTTACCCTTGTAAGAGGTATCTTTGTTTTGGCGCATGATATATCCTTCAACTGGAATGAACTCTGTTTTTGTTGAAGCATTCGCCACCCTTTGATAATCGGATAATTTGTCGGTTATGGATTTGTGTATATCATACAGTGCCTTTTCTTTTTCATTAAGGGTTGAATAAAAATCCGATTCCATTTTATCCAAGTCCATTCTGCCATCAGGGGTTTTGTATTTTGAAAGCAGTTCATCATAAATTTCCTTGATGATTTCACGGTCATAAACAGAATACAAGTCCCACTGTTCGTCTGCCCTTTTCTTTTGCGCATCGGTATAATCTTCCCGCTCTTTTTCATTTCCCATAAGCCCACCAAAAATATCCCTGAAACCAATCCTGTCTTTTCCTACTTTGGTTTTCGGGTCTGTGCTTCCCCTTAATCCACGCTCGCCCATGTAGTGAAAGAACATAGCAACCTTGTACTTCATTTTTAATTTATCACGGGTGTTCCCCGATAAAAACCCTGCGGTATCAAGTTTTTTGAACATTTCAGAGTACATCTCATCCATAATCCTTTTCTGCTGTTCTACTGCCCGTGCCATCGGATTGATGAATGTATCGTACAGTGCCGTTCCTGTAACGCCAAGAAGCCGTGTCCAAAACGCCTTTTCCTTCATTCCTAAAAGCATTCTGATGTACTCAACACTTCTTTCTTTTAAAGTGGTGCTTTCAAATTGCTTGGTCAGTTTCTTGCTGTTTATATCGCTCAATGCCCTTGTAACCCCATCTATCATTTGCTCCATAGGTGCAAACCCCTCTGTGGCTATCCTTTGTTTTACTTCAAGGATTTCGCTTAATGTAATGGGGCTTACCTTCATCAGCAAATCCTTTCTTAATGAATTTAACTCCTTAAAAAACGGGGCTTCCGCTTCTGTGGGTGCATATCCCGAAATGTCTGTGGACAAGATTTCATCCGCCAACTCACTTCTGAATTTATTTATTTTGTCATGCAGTTTTGTCAGTAAAACTCCATCCGCATCATAAACAGAGGACATAAACCCATCATACTCCGCCTGTGTTATCTTGCCTTCTTTTAAAAGGATATTTGCTGTTCTGGTAAATGACCGTAAATGATTCAGGAAGTTACGGTATGCATCCACCGAATCAATATCCTTGTCTAATTCATCAAGTGATTTATTGAGGTCATCTATCGTTTTTTCTTTATTGGCAAATTGCGCCTGATATGCTTCATTCTTAGTTTCAAGATTGGCAATGATGTTTTCTGCAAGACGGTATGAAGGCACTTTCTGATTAGCCGCTTCCAATGCTGCCTTATACTGAATAAGGTCGGCTTCATCAAGGGCAAGAGGGTTGATAGCCCTCATCCGTTGCATGAGGATTGGCTTTTCATGCCGTTTGCTTTTTGATTTAAGGTTAGCAACATCTTCAACCAATCGGGCGTACCGTGCAGAATCAATTAACTTTTGAATAACAGGAAGTTGCTGATTGTAGGTTTCTTCATTTACTATTTTACCGACAGATGATAACATTTGCCTTATAGCTGCATTTGAAAACTTTCCGTCAAGATTGGTTTTGATGTACTCCCGTATTTCTTCCTGCGCTTGCTTATGGGTTTTTTTAGCCTGCTTTAACCCTGTGGCTATTCCACTGATAAATGCTTTAAGTTCATTCTTTTCTTTTGTTGTTGCCAAATCTTTTTTATCGGATGGAAGGGACGAGTATTCGCTTATTGCATCATTCATCAGTTCTGATAACTGCCCCTCATCCTTTAGTCCGATGATGCCCGCAAGGTTTTTAAGCTGATTAAATGTAAATGTTGTTGCTTTGGCTAAATCCCCGCCATATTTCTTAATTGCAAGTATGGCGAATTTTAAAAGTTTCTTATCAAAATCAAGATGCTTTTCCGCTTCGGCTTTCGGATTATACATGAAGCCTGGATTCTTTAAATTGTTCCATGCCTCTTTTAACTCTTTTTTAGCATCTTCCAACTGTTCCTGTATCGGCTTTGACCGTTCCTGTATCGGCTTTAACCGTTCCTGTATCGGCTTGGAAGCTGCTTTTTTGGATGCAATGGCTTTGTTTATTTCTTCTTCCGTAAAATCCTGAATGTTCTTTCTTTCATCCGTTATGTTGTTGACCTTTCGGATGGTGTTTATTTTGTGCGTCAGGCTTTCAAATCCCTCTGCAATGGCTTTGGATTTTTCATCAGAAACAAATTTCTTTAATCCATCAGGTTTTGCGCCTTCCGATTCCTCAATAGGTTTGGAGTACCCAATGGGAGGGGCTTCCGTTATTTCATTGATGAGTTCTTCTGATTGTTTTTCGGCTGCCTGAAGTTCCTTTGTTGAAGCTCTTTGCGTATTTTTTGCTGTGCTTTCAATATCCTTGATAATTGATTCAGATTGTTTAGCCTGTTCTGCTGTTCGTTCTTCAAAGTTTCTGACTTGTTCATGTGTTATTTCGTTTTTAGATACCGATTCGTTTATTTGTGAAAATATATCATACTGCTTCCTATCCGCTTCCTGTGCAGATGAAATTTTCTTTTCAAGGTCGCCTATTTTTTGATTGATGTCAATAACCTGTTTTGTAAGGTCTGATACAATTTTGTCCCTTTGCGGTTTGTCTGTTATTGTTTTTTGTGTTTTCTTTATTTCATCTGTCAGTTCTGCGCGCCTTGATTTTAATGATTTTATTTCATTATCAATCATTATTTCATTATTGCCCTTTCCTACACGATGCTCAAAATTCAAAGGTTCATTCGGATTAAAGTCCCAATTAAGCCTTGTAGTTAATATCTGTACAAATTCAGCCCTGCTTGCAATGCCTCTGCCCTTTCCATTGTATAGATATTCAAACATTTCGTTTTCATGTTCATCAGTTAGTTGAGGAAACATTTTGCGCACCACCCCTATTTTATCAGAAACCGCTTCTATTATTCTTCGGGTATCTTTTTCGGAAGCCTTACCGAATGTTTGTAAAAGCTCAAACGCCTTTCCTTTAGGGTTAAGGTAAGATATGTTTTCAATGTAATTTTTATTTCTTCCTTCCCTTTCGAGATAATTATCAATTTCTTTTTTTGATGCTCCCTTACCCCTCATTTGTCTTAATCTTGATGCTCTTTCAAAATCCGCCTCCATCGTTCTGTTGGCATTGGATTTATCTTTCGCATACTGAATTGCTTTGCTTTCTGTTCCATTAAAGTAGCGCGCATCAATGTGTGTCTTTCCAAGTCTTTTTGCAGCTTCAAGCCTATGATGCCCCGCTAACAACCACACTTTTCCTTCTTTATCTTTCCATATAACAACGGGGTCAAGTTCATTATCATCCCAATTATTGACAATTTGTTCTATATGCTTTTCGTCAAGTTCTGTTCTGTTTTGAAACCTTGATTCATCGGTATTTATTTCTTTGATTGGCTTTTCAACATATTTGCTTGATTTTTTTTCTCCGACATCTTCATCTCCTCCTCTATTCTCCTCTGCACTTTCACGAGTTCCTTTGTCAGTTCCTTCTGATACCGCATCAGGTCTTGAAGGCTTAGACTGTTTTGATATGGGTTCATTCTTTGCTGGTTCTTTAGCTGCTTCGGGTTGTTCTGTTGGCTTACCAAGTAAATCTTCTACTGCTTTTACTAATTCGGGATTTGAACCGTCTGATTTTGCTTTGTGGTAAGCTTCGGACAAATCATCTGTATTTCTTACGATATTTTCTGGCTTAAATACAACCACTTCGTCATGCCCTGTCTTGCCTTTATATATAACGCCATCATAGCCTTGATTTTTTAAATCTTTTAGTTTTTTATCAGAGATATATGCTGCATCTAAATTTGTATCTACATATTTAGGATTTTTCATTATTACAAATGCTTCATGTAACTCACCCTCTGGCTTAAATTTTTTGTATGATTTCGCTAAATTTTCATCTGCTGTAAAATATATCCCATTTGCTTTTTCTTTTTTACCTGTTACCATTGTCATTTCAGATGTAGGGTTAAATTTTTTTATTCCTTTAGCACCCCAATGAAACAATTTAACTGGTAAAAATATATTCTCATCATCTATGATATTTGATATTTGTTCATCATTAATCCCCTCCAACGCCTTAGCCGTACTTTCTACATCTTTACTCCAATCTTCTACATTAGGAGTTTCTTCGGGTTGTTCTGCCGTCTTATCTTCTGTAACAGGTTTTTGTTCTTCGACAAGTGATGCGGAGCGTTCTTTTGTTGCTGCTGATTTATCTGTTTTTGATTTCTCTCTCTGATTTGCTAATCTTTCCTCTGCCATTATTGCATCATATTCCCTTTCAAAAACATTGTCGGGAATAAATCCCACTTCCTGCATTCTTAGTTTTATGGCTACGTCAAGAGCTGCATCTCCCTTTAACTGTATCTCATTTCCATTTCTGTCAATAAGATTGACAGATTCTACATTGCCGGTATTGTCAAATGTTATTCCATAATCCCCTTTTGTTTCATCAAGACGTATATCCCTGTTGTTAATCTGAACCTCACCTATGTTTGTTTCTCCTGATTTTGAGGCGATGATATATTCTCCGTTTCTTTCTTCAATGACTGCTTCTTCCCTATTGAAGGTGATTGGCTTTCCTTCGATTTCTTTGAGTATTGGCTTAACCTGCCGAGAAGTTTTGCCTGCACTCTCTTGGGTAATGCCATAACTTTTACTAACTGATGTGCGTTCATAATTTTCAAGTTTGTTTATTTTAGATTCAATAATAACAGAAGCCTGTTGTTTCTCTGATGGGCGTAAATCAGAGTTGTCAATTTTATCAAGCATATCATACAGCCCATTGATAGCCGATTCTATTTCTTTTGAATCAATGATTTCTCCCCGACCTGCTTTTTGTTCAACTGCATCAATTTTTCCGCTTACACTTGCTGCTATTTCTGAAACAACATTGCTGAATTTTGCCTCTATTTCTTTTTCCTGTTCCGAAAATATTCTATTTGTTTCAGACGTTTTTGTGCCTGTGCTTTGGTCAGGTTGCCCTTCGACAGGTTCTTGCCCTGTTCGCTCACCACCTTGTACCCCTTTTTGGTTTTGCGTATCATAAGTTTGTTGTATGGTTTCTAAAAATTGTTTGTTGTCCACATTCCTGAAATCCACCTTAACCTTTCCATTAAAAAAAGCATCTGCAAATTCAGGGTCTTTAGCCATTTCCATCACCTCTTTTTCTGTGGTTATCATGGGTATTTCACTGTCAATATAAACACCGATTACCTGCGCTGTGCCGTTTTGTATTTCAGATAATTGTTTTTGCTTTTCTTTTATCTGTGCATTGACGGATTCGTCAACAGCATCTCCCCTTAATCTTCCTTCAAGTTGTTTTATTTCTGCCGATAGTGATACTGCTGCGGATTTTAAGACAGGGTCGGCTATGTCATTAAAACGCTCATTTGCTGTTTCTGCCGATTGTGTTATCTGGTCAAGTGCCTGCTTCATTTCATCGGAAATAGCCTCATTAAGGGTTGCTGCCTCAATAGCGGCACTTACAGGGCTTCCTTCCTGTACCATTTTGGCTATTATTTTTGGGGCTGCATTGGGGCTTTTTTCCATGAACTTGCCTGCTATTCCAAAACCAACCCCCATCAATGCACCTGATACCGTGCTTACAAAAGCATCTTCTGTGGAAGCATATTCTCCAAGTGTTAATTCTCTGTCAACCGCTTTGCCTTGTCCATACCCCTGATAAAATTCTTGTGCGCCTTCTGCCGCCATTCCAAATGGAACTGTTTCTGTAATTTTCGTAATGGCTTTCAGTGGCTTGAATTTAGTTAGTTTCCCAACCCTGAATACAGGCATCATCTCGGCAATGGATAATGCTATGTTTGCGTTATTCCAATCATCAACATACTTAGCCTTTTCTAAGGCTTCTGATTCTGTTTCCCCTCTTTTTAAAGCATCAAGGTATGCCCCGCCTGCTTCTAATTTGCTTTCAAGATACCATCCTGTTAAACCACCGACAACCGCACCTGTTAATTGCCCTGCCGTTGCTGCTGTAACAGCCCCCGCTCCTATTGCCCTTGCTCCTAATCCCGTGAGTAGTGCTGATGTCCCGCCTGTGGCTATGGCCGGTATCATTGTAGCCACTGTAAATGGCATACTTTCAGATATAGTGGCAGCCCAGAATTTAGGGTCTAATACTGATTCACGGGTAAGCTGCGGAAGATTGAGTTCACGCAGTTGGTCATTAGCCACCTGTGTTATGTTGTCCCCCGCATTATCAGCCCCCGCACGGGTCAATGCCCCGCCAATGGTAGATAGCGTGTTAAACACCCCTGAATGAATTTTAGACCCTATAATAGTTTGCATCGGAAGTTTTCTGAATACCGCCTCATCAACTTCACCCATCTTCCTTGCAAAATCTTCATATTCCTTGCCGTATATTTTTGAATACTCTTTTGCCTTTTCCCGCACTGATTCATCCACGCCTTTCAGTCTTTCTTCAAAATTGCTTTCAGCTTTTTGCTGAATACCCTTGTTGATTTCATTGAACCTCTGAATGTAACGTGTTTGAATTTGTTTTAAAGCATCATTATATTCGGTCTGCTTTTGTAAATTGAAGTTGTGAAGTTCACGGCTTGCTTCATCTTCATTTATCAATCCATTGGCTATTTTCTCCTGTAACTGATTTTTGTATTGTGCCGTCTGCGCCTCCGCCTGTACTCTTATTCTCCCGATTTCAGAATAGGCTATGCTGTTGTTTTTTGTTTGCTCAGACTTACCCCACTCTTTTGCTTCCTGTATAACATTGTCCCTCTCCCTGATGACGGTCTTTTCAATATCAAATACTTCATCAGGCGACTGACCGTATTTATCTGTAAATGCCCTGTCTGCATTTCGTTTGGCTTGGTTTTCAATCGGCTTTTGTTTGATATGGTCAAGCAACGAACTTCTTACATCTCTTTTTTCTTTTTCGGTTAAGTTAAACTCATTTTTGTTTATCATCCCCTCTATCATCACCTTAACAGCGTCTTTTGAATACTCGTCCCCTTTGTAATTGAGTTTGTCTATTTTTTCTGATAAACTCTGAAATACTTTTTCCTTTGCCCTCTTGCTTTCATAGGAGTTAAATTCTCTTGGGGCTGTAAAGTCTATGGTTTCATCAAGGGCGGATTTGAGTTCTTCCGGTGTTCCTTTTTTAAATTCATGCCCCGCATACAACTGTTCTAAAAACTTATTCTTATCTTTTACTTTATGAAAAACTTCTTTTAATCTTGGTATGTATTCCCTTATATCTTCATGCTGCTGCTTTGGCTTGGGTTTAAAAGCAACCATCCCCTCATACCCTTCTTCGGGATATAATCCCTTTTGACGTGATTGTTTTTCGGAAAGAATTTCTATGTCCTCCGCTATCTTTCTTGGTGGCGGTATTATTCCATTATCCGACATTGGAGTATAACCACTGTTTCTTTTTGGTGGCGGTATTATTTGTTCTTCTTCCTGTTGCATCATTCAGGTTTTGCAAATTCATTCAAATCATCCAATGTCCATCCATGTTTATTTATCCACTCCTCTTGTGTAAGTGTTTTTCCATTGTATGTCCACTTTTTAGCAGAAGATTTCCCCTGTGGTTCTGTTTTTGTTACTCTGCCTGTTCCGCCTTTCAGCAAATTATCCACTTCTTCGGGTGTTAATCCCGTTATAGCCGATATGGTGCTTATATTGTTGGCATCGCCATATTTGCCTTTTATTACTAACGGGCGTGTTGTGCCTTTTTTCTTATCATCAATGATGTTGATGACCATTTCATATTCATTGCCCTTTTTAGTTATCTGTGCAGATGTTACATTTACAAGCTGCTTGGTTTCCGCTTTTATTTCCTGCTTGTCATTAACAGGATATTCTTTTGTTCCCTTTTTGTAATACCTCTCATTGCCCCTTTTGATAACATCTCTTTTTATTCCGTCATCAATAATGTATTCGTTTTCATACATCAAATCAAACTTAGGCATATCTTTGTTGACAGGGCTGAATGAATACACATCTTCGCCTGATTTTGATTTTGACTTATTCCACCTGTATCCTTTATAGGTAACTGTATTCCCTTCCACTATCGGAGTTGATTCCTTCCTCTCCTTTGCCCGCCATGCCTGTTCTTGGGGTATAGAACGCAACTGCATCTGGCTTCTCTCTCCAAGTTTTGCATTGAATATATCTTCGGCTATCTGCTCTTTCGCTTTTATACGCTGTGCATCATCCTGTGAAAATGGGTTGATTCCTTTTTTACGATAGTTTTCCTCGTTCTGAAAAAACCGCTGTGTTATCAAATCCTGATTACCTGCAATATATTCTTTGATGATAGGCTTCTGTTCTTCGCTTATCCGTGAACCTATTTTTACGGCTGTTATGTTTCCGTTAATGTCTTTTACATCTTCTACAAAAGGCTTGAAATCATCTTTAAAATCTTTTAATAGTGCGTTTTCATCCGCTTTTGGAAATCTGCGCCCTGTAAGATTATATCCGCTATCCACCATCACCCCTGCATCAGGGTCATTCAAAGCCATAAATTCTTCATCCGTTGCATTGGGGTTTGATAAGACGGACAGCATCTTTTCGGCTCTCGGATTGTAGCTTTTCCCATCCACCGCAAGCGTCTTGACTGCATTGTCATTACTCATTTCATGACGCTTTATTGCATTGACAACCTCCTGTTTGCGCATCCAATTCCTGTTTATTGCCTGTGCTTTCCCGTATTGTTTAATGTCTTTTTGAAGGTCATTGATGAAATTCATTTTCTCCTGTGCTATCTTCTGTGCATAAAAAGGCAGATACTTTCCTGTACCTACACTGAAATCATTCAGGGTAGCTATTCCTTTATCCTGCGCCTTTCTCTTTTCCTGCTCCATTCCGAGCATTCGTGAGTGCAATCCCTCAAAAGTCTGCGCCTTTCCTGAAAAGGCAATCCCTTCACCTGTTGAAAATTGATAGTCCGCCATTATTTGGGTTCGTAAGGTGGTTTGTTTTGAAAAATAGATTCTATGTCTTTAGTGAAATCATAATCCGTTTCCATTGACGGCTGCATCATGTTTGCATTTTTACCTGTGAAAAATGGTGTTTGCGTTGTTTCTCCAACCCCCGTTACCTTTGCATCAGGATTCCCATTCCCATATAAATCTTTCAGCGCATTGTAATTTAAAAAACTTCCAAGCTGGCTCATTCCGCTTTGTGCCGCCTGTCCATAAGCCTTCATTGCATTATCCCTTTGCTGTATCTGATTGGCTACGTTTTTATTATTTAACTCCTGCAAGTATTTTGAAAAGGTATCGGCATACCTGATATTGTTGCGCATAAGTTCAGCATCCCGCATGGCCATATCATTTTGTGCCGCTATGTTGGTGTAGTTTATCCCTGATAATATCTGCTGTGATAAGTTTGGCGCACGGTCAACACTCTTTTGAAAAGCCGTATTCTGACTTCTTGCAAGCCGTTGCTCATAGGCGGCTTTCTCCTGTGGAGTAAATCCGCTTTTTGCCATTTCATCCGCCCGCCTTCGTGAAGCAGCCATTTCAGGTGTTTCAGCAAACTGCGGTGCAGGCTCTTTTTTTAATTTGTTAAGACCCTTTAATCCAACATACGTGTTAATAAGCCCTAATCCTAATGAACCCCATAGCATACGTCTTTGTGTTTTTTAGTTTTTGCAAATTTACTTTTTTATTGCGAATGTCCGTAGTCCTGAATAGAGTGTAATTGTATAACTTGAACCGGCTATCTTGCCTTGTAAACTTACCGTTCCGTTTGCTCCCGCTGTAATTGTTCCAAAAATCCTGAATCCCAATCGGGTGGTGGCTACCGCACAAATCGTCTGCACTATCTCACCGCCTGAATAACTTTCTGACCGGCTTTGAAAGTTGTTTGATGCCGAGTTATTGCCCCACAATTCATAAACTACTGTTGAACTTGATGGAACTGATATGCCAAGCCGTAAGCCCGATGAACTGCCTGATTCCATGTTACCCGAAAACTCAAAGTAATAAACCCCTCCTGATACCACGCTGAATGATGCACCTGTTACATTGGATAACGAACTTGTGTTATTGGTGTAATCAGAGGTGGTTGTGTTTAACTGAATGCCGAGATTCTCTCTTGCTGTTACGCTGTTTGAAACGTCAGATAAATTATTTGATGGGTTTAATGGGGTGAATCCAAGTGCGCTTTGCTTACTGTTAAACGTACTCCAATCTGCCGAGCTTAATAACCCCTTTTGGATTGAACTTGCAGTCTGAATATCATCAGTGCCGTTAGTATGTGTTGAAGCGTGTGATGTCGGGGTTCGTGCATTGCTTAGTCTTGAATCATTTCCCTCACAAGCAGTATCGGCTGTGCTTCCGTATTTCTGCTGACTTCCGCTTAATTTTCCCGATGAATCCAATCCCGCATATCCTGATAACTGATTTTTATTTGCAATGTCTTCAGGAGTGAACCCAAGCGAATCTTCTTTTGAGCTTAAAGCTAATTGTAAGTCAGTCTGTGCTGAAAGTACGCCCGTGATTGCCCCCCATACAGCAGAAGGAATAATTGAAGAAGGGTCTTGCCATAATAACCCTGACGGCTCACCGCTATCAGCCATTAAAATACGCCCATCTGTTCCAACAGGAAAGCGAATATCTTCTGAACCATCATTTGTTAATAAGTCACCCTTTGTTGTCAGGATTGAAACCGAAACAGGTTGATTTTGTAGTGAACTAATAATTGAAAATAACTCGGCAACATCCTGAACTACTAATTGCAAATGCCTGAACTCAACCTTACCCTCTACTGAATAAGGATAACTGATTATCAGAAATTGTTTGCTCCTCAAGTATTTCTAAGTCTTGGCATAAGTGAACATCGTGCAGTGAGTGAATATAGTCTTTGGTATTCCTGCGGGGCGAAGTAAAAACTTACTATCATGTATTGCCCCCATAAAACATCGGTATCTTCTGAATTTAATCCTGTTGGGTTGTCAATGGTGATGGTACTGTCATTTCTGATGGCCGCCTCCCATTTGGAATCCCTTTCCTCAAAATCGGCTCTTACTAAATAGGATTCATGTTTTAATGTTTCAAAACCCATTTGATAGGGGGCTAAATCAGAATAAATCCGCACCGCCCTCCACCGTTTGTTTTCCTCGCTTTCATAATTAAACACCCCTTTCCAATAGCCATTTGCAACTACGTTTTTAAACAGGCCGGGATTTGTGTACCATATCAGGTACTCTCCCCTGTTGTGTTCAAATGTAAATCCCTGATGCGAACTTGTTATGTCAAGTCCATTACGTGTGTAAATCTTTGGAAGGAAAGAGGCGAAATAGTCAAACCCGTTTTTATATTCGGATAATACTAATGTCCATACATTGTAAAAATCGTTATTGGTAAATGGTATTCTCTCCCATGAAAGGTTGTCTGTTGGCGGATTGGATGTATTGACTTTGCAAACATAAAACAGAGGTATGTCAAGTTCTGTTTCGTACCATACTATATCCCCGATTACATAGTTCCCCGCTTTCCATTCTTCAATCCCGCCTTTCCATCCTCTTGCAGTTAAAATCATTTCCTTAAACCTGTCATTCCACACCCCATGTATTCCTTTTCCATCGGCAGGGGTTGTTTCACGTGAAACGAATTTGGTGTGGTTTTTAAACCATGAATCCATTCCTTTAATAAGGCTTTGCTGCGTAGTCCCGTCATATCCAAATCTCATAAATGTTTTATACCTGTCGCAGTACCAATAAAGAACATCATTGCCTCCATCGGATATTCCTTTGACAAAACTCCATTTATGAGAGCATCCATAAGAAGATAATTCAAGCGGCCTTCGTGCAAAAATACCCCCATCTCCAAGTATTATTTCAGCCCCGCCTCCTGTGCTTATCAATGTTGTTGAATTGATGTAATGCCTGTCAAACTTATCAGGCTGAACAGTGTATAACTCACCATTGCCTACAAGCATTCCAAGTATCTCTCCATAACTGTATTCAAGGTTTGTGAAGTCAAGAGGAAGGAAAATCCTGTAATTATCGGTTGCCTGACCGGGTACTTTCTTTTGAGAATACACTATCATTACAGGGTGGTCATTTGCCGTCAGTGCATTAGGGTCGTACGCCCGATAACTCTGAACTTGATTTTTGATTGTATATCCATTTTGGTATTGAAGCATTTCAGGGTTTACATTTTCAAGCCACCCCTGAAAGTTTCCTGTTGTTTGAGGAAAGGCTATAAGTCCATTTGATGTTTCTCTTTCACGGTAACAGAAATTAGCACGGTTTTGAGAGTAGAAGGTAAGACCCTGTCCGCCCGAATAGGAAGCATCTACGGGATACCTTGTTTTAAGATAACACGGCTGTGTGAATACATCACCCCCGAAAACAGTAGGAAAGGTAGCAGGGGCTATTACGCCTGCGTTTATGAAATCATCTTCATACGTTGTCCCTGTCCATACACATGCTGAATTTTCAATGTTGCCATATTGGTCATTTGCTGACAAGGGACGGTAATACTGCGCCATATACATAGCCCTGTCGTCCTGACCCGAAAATGCTGTCTTTCTTAATGCATCCGCATCAAGTTTGAATACATACCCGCCTGCAACCCTGTATGAATACGGTGGCGGAGTAGAGGTTGTAAATACTAATGCTTTTGAGAAATCATTTCCTCCTATGGATGCCATTTGTCCAAATCCTACATTCACCGCTTCTTCAATACCTATCTCATCAGGGGCTTCATCCGTAAATCCATTGTAGGGCATCCAAAAGTTTTTTATTCTTACAGAAGTGGATGGGAAAAAAGCCGGAAAGTTTGAATTGTCGTATTGAGGCTGTCCATAGTTTAAAATCTTGTCCCCAATCCTGAAATCTATCTGCGCATTGAAATCAGAAGTATAGAATGAAACATACCGCCTGTCAGTGCTGAAATTAGATACATTGGCTGCTGTATCGCCATAGAAATAGTTGGATGGTGTTGCTGATGCCGTTATTCCTGATACAAACGGAAACTCACCACGCAATCCTGTTACGGGCGCAGATGGATTTACATAATGAAAAATAGATTCCTGCACCCCTGTATCATTGTCTAATTCCCCATACACGCTCGGAATAATCACTCCGCTTGCCAGAACCTGTTTATTTATTACTTCCGACCTCATGATGTGTATTCTTTTAACCACATCTCCCACCCTTACCCCTTCAACAATAGCATCAAAATCCATAGAATGAAAATCTATTCCATAACTAAGCGGACGTGTTTCTCCATTATTGGTAAGATTGTAATTGGTAAGCGGTGTAACTCTTGATTGCGCCTGCGTGTTAAATATCACATCATTTGTCCAGTAAGCAGGAGATTTACTTCCATCTATAAATTCTATGATTGACCAGAAGCGATACCGCTCATAAAGCATAAACCCTGTTTTGGTGTTTACATTTTTTGATGTCCAGTACATATTGTACCAGTTTCCCATTCCAAGTCCCGCTTGCGGTTCTATATCCACAGGCTCGGCTTTTAATGTACACTCAAATGTCTGCACCCACTCCGCTAAGTTGATGTTTGTTGATGTTTCTACATTGGATAGAAATAATCTGTTTTCAAGGCTTGCAATGTTTAATGCTTTTGTTACAGGATTGATGACCTGCTGCAATGTGCCTGCATCCAAATCCTGCAATGCTATTTCATATCCGCTATGCCTTAAAGTCATTTCATTGCCAGAAATCACTTCCCTTCTTACAATATAGGATTGAATAGCATCACCGATATAGGTAACAACGCCAAGTTCTACATACTTAAAAATAGAAAGCACACTGCCGGTAAGTAGAAAGTTATTCGCTTTTGTAGTGGTTTCCCCCGCTGCGCGCCCCCATATATTCAAATCATAGTTTGTCTGATTTGTTTCATCACCGAAGCCCGCAGCAATAGGATTGGTGAGCAATGACCATTCAGTAAATGACATACTCTCGGTTGACAGACGGACTGCATATCTTGAATTTCCCGCCTGTATATTCCCCCCTGTCTGGTCTTGTGTTGTAAATTCAAAGTTTATCCCTGACAGGGAAACTATGAGTTTGGTTTCCGAAGCAATGGTATCATAGGAATAAATGTTTTTGGGGTCTATGAAGTTGAGAAGGCAGTCATCCTGATAGTTCTCTGTTCTGTCATATACCGCAAATGGATTGTTATAGTCATCCGTGAAATAATATGCTTTTTGAAGTTCATCTTTTTCACAGTAACTATCTATTTGTTTTTTTGTAACAAAGTTGAACTTTTTGCTTCGTATCAGCCGTGTATAACTCCAGTTTCCTGTTGTCGCATCTTTAACCGCCCTTCCTATCTCTCCTATTCCTGTCGGGTTTACAGTTACTATTCCCGTTTCATTGGTTACGTAGATTGCGGAAGTTAAAATAAGTTCATCATCATTAGGACAGGTTACTATCCACTGACCATTGTAGTTTGTGGTGTTTTTTACAATGACAAGTGAGTTGGTTACTATTCCATGTTCTGATGCAAGCGTCAACAATGGCTGCCCCGTGCCGTCATCTGCTATGGATACTATGTTTATGTTTTCGGGAAATTTTGTTTGTGAGGTGTACCACTCTATATTTTCTCCATTAAGGTCGTAGCTTCCTATTTTTTGCAGATTCCCCGTTAAACTTTCATCTATGCTTTCTCTTACGGTTTCAAATCGTGCATTGATAGTAGCTGAACTGCCATTATCAAGATAGTAGTCCCAATATGGAATTGTGGCTATCATCACATCAAGATAACCTGTGTCATTTCCCGTATCAGTTAAGTTAAAACAGGAAACAGATTGATTGTCTGAAAACAACTGCTGGTCTATGATGTTGGCTATGTCGCCAAGCGTATTCATAATGTCATTTACCGTTACACTTGCAGTCATCGGCAAGGTGTTTAGCTTTAAGCTGTTCGGGGTAAAAGCATCAAATGAGTAATCTCCCGCAACGGAAGCATCGGCATATATCCTTATCCATTTGTTTTGCGTAGTAACAGCCCCCGCATTATAGACCAACAGATTTCCAAGTATAGATTCCCTGTCCATTGTTGAACCTCCTTTGTCTGTCATGGAACGGCAGTTCAGGGCTTCAATACAATCCCCCTCTTTGATGTACCTTACATCAATATCTTTATTCATCCTTCCAAACGGCTTTAAAAGGACAGCAAGGAATTTATTGAGTATCTTTGGTGTATTCACTGCGATTGTTTGTACCAAAAAGAATTAAACAGCGTATTTAATACATATCCCTGTAAAGTAACAATGGAGTTCATTTTAGCACTTATTTGCTCCCGCTGATTCATAAATGTCCTCCGTGCTGCCGCCCCTCTTGAATACCCTGCCTGAAATTGATAGTCTTTATACCACATCTGAATCTGCTGATTGGTGTATCTTTCGGGGTAACTGACGGCAAACTGATAGCTTGCATACGATATTAAAGCTATTTCCTGTTCTTCATTGATTAACAACAGTCCATCCTCTCCTGTATTCATCATGGAATATACGGCATTTACCTTCATGCCGTCCGCTACGGTGTTGATAAAGTAAAATGTTCTTCCGTTTTGCTTTATCATGTTGTACCATGTAGGATATTGTGCGGTTTGAATAGGCGTTAAATTGCATCCGCATCCCTGAAAAAAAGGATAGTCAATGGCAATAACATCCCAACAATTAACCCGTGCTGCTACTAATGCCTTTGCATATTCAGGCATTGTGAATGAATTGTTTTCTACCGTATGTTCTATTTCTTTTAATACAAACGTTTCAGTAGTGCGAAGCCTCCTTGCGCCTTCGTATATCAGCGCAAGCAAATAGGCATCATGGTCAGTATTTTGAATCCTTAGCCGCTGTTTTACCATTGGCAATATCTCATTTGCGCTGCGGTACATCTTCTTTTGTATTGCTTATTGTATCGGGTGGAACTATTAACGAAAAGAATTGCTTGTAAAGAAAATCTTCTGCTGCCTGCGCCATTTCTCCTGTTATGAGATACTCGTCTTTATCGGGACGGAAACCCCTTATTTTTTCAGGTTCGTAAAACACTCCGTATAAAACAGGATTGTAGATTACATTTTTTGAATAGATTTCCACATTTGTGTTTTCAATTAAAATAGCAGGGAACATCACTTTTGACATTACGGGATGCGTCATCATTTCATGCAGTTCCATGCGGGTCTTTATTCTCCGCAGTTGCTTGAAAGCATAAGGATTTGATTCTTCATTTAAAGTATCAGACCCGCAGGATATAAACCCATCCCCTAACTGGTCGCCCTGTATAAATGAAGTAGGTATTTGAAATCGGGTTACACAAACATTGGTTTGAAACAGGTTTTCATATTTCGGGCGCATCCTTTGAATTAACTGCGGATGCCACCGCCTTGTCTGTATGAAATCAGCCCGTGCAACAACAGCCCTTGCATCATTAAGTTTTGAAATAATATAATCCCTGTCCCAACGGTTTTCATCGGTTGATATTCCAAAGGAAAGCCTTCGGATTATCTTTTCATAAGATTGATTTAAAGTCATCGTTTATGGATTATTTACAATCTGCTCTGTTGCACCGGCCACAAGATTTCCGTCCCGCATTTCAAATCCCGCTATCCGTGCTGCATAATCAGCTATTTTTACAAGAAAATAATAAGGGTAGTACCGTTCAAGGTCGTTGTCCGTATCGTTTACATCAATAGCAAAAGGCTGCTTTTTTATGTAGTCAAGTTTTACTTCCTCCGCTCCCGATGGAATGATATTAAACCCTAAATTACCCTGCTGAAAAAACGGATGATTTATACTTGGTACTCCGTATGCCTGACCTTTTTCATCACTTCTTTTGAATTTCAGTGTTGATGTTACAAGTCTTTTGATATATCCTGATGTGTAAACCACTGAACTTTGAAAATACTGTGTTAATTCGGGGTTGGAATACAAAAGAACTTTAAAGTCATTTTTTTGCTGTACATAGGCATTCCCTGTCAGACCACCGCTTAATTTAACATAATCCCCTGTTCTTAGTTCTGTTTCATCATACAGTGTAACAAATACAGGACTGATGGTTGTCTTTTTGATTTTTTCGGCAGAATGGAAAAAACTCGCCTCTCCACATAAATAATGAAGGTAGTCTGTTATGCAGTATGAAGGAGTAACAATGCCTAAATTATTGTCATTTCCTGTTACTATTGAATTGATTGTAAAACTAAGGGTTGATGCCGTTTGAACGGTTTGAACTCCATTGAGTGCCGACAATGCCACAAGTCCTGATATTGAAACCTGATTGGTCGCTGAAAGCCCGTGAGGTACAGCAGTGGTAATAGTTACCTGCGCCCCTGTTCCTATTGCTGAAATAATCGGAACAGGAGAGTGAAACAGGAAGTCATTTTTAGGAATGAATGATTTGTTTACAGCAACAAGAAAACTGATTTCATCAAAAGCATTTTGATTGTTAAGCCTTTGATTGTATATGTCCTGTACGGCCTGTGTATAAGCTGATTTTAAAAGAGAGTTGAGCTTGGCACTATCATAATACCCTGTATAAGGTTCATCAATCCGTTGTTTAAACAGCTTTCCTAATTCAAAACCTGTCATTGATTATCAGGCTTTTTCAGCTACCTTCATAGCCTTCAATTCATCCTTTTTCTTTTTGAATAGCTCCTTGATTTGGGTATAATGAAGACCTTCGTATTTTTCGTTTTCAAACAGGTTGCTTAATCCATAATCTGAAAACTGCGCTTCCATTTTCCTTGCTTCCGTTATCAGGTTTGTAAGTTTATTCTGCTCGATTTCGGGGTCAATATCAGGGTATTTGTATTTTGTCCGCATAGCATTCATCATGTTCATATACGGAGTTTCTTCGATTGTTATTTTGGTTTCTGTTATGCCAAGCAGGTTCATGATGGATTGCTCATCATCTACGTCCTTAACATTGTCATATTTCATTACTTTATCCTGCAACAAATCAAAGTTTTTCTTATCGGTAAAGAAATATGCCGCCCCTTCTTTCTCATTAGACCCAATGGCTATTTCATAGAAGTAAAGCAGTCCATTGTCCCTTTTCTCAATGATTGTACGACCCTCATCAGGCAGTTTTATCATCATTGCCTTTCTGACAAGTGACAGGCATCTGGTTTCGGTATCCATGTTTTTACCGTATTTATCCACAAAGTATTCAAGATAGCTTCGGGGTATTTCAACCTGTTTGCCCGGCCTGCCTGCAACCGATGTTGTTTTTATGATACTGTCATACTGATGCCTTTGCATGATGATTCCTGAACGCGGCTCTCCTAAAAACATGGTAAGTTCGGTATGCGTCATACCTTCAGGATTATGCCCGAAATGAAATGCCACATCCCGTTTTTCATCAAAACTCATCCCGTTAAGGATAATCCATGCCCTTCCCCAATTTTTCAGGGTTTTGTAGTTCTGCATCCTGATTTGTGTGTTGTTTACCAAATCAAATATGTGAACCGCAAACTGACGATTTGAATAGATGAATCTGCCTGCACCATCTATGTCCATTACATACCTTGTGTTGGGATGACAGGTGGAAATGAGTTCTATTACCTTTTGCCATATAACATCATCACCTTTTGTGGCTTTGTCGTCATAGTGCATTTCAAATGTTGGTTTTGCCCCCATCCGAAGGTTGATTGACAGCATCTGGTCTGATGGTGTCATATCTTCCTTTTTTACAAGTTTGGTGTCTTTTGTAAGCACCCATACAGTGCCGTTTTGGTTGAACTCAAAGTCAAACCATCCGCCCTTTTTGTCTTGGGCTAATTGAAGTCGGAATTGTTTTATCATGTTGAATATGTGTTTTAAATAATGTCATTGAATTAAGGGGCGGCCATCATCAAACCGCCCCCGAATGAAAAGAATCAGCTTGGATAAACTGAAAGGATTTCAGGATTTGCAACACCGCCTGCAAGACCTTGCAACAGTGCATCGGTATTAGTGATGGCTGTTGAATAATCTGAATCCGCTTCATTCAGCCATATCCATACACGGTCTGGTTGGCTTACTTTGTCGGTGTTGTTGTACCCCGTATCTTCGGTGTAACTCATCGCATAAAGAGTATATGCCGTTCCTGTTACCTGTGAGGATGGTACTCCATTGGCAAGAAGTTGTGCGGCATTACCCCGTGCGTTCACTCCGGCTGTTCCATTGGCTAATGTGGCTACGTTTCCGGCTGTAATAGCCACAAAACGCACAAATACAATGGGATAACCGGCATTGGCAGTAAGAATAAGCGTTGATGTTCCTGATGCCGTAATCTGAAACTGATTTGTTCCTGATGCGAAATACTGCGCACGGAAAGCATCACAAAGTTGTGTTGCCGTATATCCCGCTGCCGGTACATCAACAATAAGGGTTCTTACTTTGGGCTGCTCAAAGTTGTTTTGATTTTCAGGATACCATTGCGTAATCTCAATGCCAATAGGCGCACCGCTGATTATAGTGGTGGGCGTTAATGTCCATACGGCTAAGACCTCCGCAGCAGCAATGTACTTCTTTACAGACCCCAACATGATGTTTTTCCACTGACATACATATTGGCCATCAGCTAAGAGCTTGCCATCAACAACGGTTAACGGAGTTGCTGAGTAGCTGTTTAAAACTATGTTTCTTGGTGTATTATTCATTTGTGTTAATTTTTAAAATGTTAATTGATTAGTGAATATATTCCATTGCAAAATGTCCATAAGGAATCATTGAAATTCCTGAACAGTCAAGCAATTCGCAGGATGCCCCATGAACACTTGATGCCGTTAATTGAAATCCCTCCTGCATGGCAAGGCCGGTATCATCTGAATCGCCTACTCCAACCATGCCCGGTACTGCCCTGTAAAGCATTTTATAGGTAGCCGATGGGTTGGTTGAAAAGTGAATTGGTGAAATCAAACTTCTTTGCTGTCCGTCAAGAACGGTTTGCGCTTTATTGATAAAGTAACAAGACCATTTCATCCATTCAGGAAGATAACTTGAATCATTCAAAATGGAGAAGTTTGTTGCTACTTTAACACGGATGCCTGCAAGATTTACAGAGCGCAAGTCATTGCTTACACTCATGTTGTCTCCATCACGCATACCGCCTGCAAATCCTAATTCTGTCGGAAACCATGTGGATAACTGGTCAAGAAATCTGCGACCGGGTAAGATGGTAATGTCTTGGTCGAATCCCGGATTAGCGTCCACACAAGTGAAAAGCGCATCTTTAAATTGTGCTTTGGTGGGTACAGATGTTGTGTTCAGGTAATAGCCTGAATCAATAAGCCGGTTTCTGATTCCATAGGTTTTAACCATATTTCCTTCAAGTCCCGGAAGCCCTGAACCACCGCGTCCAAACATCTTTTTGAACATTACACTGCGTATTTGGGAGTTCACAAAGTCCATTTCCCCCTCTTTGAAGGAGTAAACCTGCTGCTCTCCATTTACAAATGCTGCAAAACGGGCTGTTTTGTCTGTGGCTGCAACCTGATAACTGTTTCGTGTAATTTCAAGGTAATCAATCTGATTGTCTTTGTCCTCATAAACGGTAGTCGTTCCTGTTGAGTTTGTCCATCCTGATAAAATACCCCTGTCTGTTACAAGCGTTCCTGCTGCAAAATGAGTTCCCGCTAAAAGCGTAGTGGGGTTGTTGAGAGGTGCTATTGTAATTGAGCCGGGTGCAGATGCCACAACATAGGCTTCATTCATGTTCAAATCCGTTACCTTGCTTTTTACACGAAAAGCACTGTAAGAAGTATCCGTGAATGTTAAAACAAGCGTACCGCCTGCGCCCGCAACAGCAGTGGCTACCGATGCCTGTATTGCTGTACGGTTCTTTATGATGGTGTTGAATGTACCATCAGGAGAAGCGGTTGGAATGGATGCGCCAAAAAGGTCGCCATTTTGAAGGTCTTTCCATGCACGAATCCATGCACTGTGAAAGTTTATTTCCTTCGGGTTAAATGATTTGTAAAATAGTAAATTTGAGAAGTAGCTGTTTGCTACAAGTGGATTTTGTGTTGATACGTTACTCATTGTTTTTTAATGAAATTTTTTAATACATAACAAGCCGAATAATGATGGTATTTCTGTCCCAATGACAGTCCCATCAATAAAACACAAAATTTAAAATCCCTGTCTGCTAAGTGCTTTTAAACTATGCAGGCATAAATTTCAGGCTTTTGCTTGCCTGCTCTGCCTTTTCTTCTGCCGTAACAGCTTTCTTGGCAAAGCCGGGTGGCTTGTTATGTATCAATGCAGCGGGTGTTGCCTCAACTTCATTAAATACTTTTTCCACTCCTATTGATTCAAACTCCTTTTCAAGAGTTTCAATTATCATATCTTCATATCTTGACCACAGAATCATCTTAATAACCCGCTCGGAATCTATTGTTCCGTCTTTCCTTCTTGGAACAAAACCGTTTTCGCTAAGGTCTTTGATGATTGAATTTCGTATGGAGTCATCTATTTTGATGCCACCATATTCATTAAGGTTCTTTAACTGTGATACAACTTCATTTTGAAAGTTTTCAATTAACTTAACCTCTTTGGGGTCAGGTTCGGTTTTGAAAAACTGCCCGAATCTGTTTTCCTCCTGTGCAAGATAGTTTGCTTTTATTTTTTCAAGCTGTTCTTTTTTAACGAGCCTGCTTTGTGAGTTGAATTTTTCAAGTTCATCCTCAATTTCTTCTTCTTCCGTTATCCCATTATCCCTGCAATACTGCCTGAAAACATCGTTATCATTCATTGATGAAACAGATGTACCCCTTAATTCATTTAAGGCTTGAATCAGATTTTTACCTGATTTTTTTGCTTCAAGAATCAGTTTAACGGCAGGGTCGGTTTCAAGGACTTCAAGTTTCTTTCTTAACTCCTCTACTTCGGGATTAACAGCACTTTCTTTTGATTCGCCATTTTCAGGGCTTTGAGCAAGTGCAAACCTGTCTTTTAGCTTTCTTGGTCTTTTTTCTTTTCCCTGAACAGTTTCTTTTCCCTGAACAGTTTCTTTTCCCTGAACGGTTTCTTTTGTTTCAGGGGTTTCCGTTGTCGCAGGTGTTTCGGGTGTGGCCGGTGTTTCAGGTGTTTCTTTTTCTGTTGCCACCCCTGTTGCCGCTTCTGTATTTACCGCTTTTGCCTTGTCTGCATTATTGTTCAATATAGCAGCAGCTTCCTCATCGGTAATTTGTTTGAAATCAGAAACGTTAATATCCTTTGACATGGGGGCAAATATAATCATCAAAATTAAACTAACAAATTTTTCTTAAAAAAAACCCCCTACGTAAACTACCGCTACCCTAAAGGGATAGCGACTTTAGGCATCAACAATGTACAGAACAGGTATATTATTGCCGTTTTTTTTACGATTAGGTGTTAGTACATGGATGCGAATGTGAGCCTATTGATTACTTTTGCAAACGAAAAACCCCGCACATGGCGAGGCTCTCACTTAATGGCGGTTCAACTGCAACGGTTAATGTAGCCTTCAGTTAGTCCGCACCCGGCAAGGTTGCTGCATATCTTGACAGCACATTAAAATGAATATCTTGAGCGCACTGAAGGGTGCGCTTTTGATTTGATAAAAATCTTCTATCTTCATTTGCATATTAAAACAATGGATATACATTTGCGTACAAATTATTGAGCCACTGAGGGGAATCGAACCCCGATTACAAAGAATGACAAGTCCTGCGTATCGGAATCGAACCGAGATTTAAAACTTGACGAGGGTCTAAATGAACCTTTCCAGCGGCAACTAAGCCCGCCACTCGCAATGGCGGGTTATTTTTTTAGATATATTATTGCAGTTGAATTCTCTGTTAAACCATTGTCTATAAATGGTTTCGGATTGTTTGCTGTTAAAAAACAGGCAACTTGAATTCCATATCATATTGCCTTCCCTCCTTTTTTTTGAATTGCAATGGTTAAAGAGGTATATTATTGCCTTTTTTCAACAGTTTTCATCTTACCTGTTGCATACTCTGGTCTATTATAGCATCATCTCTTTGCTCCTGCAATCCTGACTTTACTTCTTCCTTCTTGACCGCCCATGCCCCTTCAAGATTGATTTTAGTTATCAGTTTGGTGAGTTCCGCTATTTGTTCCTGCTGCCTTTGTATTAACATGCTTTGCTGCTCAAACTGCGATTGATTTGCCTGTATGATTTGCTGCTGTTCAAACTGTTCTTTCGCTTCCCGTGCAAGTTTTTCAACAAATTCTTCAAGCTGCTCAATGCCCTCATTGAATGAATTGTATCTTAATAGTTTGATTCCGTTAAGCAATCCTTGTGCCGCTCCTAATGGATTTTGTGTGTTTTGACTGTATGCCTGCAACATCTGATTTAAAATCATTCTGTTGGTCTGGTCAATCGAATCATTAAGCGTGATATACACGTATAAATCTTCATACCTGTATTCTTTTGTGATTTTTACTATTTCCATGTCTTTGTACGACAATGGAAGTATGTATTCTCCGGGATTAGAGGCAAGAATCAATTTGTATTTATTGGCTGCATACTGAATCTGTTTTCTCCAGTATTCCATAAGCCCGTCATAAAAACCCATCATTGCCCTTGTGCTTTGTGCTATGGTTGTTTCCTGAACCCCCTTTCCTATGATGGTTTTCTGCATTCCAAGTGCCGCAGGGGGTATGGATACTATGCTTTCCATTTCCGCTTGCTGTTCTTTACGCAATGCGATGTAACTCATGATGTACTGATTGTTTGACAAATCCTGTCCATCAATTATGTCTTTTACTGAATCACTTGCCTCATCTCCTGTTGGCGCAATAACCGTTATTTTAAACTGCTTTAAGTCGCTGATTATATTATATGGCGTAAGGTTTTCATTGATTTTGTCGCCCCTGATAAAAAATACTTTTCCCAAGTCATTGGCTGTAAGTTCCTGAATCTTAAAAGCAAGACGGTCAAGTTCCACCTGATTTGCTTTCAGCCGTGAAACGATACTCCTGATATACCCTGCTTTTTTCTCATGGCAAAATGTATGAATTGGAAGTTGCGGCTTATCAGGGGATATGCTGTTTCTTACCTGATAGGGTTCATATCCGTAGTCCACAAGGTATTTATTCCCTATCAGTACGGCATAATGAACCATCCATGTCTTTTTTCCTCCTTTTAATTCATATCCCTTTTTTTGTTCCCCGCCTTCGTTGTATGTTTTTGTGTAGTCTATATTTAATATCCTTCTGTTGCCATAGGCATTTTTTTTAACCTGCAACCGTATGTCGGATTCAGCAAGCCAATACACTACGCATTTGCTTACATACCTTCCATCGGGATACCACCATAACATATTGTTGTATGGCGCATTGTATTGGCTTATCCATTTCTGAAAGTCATTGGAAGTGTAGTTCTGAATTTTTTTGAGGTCATTGATGAGTTCCTCGTTGTCAGGATATTCTGCCGCCACCTGTTCATAGGTCATTGGCTTAACATAGCCACCGAACATTTGATTCTCTCCAAACTGACCTTGTGATGTAAAATCATAAATTCCATAGTAGGGCGGAATGGGGTTAAATTCAACGCATCCGTTTTTATACTTGATTTCAACCATATTCAGGTTGGAGATTGCCTGTTCAACGGAATCTTCAATGAACTGCTGTTTAAGATTATTTTTAAAGTACAAACTTTTTGAAAGAAGGATGCCTGTTTTTTCAAGTTGCTCCCTTGCTTTTTCTTTTGAATTTTCAACTTCTTTAGGATTAGAATAATCTATATCCCCTGCGGGAGCAAATTTTATATCCTGTGCAGGAAGGTCTTTCAGCATTTCATTCAGGTCTGCTGCAAACTGAATTTTGTCAAGTATGTCCTTTTGTTTCCTTACTGCGTTTTTGCTGATGCTTGTAGCGGATATGTTATTCCCCATAGGGTCAACCATTTCAATAACATTTCCTTTGATATGGTCAACAAGCTGCCTTATTTTCTGTCCTGAAATCCAAATGGCAGGAACTTCACCGCCCGTGTATGTCCGTGTCTGTGAAAAAAACACATCATTATTCTGATAGCCGAAATAAAACCTGTAATTATCAAGCACTTCATCTACAAAAGCCCTGTACGGAAACCCCTGATAGGATTGAGGTATTTGAAGCGTGTTGTAGAAATTAAAAGCATAATACCGTGCTGTCTGCGCAAAGTATTGACCGCCATCAGCGAACTTTTCTGATTCTGTTATTTCAACAGGTGGCGGTACAATTTTATAGGGTTCTTTTAATTCTGTCATTTAAGGATATATTCAAGCCTTCCATTGTGGAATGTACTGACTATTTTTTTTTGAATCGGTCTGAATACGGGCTTTGCTTTTTGTTCATTTCCAATATCAGGGATGGTTTCAAAGATGCCAAGCCATGCATCAAGAATATCCGTATTGTCTTCCCTGTTTTTCAGCATATCATCGAGCAAAAGTAACATTTTGATAGATTGTATATGCCTTCGTAAAAACCCATTAGCTCTTAAAAGCTGATTTTCCAAAACCGTTTCATCCCTGTAATAGAAAAACTCTTTTTTATCCTTGAATCCTTTTAATGAAAAATCTTTTTTCTTACAGGCAAGATGCCCCATTCCGTTTTTAACCATCATTTCAAGCAGTCTTGACCCGAATCCAACATTCCGTTCCGCATTTACTTTTGATAGCCCGTTGAATTTGTTATAGTATCGTATAAGTTCTATGATTTTATACAGTGAGCCGTCAATGCTTTTAGGTACTTCCTTGTAGATACACACGGGCATATAAGGCAATGTTCTTGGGTCATGGAGTTTTGTTACTACCGCAGCAATGGATGACCTTTTGCTTTCATGTGTTGATGTCATCAGGTCATCGGTCTGAACACCGTCAATGGTAACAATATATTCTGCCCCCTGAACAGGGTGTTCAAGAATGTGGTGAGTGTTGCCGCTGCCTAACTGATAAAAACTTCCATTGCTTACCAATGAACCGACCTGAATTTTAACATCGGCATTGAGGATTTCTTTTTTTTGCAATACTATTTTTTCCTGTACATCTTCTTCCCACAAATTGCCAGATGCAGTGGCGAAAATGTCATCTATGGTTCTTGGATTATTTCTGATGAACGCTTTAAGCAATGATTTGTCTTCCGCCTTTTGAAGCCTTTCCGCTTCTTCCTCCCACCATCTTTCTGCCTTTTCTTTATTAGGATGACCGTTCTCATCAAGAAACATTTTCCACCAATAAGGAATAAACAAAATATCTGTTTTCCATACATCGGCATCTTCAATGGTTTGTTTCAGGCTTTTTATATCATCATCCGTCATGCTTTCCTCACACGTCCCTCCCCATAAAAGAAAGCCTGTATTTTTTTTTGTCAGCGGGTCTTTAAAACATTCAATGCTTGATTTCAATAGTTCATTTCTTCTTGGATGCAGCGGGTACTCATCATAAAATCCGAAGTTAGCCCCAAGCCCTGAAAAGTTATTCACGCTTTTGGGTTTTGATACTGTTTCCCTGCATTCTATCGAAGAATACCCTCTTTCTATTTTGTCATCATGCTTATACACAACCTCTACGGTAAGGTGGCTTCGGTCTGCGGTTTCGTTTTTCCTTACTTCGGCTGGCTTGATGTCGAGGTGATAATTTTCATAAGTAGGCAGTATTTTGTCTTTAAAGATAGCCGAGATTCCATCTTTATCCCTTGCGGTAATAATGCACCGGCTTCCCGGATAGTAAAGCATAAAGTAGTTGGCTAAAAACCCTCCTTGCGAACTGAATCCGAATCCCCTTGATTTCACTACCCCAAGCATGTGGTTTTTTTTCATGGAATTTTTTATAGCTTCATGAAGCCACAAATCACCTTTGGTTATTTTGGGTGGTTCAATGTCTTTATGTCCATAAGTTACAATCCTGTGTTTAATATGCTGTTGTGTGATGGAATGATAAAATGTGCCGGGCATTCCTGAATATCCTTCTATTGCCCTTCTTTTTTCTTCCGCCCAATACTTTTCTCTTTCATATTGTGTTCTGAACAGAGGAACAGGTTCGGGAATAAATATCGGGGGCTTTTTTTTCGGCATTCTACGAGTATGTGTGGAAATAATAAACTACATCAACAGCATGAACGTAAGGAGTAAATTCACTAAAACAGGTAATAGTGCTGTAATAATACATATTTTTGCAAAAATAAACTATTCAACATGACAAAAACAGTTCTCTTAAAGGAAAATGAATTTATCATTGAAGTTCATCCTGATGGTTTGAGGGCAAGAAATCCGCACAAGCCAGACAATAAATCTTTTATTTCGCTTGTCCATTCTTTAAAAGTCGTAGATGATGTGATGGCGGAAGTAAGAAAGAATGCGGAACTAATGATGAAAAAATCAAGTCAGACAGCGGGGACTGTTTTACCCGAAACAGTGGAAACTGTTTTACCAGAAACAGGAGAACCTATTACACAGCCACCTGACGATTCTCCTCCTTTGCCTTCGACTTCTTCTGACCCGAATCCTTTTTCAGAACAGCAAGAATCTTCTCTCCCTCAGTAAGGACTTTCATAACCCGTTCAAAAACTTTATCATCTCTCATAAAGATGTTGTTTTCATCCACCGTCCCCGACCTGATTTCTTTCATGTCTTTAATAAACTTTCGTGTCATTTCCGTAAATTCGGAATACAGTTCCACAGAAGCATCCATTTCAAGAATCTCTGCAATAGCTACCACTTTTGGGTCTGAATGTTTTAAAAGATAAGTTATGTCCATAACAAGATTTGAATGCAATGATAACGAATTTGATGCTTTTCATTTGCAGCTTTGCAAAAACATAACTCATTATGTTGAGCGGTACTACCCGAATGTCGTTTTTTTTAAAAGGTCTTTGGCATCAGCAGGAGTATCGTATCAATTCTTTGCTAATGTACATGATTATATTGTCAGGAGAAAAAGCAAAATCACCATTCACAACATTATTCAAACAGGTAAACTTTTAGGACTTCCAACAGGGGTTATCTTGTTTGCAGACCTTGAAGACCTGATTATCAAAAAAGTTATCGCCAAAGATGTAAAGGGGTTTCATTTTATCATTCAGCCCAATTACATTACGGACGGGTTCTTTTTTTACTCCAAAGCAAGGCATGATTTTCTTCCCATAGGAAACAGGTTTTTTTCACACATAGGTGATATAAAAGATTTTCAGAGTTACACACTTAAAGACGAATTTTTTGAGATTAAATACTGATATTGCCGTTGTTACCTGTGTAGGTGCAAACCGCTTTCATATTACTAAAATGTGGTATGAGCAGATAAAAACACAGTTCGCCCATGTATATGCAGCTTCATCCATCCCTCTTGATTTCAACATAACCTATACGGTTCATTCCGATGTTCCTCTTTCTGATAAGTTTAATTATGCTTTAAAACTTGCGTATGACAATCCTTTGAATCATCAATGGTTTTTAATCACGGGGGATGATGATTTTTTTAATGATTACCTGTTTACCGAATACCGTGAAGCCATGAAGTCGAATTTGTGGATAGGGGCTTCTTCCATTTGTTTCTTAGACTATTTTACACGAAAGTGCAAGATATTAAGATACGGGGATTGCGGGCGTGTTGTTGCTGCGGGAACACTTATTCACCGTTCACTTGTTGAATTTCCAATGTGGAATTACGGAATGAACAAAAGCATTGACCTTACTTTTCATAACCGCCTTGTTAAAAAAGGCTATAAGCCATTCCCTGTTCATACCGAAGGATTGATAACAGACCTTAAATTCAGCAATATATGGCCATACTCCTTTTTCAGCAGTCTGCCCGAAAGTGATTTGGGGGTTAGAAATATCAAAGTTAATTTTTGATTACTTCTATTCAGAAGCCTGATTACTTCTATTCAGAAGATTTGCAATACTTAACATACATGGTAATGGGAATCACTTTCATCTTGGCAAGAATCCATATAATCCATTTATACTTTTTAAAATCATAGTGGTCATATTCATTCCTGTCCTTTATTTTTGATTTCAGTAATCTTATTTTTGATTTGAGTTCATCAGGGATTATGTAGTCATTTTTGCGGTTTAGCATTTTGACAGCTTTTTCTTTTGTCAGATTTCCGCTTCGTATCTGCGCTGAAAGGTAAACCCTTTGTTTATTGATTCCGAATTTTATGGGAAGCACATACGAGCCTATGAAATCGGTGTAGATATTCTCTTGATGCTTTTTTCCATAGTCAGCCCATCCGATAAAATCCTTCATTTCTTTCTGAATCTTTTCTATGTCTTTCAAAAAGTAAAACGGACGTATATTTTTTATTCCTTTCAATCCGTAATACAGTTGGTCTTTAAAAGTCAGCAGCGGAAAGTTTTCAAGTTTCATACCTGAAAATGCCAAATACACGTCTTTAATATATTTTGCATCCATGTATGTCCATTTAACGGGAGTACTTCCTTCGGTTCTGAAATCATGCCCGTTTAAAATGTACTTTATTTTATACTTCACTGCTGTGTCATACATGAGTTTTGTCATGGCAATATCATTGGGAATATCGCAGTCGGGAGTACCGGCTCTTAAAAAGCAGTCATTAAGCCTGTCATATTCATTTTTATTCACCGTATAAGTAATGGAATCCACACTTAATTTCTGAATAAGGTTCTGCATATTTTGTTTGGCGGCATCAGTATTCCAATGATTATCAAAATGAATAACCAATGGTTTCAGTCCGTTTTTTACCGCCCAATACAAAAGCGTAGAACTGTCCAGTCCTCCTGAAATTCCAATAAGGCAGTTATATTTTCCTTTTGCATTTCTGATTTTCGTAATGTCTTTTGCAAAGTCAGATATACTCAGCCTTTCAAGTTTGTCATGAAGGTCGCAGTAGTTACACTGCTTTTCGCCTATCTTTGCTATATCATCAGTGAATAAGCATCGAGGGCATTCCGATAAATTCTTTGAATCGTTTTTCATTTTCGTTTTTAAAATATAACATGGTTTGTCTTGTCTTTTCGGCTTTCTCTATGCTTCGTTCCTTGTATTCCTTATCAATCAGAAAGCAAATATCATCCACTGTTTTGTATTCAAGCGAGCAAGCCCCGCCTCCATTGAATACACTCCTTCTTCCCATCAACCCCATTTCCATGTTGGTATTTGGAAACCCGTCTATTTTAGTAAGCCTTAAATTCAGAAAGCACTGCTTGTAAATGTCAACCATGTCTGTTTTTAAAAACTTACCATACCATCCTGTGATGATATTATACCCTGAAATCTTTTTAACTTCTTCAATCAAATTCCCGCCATAATACACATTGTTTTCTTCCGAGCTTATGTTTGTGTAAAAGTAAACGGAATCTCCTTGTTCAACCGTTTCATATTTGTCCGTAGTCGCTGTGGCGGTTATCAGTTCTGATTTTATTCCCTGCTTTTGTAATGCCTCCTGTACCCATCTGCTGATTGCTATATGCTTTGCTTTTTTAAGTTCTTTAATCATGTATTCGGGAATAGTTATACTATCCATCCCCTGCCAGCAAATGAAAATTTCCCCTTCATGCTTTAGCAGTATTTCATATTCCCTTGTCCTGTAAAACCCAAACAGTATCACAGGCTTTTCTATGTCTGTGTAGTCTGTAAATCCATACTTGCTTTTAAAATCAAGCCCCTCCAATGATTCGCTTACATATCCTTGTATCATTACTGAAAAATTTACATTTTTAATTGCTTAAAAATTTACATTTTGTCAATTCTTAATTGTAACTCTGCATCCTGTTTCTTTGTATGCTTCTTCCGTTAATTCCTTACCAATTCCAAACTCATCCTTCACCATTTATCTTACTGAAAATGTTTAGTATAACGAACCATACAAATACAGCCATTAAGCCAATTCCTATTCCAGTCAAATTTGATACATTCAATATGGTCTTACTTCCTAACCAACCAATCCAAAAAACTGCATAACCGAACTTCAACCAGATTTTAATAATTATTTCCATTTTGTTCATAGATAAGTTTATGTAAGTTTAGTAATAATTAAATTTTTTCTTACCCACGCTTTTTAA
>WBZO01001007.1_pt1 | contig 49254 bp, 35 predicted proteins | sample 5204261 | NCBI WGS metagenome assembly WBZO01 (sample SAMN12412400, study PRJNA552823) | activated sludge metagenome | isolation source: activated sludge from anammox sidestream of wastewater treatment plant... | place: USA: North Carolina | collected 2017-09
GTGAGATCGGCCACGATCCGCTTGAGACGGCCGTTCTCCTTCTCCAAATCCCGCATCCGGCGTGCCTCCCCAATCTCCATCCCGCCGAACTTGTTACGCCAACGGTAAAACGTCCTCTCTGTGATGGCGTGCTCCCGGCAAACCTCACCGATCGTCTTCTCCCCAGTTCCGGCTTCCCGCAGTATCCGGATGATCTGCTCCTCTTGATGACGCTGCTTCTTCATGTCGAACCTCCTCTTGCAACGGAGATTCTATCATTTCACCTGGCCCAGTTTCTGGGGAGCAGGTCCCACCTATCTTGGATCTGATGGGTTTGTTTTGAATAATGAACTGAATTGATAATCAAGCGTTGTGCAGCGGTGGAGGTAGTTTGGTGTCACCCAAAAAAATAAGGATTCTGAAGAAAGAGTTCTTCCTGGTTTTGTTCGCGCTGATTTTTTCACTCGCAGCTGCCGAGATGATAGCAAGAAAATTTTATGGATTTCAAACCAGACCACCCACAAACATCAAATTTATCCCGGCGGAACAGCCAGAACAGAGTTACGCTCTTCCTCCAAATTCCAGCATGGTATGCCTTGGAATTCCTTTTACAACAAATGAACTCGGACTTCGAGACGGTCCCATTCTACCCGATTCGGATAATCTGTTTCGTATCCTTTGTTTCGGGGATTCAATAACTTTCGGGAGTGGTGTTGCAACAGAAGAAACATATCCAAATGTGCTTGAAAACACCCTTCAGGCTCGAGCTGGAGAAGCCGCAAAGATTGATATAATTAATGCTGGAGTGGGTGGATACAACTTTCAGAACATCCTGGCCTCTGTAAATAAATTGATCAGCGTTCTCCATCCAAATGTTGTGGTATACGCTTTTGTTGAGAATGATCTTGATGACAGTTTCTCTCCGGGACCTCGGGGAGCCTTGGTGGAAATGGACCCTCTCAAAAGTCCAGATGCGGCATTTATTGAAGTCTGGTATGGTGCTAAATGGAAAAACCGGCTATCTCCGAAATCATTTCTCTTCAGTACATTCGCTCTTTACCGATTGTTTTCCAGAATGATCAACCCCTACCCGATGAACAAGCTCCCTCTGCTGCTAGGATCAGGCCCCGAAACAAAGCAGCGTTGGAAACTCTGGGAAGAAAGGTTGCTAAAATTGAAAGAATCCTGTGATGGATCTGGCACTCGATTAGTACTGTACCAGGTTGGCATGCGAAACCGGTCTGAAGTCCTCTACCGGAAGTTTAAAAGTATTTGTGAGCAACATGCCATTCTCTTTGCATCGACACTGCCATTGTTTGATCACTACACATACTCGAAGCGTAATTCCCTGAGGTATGATCCTCACCCGAACAAAGAGGCCCATCAATTGATGGCTGCACGTCTGGACTGTTTTCTTCAGGGGTCTGGAGTACTTCCTGAAGCCTGTGTTCGAAAGGATAAAACTGATTGCAGCAACGATGAGGAAATCGATCTGAATGCTGAACGCACGATTCAGTTGATTGCTGATGACATGCCTGCTGAGATTGACTTGACCAATAGTGAGGGAATTATTGGAATCCTGGGTGGAATAGGACTGGAAAGGCGTATGGCTCGCAGCTGTCTGTTTCGATTGGGTGGTGCCGGTAATAAAATTGCTGTTGAGAGTAAGGCTCTCCTGGGAACACCTGCCGAACCTCAAACCCTCTCTGTGCGTCTCCAGGATTCCTCCCCAAGCGCTCCCATCCGTGTGAACGAAGAATGGTCTACTGTAACATTCGATATTCCGTTTGGCATGGAGAATCAACTCATTGAAGTCGAGTTGATAGCGAACGGTCCAGTTCATATCCCCACGTTAGCTGAGAGAGAGGGTGGGGCAACACCATATTCAGTAGAGATACGCAGGATCAAGCGGATTCACTCCTCTGACTCTCTTTAACAAAATGTTTTTTCAGAGTTTTGCGGAAGAGCCTGTTTTGTGAAAAAATATTGCCGGATCTACTTCAGGCTGGGCGCAGGAAAGAATTGAGTAAAGGCTCAAACAGGGTTATTTCACACAAAAAGATCATCTCTTCGGTTGAGTATAGACAAGCCCGACAGCTCGATTCAATCATTTCCTCTTGAACCCCGATTGCGACAGCGGCAATTCTGTGGGAAGGCGCAAACAGAAAACGAGGGATGGTTCTCATGCGGTGTAAACTTCTTCTTGCTGTTATATTTTTTATGCAGGGACATGTCTTGTTGGCTGCAGAATCACTGCACCCCGGTCGATTCGATATGACGCTTGTCGATGATCAGGCAATCGGTTATGCAACTTTCCAGAGCCATAACCAGAAGGTCATCCAGAACTCGCACGGAATATTCATGGCCTATATCCGTTCCCGGAATGAGCCATACACAGCACAAAACTGGCGTTTGATTCGATCGATTGATGGTGGGAAAACATTCGCTGTCATTCACGATGCAACAGATGCAACAAATCCCCCGGTTCTTGAAACAGATTTGCATGGGAATGTGTACATGATCCGCCAGGATTTCCTGAAGAACTCGGCTTACCTCTATATCATGAATCCGACTCGTGAGTATCGAGATCCATCGATCACCATGATTCCGGATGCTGCAGCAGGCAAATATTCCATGGTGATCGATGAACTGCGCAGCAGGTTGTATTACTTTGCTCATAACAACACGTTTCATGTTCTCGATCTGCAGGGCCGCCTTCTGTCTTCCAATGTGCTGATACGTGACGGATCCCATGCCTGTCTGCAGTATCCATTGATGAGCCTGTCCAGAGATGGTGTTCTTTATGCAGCATGGACAACTCAGAAACATGAGAAATACCTTTACTGGGACATTCATGTGATGAAATCTCTGGATGGCGGGAATACATGGATGGATTTAAAAGGGCATGTTCTGCAAATCCCGGTTGTCGTCGATGACTCAGGTCCGACCGACCGAATCACATTGAATGATGAATTTGAGGTCCACACATGGCTTTCAAGTTTCATGGTGTTCCAGAACAAACTGCATTTCATCTACCTGGCTCAGACCTCACCCTCCAGGCAGCATTATGTCCGGATCGATCCACGGACTGGCGAGCGTGAGGTGGATGCCATTTCAGAATTCAAAGGTGAAAAGCTTGCGCCGAAAGGACTGGATGGATTCTTTGCTTCTGGCGGAGGCCGCATTTTCTGTGTTCATCAACAGGATGGAAAACTGGTCTGTATTTCATCCTGTGACAATGGCCTGTCCTGGAAAGATGTCGCTGTCTCGGACAACCAGTTCAATCCCTATTCGATCAATGGTTGCCGCCATGTGACTCCCGATGGATATATCATCGGTTCATTCACCGATCAGGCTTCTGGAGGCGGTCCATCAAAGGTTTATTTCATCAAATTGAAAGTCAATTGATGGATGTCCAGATTGTTCAGCGATGTAAATCATCCAATCAGCCGTACAGGCCGACAAAATTCATGATTTACTTATTCGAGAACCCATGTTAGCTTCTTTCTCCTGATATGGAATATTTGCTTGCGGGGTGCACCATGAACAAGAGCAGTTCTCAAGGAAAACAGCTTCACCAGACAGACCTCTCCCATACTTCCCGGCGATCTGACACAAAACCAGGCAAACTTTCACGAAGGTCATTCCTTGAAACCAGCAGTGCAATCGCACTTGGGTCGGCATTGGCTTCGGGTGTCTCATATTCTCAAAGCGATGCAGGCAGGAAAATCCGAATCGGTGTAGTCGGTGGAGGATTCGGCTGCTCATTCCAATGGCATGAACACCCGGGATGTGTTGTTGCCGCTGTCAGTGACCTTCGCCCGGAAAGACGCCAGAGGCTCATGGATACTTACAAATGTTCCAAGTCCTACAACTCCCTTGAGGAACTGGTCCTTGATAAAGACATCGATGCAGTTGCAGTTTTTACCGATGGCCCCCTGCATGTTCAGCACACAGTTGAAGCAATGAAGCATGGCAAACATGTCATTTCGGCAGTGCCGGCAGCGTATGGCTCGATTGAGCAGGCTGAGCTCCTTCTGGAGACAGTCAAGAAATACGGCCTCACATACATGATGGCTGAAACAAGTTATTTCCAGCAGTTCACCATCTCTGCGCGTAAATTCCAGGAAGATAAAAAATTCGGCGAGGTTTTCTACTGCGAGTCGGAATATCAGCATGATGGCCTGGAGTCCCTTTATGTTGAAAATGGAAAGCGCACCTGGCGTTATGGGATGGCACCGATGCACTATCCGACTCATTGCACAGCACATCTTGTCAGTGTCACGGGGGAACGGTTGACTGAGGTGGTCTGTCATGGCTGGGGGAATGACGATCCAATTCTCAAAGATAATGTGTACAAGAATCCTTTCTGGAATGAATCGGCCATGTTCAAGACTGACAAGGGCCATGGTTTTCGGGTGAATGTCTGGTGGAAGGGAGCGCATCGGGGTTGTGAGCGCGCTCAGTGGATCGGCGATAAGATGAGTTTCTACAGTGAACATCCAAATGGTGTCGGCCCTGTCATTGTTCGAGCTGGTGAGCAAACCGAAAAAGATGATGCGGGTTATGTCCGCAACCTTCCCCAATTTGAAAATTATCAGCAGCCAGACTGGTGGAAAACAGACATGCTGCCTGAACCCCTGCGACACCAGACCGGCCATCATGGCTCACATTCATTCCTGACTCATGAATTCATCGAAGCCCTCCTCCAGGAGCGCCGTCCAAAAGTTGATATCTATGAGGCGCTCGCTTATACTGTTCCTGGGATTGTCGCACATGAATCGGCACTGGCTGGAGGAGAGCTTAAAAAAATCCCTCAGTATGACCCTGCTTGATCTTCAATGAACAAAATGTCTGTATTTTCAATATGCTGGCGAGGATCACTCGGCCGGATTCCCCACAATGAAAAGGACTAAAATGCAGTCACGAATTCTCCTTGCCCTGGCTCACACTGCGATATTTTTTTTCCTGATAGTTCCAGCAAGTGCACAATCGGATCAGGCGGATGAGTCTCTGAAGCTGCGTGAAGAGGTTCAGAATCGAGGCTGGCTTGCTTACAGCTCCCGATCTGAAAATGGCACCTGGGATATCTTTCTCTCCAGGCCGGATGGTTCTCAACGACAGAACATCACAAATTCAGCCGATTATGAGGAGGCAGCTCCGCGCTTTTCTCCGGCTGGTGACAAACTGATGTATCGCCGCCTGCCGAAAGGAACGACGATTAATCATGATCAATGGGGTTTTCAGGGCGAATTGGCCACATGCAATCCCGATGGATCGGATCCCCAGATTCTGGGAGACGAAGGGGATTATCCCTGGGCTGTATGGTCAGCAGATGCAAAGAAGATCGCTTGTCTGACCAAAAAAGGAATCCAGATAATCGACCTGCAGAGCAGAGAGATCGAAAAACAGATTCCTCGGAACGGGATCTACCAGCAGCTGGCCTGGTCTCCCGATGAAAAGTGGTTCTGTGGAACCGCCAACTACAAAAACGAATACTGGACAGTTGTTCGAATGAACATTGAGACTTCCGAGATCAATGCCCTGCGCAGTTATCAGAACTGCACACCGGATTGGTACCCGGATTCAAACCATGTCATTCTTTCATCACGCCCGGCAGGCCAGGCAGGTGCAAAGGGGTATGGATATACCCAGCTGTGGGAAGTCGATGGCGAAGGGAAGCAGCACAAACTCCTTTATGGCGAGGATGGCCTGCACATCTATGGAGGTGCTGTATCACCTGATGGAGCCTATGTCATCTTTACCAGATGCCCCGAAGATGGCGGAGGCGCAGAAAAATCAGGTGGCACTCTCTGCATCATTCGCATGAAAGATACGCCAATGGTCGGCGGTGAAAGCCCTGATCTGCGGCAACTGCATCCTGACGCCAAATCAGGCCCCATGATTGAAATCGACAAAGGCTGGGAGCCACATTGGACCTCTGCCGAAATAAAGGCGGCACCATGAAGAATCGAATGACTCGATACCCATCGGCCTGCTTTCTGCTGGCGTTCTTCTTCATTTCGTGCACTGGAAAGCCTGATTCCGGCGAAGATCCTGAGGTGACTTCACGCGGTTCCATCGAGGTCACAGCCGAACTTCAGGAGATACCGGGTGAATTTATCGACCGTTCTGATTATGACTACGCCTTTGTTATGAAATATAAAGTCCTGGAGGTGCATCGGGGCCAGCTGGCAGATTCTGAATACATTTATGTCGGCCACTATAACCCGCAAAAGCCACGCGATGCAGTCAGTGATGCGCGTGTGGATGATGTCGGCGGACGGCTTAAAAAATTCAACTCGGGAGATATTCACCGGATGGCTCTCGAAATGCCGATTGACGATCACTTCATGGGTGGGATTGTAAATCGATATTTCGATGAATATTCCGGTCCGGTCTACTGGGCTGTCTGGACCAATCCGGTTTCCAGGTGAAGGCTGGATGGTTTTCACTTCCCATATCTTTCTTTTTTATTTCCTTCCGTTCGTTCTTTTATTTTACTATCTCCTCCCCAAAGGAAGAAATTTATTCCTGCTGGTTGTGAGTTATATATTTTACGGATGGGAAGAGCCATGGTTTGTTCTTCTCATGTTCCTGGCTACCCTGGTGAACTTCATCTGTGGGCATTTTATCTCACGCCCTGGGGCAACTCACACGGAAAGACATATTGCCCTGGTCAGCTCGATCATTGCCAGCCTGAGCCTGCTGGGTTTCTTCAAGTACTTTGTTTTCATGCAGAATAATCTGAACAGTCTGTTGTCGTTGTTCGGGCAGGAAGCCTTCCCTGTGTTCCTTGTCAGTCTTCCCATTGGCATCTCATTTTATACTTTTCAAAGCTTGAGCTATACCATTGATCTGTACCGTGGCGATGCGCGGCCGGTGTCGTCTTTTACTGACTTTGCCTGCTATGTGGCCCTGTTTCCGCAGTTGATTGCCGGGCCGATTGTTCGCTACAGCACGATTGCGGATCAGCTCATTCAGCGCGAACACCGCATCGATGCCTTCTCCTCCGGTGTGGTCCTGTTTATCCTCGGGTTTTCAAAAAAGATCCTGCTTGCCAATCCGATGGGAGAAATAGCCGATCCAGTGTTCGCAGCGCAATCTCCCACCACTCTGGATGCCTGGTTTGGTGTTGTTGCTTATGCCTTTCAGATCTATTTCGATTTTTCTGCCTATTCCGATATGGCTATCGGCCTCGGGCGCATGTTCGGGTTTGAGTTTCTGCAGAACTTCAATGCACCTTACCTGGCTGACAGCATGACGGATTTCTGGCGCCGTTGGCATATATCATTATCGACATTCCTGCGAGATTATCTCTACATTCCATTAGGGGGAAACCGCAAGGGAAATCTGCGCACTTACTTCAATCTGGCGATTGTCATGCTGCTGGGTGGTTTGTGGCATGGCGCCAGCTGGGTGTTTGTTGTCTGGGGCGCCTATCATGGAATCTGGCTTGCCTTTGAGAGATGGCGGGGCAAAGAGAGCATTTACCATTCTCTTCCGCATTGCCTGCGGATTCTTCTGACCTTTGTCGTTGTTTTAATATCCTGGGTCCTGTTCAGATCCACCGACCTGCTGCAGGCAGGACTTTATCTCAAATCAATGGCAGGCATGAACGGATCATCGGGGGGATCCGTGCTCCTTTCTGCGGAACTGTATAATCCAGCACACCTGCTCCCTTTTATGGCCAGCATGATTCTCTCATTTCAACCAGTCCAGGCTTTTGAGTTGGCAAAAACGCTCTCATGGTGGAAACTGGTGCTGGTCTCAACCCTGTTCGTAATCTCAGTTTTAAGCCTGATTGTTCAGACCTTCAATCCATTTCTGTATTATCAGTTCTAATGGGAGAATCGGATGCAAAAAGATAGAGTCACTCACTTTACACTGATTCTCTTCTTCCTCGCATTGATCTTTGTCGATGCTGCCAGCCTTTTCACAATTCAACTGCTGCAGAATCAGACACCGACAATCTTTGATGTAGTCACTCAGCCTCCTTCTCAACAGAACCTGCGACGTTTTGAAAATGACCTTGAGGATTCATCCTGGCTGGTCCAGCAGTTGAGGCCCTTTGTGCAAACTGTGCGCTTTTCCATGCTCAATGATCTCGGGAAAAAATCGGTCCGGGGCCTTGATGGCTGGTTATTTTATGATCTGGATGTCCGTTATCTGACTGAGCGGATTGATAAATCAGATGCTGCTGAGGAAGAGGTTGTCCACTCGATTCTTTCTTTCCGCCGGAGGCTATCTGAACGGGGGATTCAGTTGCTGCTGGTCCCCGCTCCCGGCAAACCAACCATCTATCCGGAGGAACTGACCCGGCGGGCCACGGGTATGAAAGCCCCTATTAATCCCTGGACCAGAAAAATCATATCCCGGCTTGAATCAGAGGGCATTCAATGCATCGATCTGTTCACCCTTTTCACTTCTCAAAAGAATGACCCCCAGGCATCCCTCAATCCCAGTTATCTGATTCAGGATACGCACTGGTCACCCCATGGAATGATTCTGGCAGCCAGTTCAGTCGCCAGCCGGCTCATCGATCTTGGATGGACCTCAAGGGGGACTACTGACTACATTCAAAAGAGCATCAGCATGTCACGGCTCGGAGATGTCCTCAAAATGTCAAAAGTTCCAGGTATCGAATCCGTGTTCAAACCGGAAATTGTGAAGGCTGCTCAAATTCTTCATGCTGCCGATCGGAAGCCGTATGCTGATGACCCCGCATCGGATATTCTGGTCCTCGGGGATAGCTTTCTGCGCATCTATGAGCGCGATGAACCGGGATCCGCTGGATTTGTTTCACATCTGGCATGCTGCCTGAAAAAGCCGCTGGCTTCGATCATCAATGATGGAGGTGCATCGACTCTTGTACGGCAGGAGCTTTACCGCAAGCCGGGCCTCCTGAAAGGCAAGAAAGTAGTCATCTGGGAATTTGTCGAAAGAGATCTCAGATTCGGAACTGAAGGCTGGCAGGATATTCCCCTGCCTGAGGATCCAGCAAAGCTGTGATTCTGCTCAATGACTTCAGCGGGTATAGATTTTCCGCTGACATATATAAAATTCATAATCCTGGCAATGAATTTACATGGAGGTGGTCGATATGACGCAACCAATCCGAATCATGCCATGCCTTGACATGCAGAATGGGCGGGTTGTCAAAGGAGTTCATTTTGTTGATATCAAAGATGCTGGTGATCCTGTCGAATGCGCACTGGCTTATTGTCGTAATGGGGCTGACGAACTGGCGATGCTCGACATTACAGCGACAGTCGAGGGCCGAAAAACCATGCTGGAAGTGGTCCGGCGTGTCGCTGAGGTGACTACAGTTCCTTTTACTGTTGGAGGGGGAATATCTGATGTCACATCAGCCGGCGCAGTTCTGGAGGCTGGGGCAAACCGGATATCAACGAGCAGTGCAGCTTTCCGAAAGCCTGGCCTGATACCGGATCTGATCAAGGAATTCGGCCCAGACAAAATTACTGTCGCAATCGATGTCGATCGAAATCCGGCTCTGCCCTCTGGTTATGAGGTGTACATTGATGGGGGTCGTACAGCCACAGGTGCTGATGCGGTTCAATGGGCGCAGCGTGTGGATGGGTTTGGCGTCCAGGTTATTCTGCCTACAAGCAAAGCGGGTGATGGAGCGCAGACCGGGTATGACCTTCCGGTAATACGAGCCATCCGTCAGGCGGTATCAGCCGAAGTGGTCGCATCCGGAGGGGCAGGGAAGCTGGAACATTTTGTCGAGGCGGTTCAAGCAGGTGCGACAATCCTGCTGGCTGCATCGATTTTCCATTTCGGCCTCATCGAGATCAGCACTTTAAAAGAGTATCTTCGAAAACAGAATATCAGTGTCAAGTAAGCACGGGGTCACAGACTGGTCAACACAGAAGCAAAAACGCAATCCATCAATGCTTGTGGAGGTGGAGGAGAAAATCCTGCAAGACTACAGCATTGTTGTGATCGGCATCCTTCGCTGCGAAAAGAAGTGTCAACGGTCCCTGAGCACTCTTCTCGTGGAGGAACCGTACCGACTCACTGTCCGGATCGAGCTCCTTCCGATATCGAGTGCAGAACTCATCCCATTTCTCAGGGTCATGCCCGAACCACTTGCGCAGCTCATCGCTCGGTGCGATATCTTTCACCCAGTGATCTATTGCTGCAGCCTCTTTGCTCAGCCCGCGTGGCCAGAGACGGTCCACAAGCACACGGAAGCCATCCTGTTTTGAAGGCGGATCATAGATTCTTTTCACTTTGATCATGGCGTTTTCTACACCTCTCTCCGTATAGGATCATGCGATAGAACACTGCCGGCCAGGTTTGCAGGATCCTTGTGCAGCACCCGGGTGCTGCCATCTCAATTATACTGTCCACGATCAGGAATTGCGATGATCCGGCGGGTCAGCGGTTGGGTGGAGCATCCCTGGTATAATGGGGGTTCTCGTTGTATTACCAGAGAGGGCAAACGAACCACCCTCTCATGGCCTGGCTTTCAGACAGGAGGTTGTGGCCCCTTATCTGTCCGAAGAATTTCAGCGGGGGGGATTCGGGTACCCTTCCAGGCACTTCAAGCCTAGAGAAAGCTCCTCATCCGACAGCTCGACATCCGAAAGCTTCCCCTGCATGAAGTTATCGTATCCCGCCAGATCCATCAGCCCATGCCCCGACCAGCTGAAGAGAATCGTTTTTTCCTTGCCTTCCTCCTTCGCCTTCCGGGCCTCCGCGACAACAGCAGCGATAGCATGGGAGGTCTCTGGCGCCGGAATGAAACCTTCAGTCCTGGCCCACAGCATGGCTGCACGATAACAATCCGTCTGGTAAAAAGACTGGGGAGTCAGCAACTGGTCCAGAATCAACCGGCTGATCAGGGGAGCCACACCATGATAACGCAATCCACCTGCATGAATCGGTAGCGGCACAAATCGATGCCCCAGTGAATGCATCGGCAGCAACGGGGTCAATCCGGCTGTATCGCCATAATCATAAGCGAATGGCCCACGGGTCATGGTCGGGCATGCCCTCGGTTCAGCCGGAATGATGTCGACCTTTTTTCCGTGTATCCGGTCGAGAACATAGGGAAAGGCGATCCCTGCAAAATTCGATCCGCCACCGACACACCCGATGACCACATCGGGATACTCGCCGAGAACCTCCATCTGTGTTTTGGCTTCAAGGCCGATAATGGTCTGGTGCATCATGACATGATTCAACACACTCCCGAGGGAATATCGTGTATCCTCACGCTGCACGGCTTCCTCCACCGCTTCACTGATAGCAATTCCCAGAGATCCCGGGCAGTTCGGGTCCTGCTCAAGGATTTCCCTCCCGGCCTGGGTGAAGGGGCTGGGGCTGGCTATGCACTCCGCACCCCACACAGCCATCATCAACTTGCGGAATGGCTTCTGGTCAAAACTGATCCGAACCATGTAAACCTTGCATTCCAGATCGAACATGGCACAAGCCATGGCCAGAGAAGAGCCCCACTGTCCAGCCCCGGTTTCAGTCGTCAGTCTCTTGATCCCAAAAATCTTGTTGTAGTAAGCCTGAGGAATAGCGGTATTCGGCTTGTGGCTTCCGGCTGGAGAAACACCTTCATCCTTGTAGTAAATTTTGACCGGGCAATCCAGTGCTTTTTCGAAAGATGTGGCCCGTTTGAGGGGGCTGGGACGCCACTTGGCAAGGATGTCGAGGATCGGTTCCGGAATCGGAATCCAACGCTGGGTGCTGACCTCCTGTTCGATGATGTTCATCGGGAAAACCGGGGCAAGCATCTCAGGAGTAATTGGAGTGCCATCCGGTCCCAGGGGCGGTGCGAGAGGTGTTGGGAGATCCGCTTGAATGTTGTACCAGTATTTTGGAATCTGCCGGGCATTCAGTTCAATTTTCTCAGACATCAAAGCAGCCCCCCTGGCTGGTTAATGGAATCTTATACATATATTGACTAACCAATATACCATCATTCATGGACCAATAAACCCGTTGCCCTCGATCGGGCTGGAATGGCTCCGGCTACTATTCGGCGGAAGTGGATTCAGCAGCGGGTTGAGCTGCTGAAAACAGGGACTCGCTGGTCGAATCAGCTGAAGGTTTGACAGTGACCTTCAATTGGGCTGTGACCTTGGGATCCACTTTGATTCGGATGGTATGCTCACCCAGCTCTCGAATGGGGTGCTCCAGTACCAGTTTTCGGCGGTCGATTTGAATTCCGTCAGCAGCCAGGGCCTCACTGATCTGGGAAGTGGTGATGCTGCCGTACAGTTTGTCTTTCTCACCGGCACGCGCCTGGAGGACAACCTCCATCGACTCCAGACGGTCACGCAGGTCTTCGGCGGTCCGCAGTTCTTTGAGCCGTTTCTTTTCTGCAAGGCGCTTGAGGTGTTCGAGCTGCCTTTGCATCCCCGGGGTGGCTGCTGCTGCCAGATTCCTCGGGAACAGATAATTCCGGGCATAGCCGTCCTTCACATTCACAACCGATCCGGCTTCCCCGAGGTTATCCAGGGTTTCTTTAAGAATGACCTGCATTTGTTTCTTCCTCCGTAAACTTTACATCCCGGCCCAGCTGAGAGGATCGAGAATGGTGTCATGTGCTTCTGCATCAAGGGTTTTCGGAAAATCGAGATTATAGTGTAATCCACGACTTTCTTTTCGACAAAGGGCACACTCTATCACAAGAATAGAGGTTTGCACAATATTACGTAACTCCACAACCCCATCACCCGCATTCCCTGCTTCAAAATACGAATCCACCTCTTTTTTAAGCAGTTCCAGCCTCTGCAGTGCCAGGCGGAGCCGGTCAGTACGGCGGACAATTCCAACATAATCCCACATCAGGCTGCGGGCCTCTGTTTTGCAGTGCTCGATCCGCACTCCCTCCACATTTCCGGCAGGTGAAAAAAGGTCCAGCCATTTTGGCAACTTCCGTAGGGGAGTGGGTGGAGGGGCCTTGGATTCCATGGCAGAAACTGCCGCCCTGTGACTGAAAACAAGGGCTTCCAGAAGTGAGTTGCTGGCCAGACGGTTAGCGCCATGCACACCAGTGAAGGCGCTTTCTCCCACGACATAAAGGCCGACAATTCGGGTTCTGCCCATGCGGTCGGTCACAACACCCCCACAGGAATAATGCGCGGCCGGAACAACCGGGATGGGGTCGCAGGGAGGGATAACTCCATGCTTCCGGCACTGCTGGTTGATCCAGGGGAATCGGTCTGTCCAGAATTCCTCATTCATGTGTGAACAGTCGAGGAGAACATGGCTGTCACCGTGTTTTTTCATTTCGGCATCAATGGCCAGGGCAACCACATCCCTTGGAGCGAGGCACCCCCGGGAGTCATACTGCTCCATAAAACTATCACCATTCAAACGCCGCAGTATCGCGCCCTCACCCCTGACCGCTTCCGATATCAGAAAGGTTTCTCCGGTTGGATTGTAAAAAGCGGTTGGATGAAACTGGATGAACTCCAGATTCCCTACCGGAAGCCCGGCTCTCCATGCCATGGCGATGCCATCTCCGGTGGCAATGACCGGATTTGTTGTGTGCTGGTATATCCGTCCTGTTCCCCCGGTAGCCAGAACGACAACAGAGGCACGGAATACTTTGATCCGGGAATCTTCGACATCCAGCGCAAAAACACAGGTACAGCATTTCGGACTGGCGATCGGATATTCGGTGATCAGGTCGATGGCAACATGATGCTCAAGGAATGTGACATTCGGGTGGTTGCGCAGGCACTTCAGCAATGCTCTTTCGACTTCACGGCCTGTCAAATCTTTGGCATGGAGGATTCGACGATGCGAATGGCCACCTTCCCGTCCGAGATCATAAAGGGCAAGGTCTGTCGGCGGTGTCTGGCCAGGGGAATCCTCCCCCTTGCCGTGAGTTGAGAAATGGACACCCCAGTCAATCAACTGACGAACAAGTGGGGGGCCATCACGCACCAGGTCTCGGACAACCTCTTCATGGCATAATCCAGCCCCGGCAACCAATGTGTCACGAATATGGTCTTCGAAGGAATCTTCAGCAGTGGCAACACAGGCAATGCCACCCTGTGCATAATTGGTATTCGATTCGAAGTCTTCCTTCTTGGTGAGAATGGTGACTGTACCTTTCTGGGCTGCTTCGAGGGCGAAGCACAAGCCGGCGATTCCACTGCCGACGACAATGAAGTCAGATGTTGTTTCTTCCATAAAAACGATTCTATCCATAAATTTAAGGGCAGGGAAAGGCCTCTAAATTTGAAGGCTTTTACTCCCAGCTGGCTTTTGGCACAATGAAGGCCGGGATTGATTCTAATGAGCCACTGGAACCTGTCACAGATTTCAGGACACCTGAGCGCAGAAATTGCCGGCTATCAGCGTGAAACTGAATCCTTCAGCCTGGAAGAACTTCAAGTTCTGGCGGTTCTGGGTGCAGGTGTTGAACGGACCCTGGACCCCCTCAAATTGAATCTGTTGTTCGAGCGGATTTTTTCGGATTTAGGCTACCGCCTTGAAATTCAGATACTCTCTTCGGATGAAAGCCCTCCCAGCCCGGAACAGCAGGACTCTGGCCACCAGTTCAGATTCCATCTGACTCCGCCCCATGAAATGGAGGCGGAAGATTTTCAAGGCTGGATCGAACTGATTCCGATCGATCCATACAAAAAACTGACCCAGAAAGAAGAAACCTTCCTCCAGTTTTTATGCCGGCAGGTCAGCGCGGTTCTTGCGCATCAGTGGCTTTACCAGAACCTCGAACGCACCCGTGAAAAACTCCAGGCGGCGCTGAGCACTGTTCAGGAGATTTCCGCCTTCATCGGGCATGAAATCCGCAGCCCGATCTCTTCACTTCTCTCGCTTGGTTTCATGATGGAAGAAGATATTCGGGAACTGAGCCGCAAGCCCTCCCCGTCGATGGAAGAATGGAAGAGCTTTCTCGACCAGATGGCGCAGGCAGTTGCTCTGATGCAGAAAATCACACGATCCACATACCTGCTTGGGACACTCGAAATCGATCCAACCCATTCCATGCGGGATCTGGAGTGGGTGGAAGTCGGGAAGAGCCTGATCGGGACTGCATCGACAGCCTACTCATTCGATATCCGCCGCAGGGGCCTCAAGGTGGTGGTGCGGAAAGAATCCAGCTTTGCGCATGAGCATGTGCTGGTGCAGCGGGCCTGGTTCGAGGCGATATTTGACAATCTGCTCGGCAATGCAATCAAGTATTCCAGCGAAGGCGGCCGGATCGATTTTTCGATTCTTCGCAGGGAGGGGTTTTATATCATTCATGTCAGCAATCCTGTCGACAATCCAACATCACCCGATCGTTTGAACCGCCTCTTTGAGAAAGGATACCGTGGAGCCGATGCCGCCTTTAACATTCAGACCATTGGCGCCAATCAGGGTCTGGGGCTCTATTTCGTCAATCGAATTGTGACACTGGGATATGGAGGCCGGATCTTCGTGTGGCTGGATTCCCAGCGGAACAGCGATGGTGTGCGTGAAGGTGAATCGGTTGAGACACAGGTTTTTGGTGATCCTGATTCAACCACTCCGGAGGGAAAGCAATTTTTTCATATCGAGATTCGCATCCCGGAAAAAACTCTCCTCTCTCCTCTCGATTTTGAGGATCAACCAGTCTGACCAGGGCCACATCAAACCTGCTCCAGACCACCCGGGACATGGTTATTGAAAATACCCCGAGCCATCCAGCCTGAAGCCCCGGGAACAGTTCTCTTCCTTCCAGCGGGCAATATTCTGCCGTTCATGAGGAATGGAACTCACGGAAACCCGGAATTCATGGAAAACAGGACCATCGGCGCGCCCCTTTTCAACAGGTTCTTATTGACATCCTCGGGGATAATATCAATCCTGAGTATTCAGATTGTGTGTATTATGCTGGTGATGTCTGATTGAACCTGAAAAATCCATGGCAGTTGATGTCATTCGTACAAAAGGCCCCTTTTTGGGGGTTTTTCTGGTCTCTGGAGCGACACTCATGTATGAAGTGTTGCTCACCCGCATTTTCAGTGTGACCCTGTGGTATCACTATGCATTTGTTGTCATATCGATCGCATTATTCGGGATCACAGTCGGGGCGAACCTCATTTATCTCTTCCCTGAATACTTCACTTCGATCCGATCCAAATATCACCTGTCCCTTTACTCCTTTGCCTTTTCAGTGGCGATGGTATTCAGTTTCTTATCATTCCTGTGCATTCCTTTCATCGATCCGAAAGAGAGCACGATTGTCGATTATTTTTCGATCATCCTCATCTTCCTGATCGTTTCGATTCCGTTTGTTTTCAGCGGAATCTGCCTGTGCCTTGCACTAACCCGGTTTCCAACCCAGCTGAGTGGTTTGTACAGCGCGGATCTGACCGGAGCAGGGCTGGGTTGCCTGCTCCTCTTTCTGAGTCTCGAAGCTTTCGACGCCCCGACCGCAGTGATCTTTTCCGCGTTGGTTGCCAGCCTTGCCTCACTTTCGTTTCTCGGTGAAAGCCGTTCGCGGCTTTTACGGAAGTTCGCCACAGGCTTTATGGCACTTCTGATTCTGGTCATTTTTTCGAATACCATACGAGCCATCCAGGATAAACCGTTCCTGCGCTTAAGGTGGGTGAAGGGTCAGCTGGAATCCGCCCCACTTTATGAAAAATGGAACTCATTTTCACGGATTCAGATTCAGGGAGATAAGAACCAGGAGGTCAAACCTGCCGGGAAAGGCCTCAGCGCCACTTATACCCCCACAACCACAATACGCCAATTGCAGCTCCTGATCGACAGTGGCGCAGAGAGCTCACTGACCGGCTGGGGAGGGGATACAAACCGGCTGGACTACCTTAAATACGATGTCATCAACTTCCCCTACCTGATTCGAATGCCCAGGGAAGTTCTGGTTATCGGAAGTGGGGGTGGACGGGACATCCTTGCCGGGCTGGCTTTTAATGTTGACTCCATTGTGGGAGTCGAGATCAACCGAAATATTCTGGATGCAGTCAATAATCGATTCGGTGAGTTCACCGGGCACCTGGATCAGGACAAAAGGGTCCGGTTCGTCAATGATGAAGCACGAGCGTATCTCACCCGTGAAAAACAGACTTTCGATCTGATCCAGGCTCCACTCGCAGACACCTGGGCCGCGACTGTTGCCGGAGCCTACATGCTGGCCGAAAATCAGTTGTACACAGTCGAGGCCTGGACCGCCTTTCTTGATAAAGTACGACCGGATGGAATTCTGTCTTTTTCCCGCTGGCATGTGAAAGATGCTCCCTGGGAAATTTACCGGCTTATCTCACTGGCGGTGGCAGCGCTCGAGCGCCAGGGCATCACACGGCCGCGAGACCATCTCCTGCTGGTCAGTCATTTTCCTCCATCCGAGTCAGTTGGGATCGGAAATCTCATGATCAGCAAATCTCCAATTAAACCAGCCGATATCGACAGGGCCGAAAGGCTGGCCGCCTCGATGAGATTCACGGTTGACCTTTCACCGCGTGTTGCGGCCAGCTCCACACTCGAAAATCTCGCGACCGGAAGACCCTTCGAAGAATTTTCAGAAAACCTGCCGGTGGATCTTTCACCCCCCACAGATGATTCTCCCTTTTTCTTCAATATGCTGAGGATGCGTGCCATTTTTGACCGGGCCGCCTGGAACCAGGGGCCGGTTGCCTTTCACATGAAGGCTGTCTTTGTCCTGGGCAGCCTGCTTGTCAGCGCACTGGTTCTCACTCTGATGTTCATTGTCCTTCCCTTGATTCTCCGTGTAGAACAGGTGCGAATGCATGGCTGCATCCCGCTCTTCTTCTTTTTCAGCTCCATCGGGATGGGCTTTATGCTGATCGAAATTTCACAGATGCAACGCCTGAGCCTGCTGCTCGGACATCCGACCTATGGCCTGACAACTGTCCTGGCAACCCTGCTCATCGCCAGCGGCCTGGGCGGCTGGGCCACACAACAGATTCAGAATCCCGCCTTCATTGGTGTTATCCTGTTCCTCGTTCTTCTCACTGTTTTAGGTCTGGTGGGTTTTTATACACCGCACCTGATCGGGAAGTTTCAGGGGGCCTCAAACCTGGAAAAGATTCTTGTCAGTGTCGGAATCCTGGCCGGGCTGGGGTTGTTAATGGGAACTGCATTTCCTCTGGGAATGAAAGTAGCGCTGGTGCGTTCATCCGCGCTGGCTCCCTGGCTGTTTGGAATCAATGCCGCGGCGGGTGTGCTTGCATCCATTCTGGCGGTTGTCATCTCCCTTTCCTGGGGGATCTCGCTTTCATATTGGGCCGGGGTGGTCTGTTACCTGATCGCTTTATTTGCATTTGTGTGGGCTTGCCTGTCCGAAGGATACTCAATTGTTCCACGCCCCGAAAAGATCGACTCCGGATCAGCTGATGCAATTGAGGTCGAAGCCCAGCCTGTCGAATAAAACCAGATCATTCGAAATGAGAAACTCTCACCTCAGTAGAAGTTTTGGAGAAAATAAAATGCGAAGTCTATCGATTTTTTCTCTGTTGCTGTTGATGGGCCTGCAAGGTGCACCTGCCCCGGCGGAAAATCCATGCACCAATGGGTCCTTTGAACAACTCGACGCCCAGGGGATTCCAGTGGATTGGTCCCCCGTGTCTCCACTTTCTATTTCGAACGATGCCAGAGGTGGACACAATTCACTTCGCATTGTCCGGGATCGAACAGATGCCGGGACAGAAGCCGGTGTGAATCGAGCCTGGGTGCCTGAAAATGGCCAAAGAGGTGCCATGATCGATCGCCTCAAGGGAGGGATGGAGTTCTGGTATAAGGCCATTTCCTCTCATGGCGCCCAGATGAATGTCGGGGTTATCCCGATGAACCAGCGCCCCTACGAGGAGACTCATGCGAGCCGCGCACTGTTCGATATTCCGCCTCAGCATATCGGAGATGGCTTGTGGCATCGCGCCCGCCTCAAGTATGACTACTCCCAGAACACTGATGTGAAATGGGTTCACTTTGCCGCACGCATCACTGGAGGAACCGGGGAGTTCCTGCTGGATGAGGTGTCCTACCTCGAAGAGGTTGGGCCGAATCTGGTCATCGATACCCTCTGGATCGATGAGGAACCTACGCAACCCGGGCTGGCTGGAACATTAAGGACCCGGATCAGGAACACCGGTGATCAGGATGCCTCTCAGGTCCAGATAACCTGTCTGCCGAGTTCGCAGATTCAGGGGATTGTATTCGAACCACCCCGGATCCTCCTTTCACAGATAAAGGTCGGCCAGATTGAAAATATCCGGTTTCGCCTGCTTGGAAAAAGAGCAGATTCGGGGATGCTCACCATGCTTGCGAATGCAGAGAATCTCAAAGCTTCCGAGGTCATCCGGATTGCTCCACAGATGAAGATCGAATCTTTTGGCCCTGTTTCACCCGTCGTCATACAAGGGACTGAATCCCGTGTGGAATGTCTGGTCAAGAACTCGGGAAATGCTTTCCTGATTAAACCTCAGGCGGCTTTTGAGGTGAATGGCAAAGAGGCAAAGGTCTCGCTTCCCTGGATTCCTCCTGGGGATTCGGCGGTGCTCTCCGCAACCCTCAATCCCGCCACCGAAACATTGCAATCGAAGATCAGTGTCGAACTGACTTCTCAAAACTGCGGGGGGACCCTGAATCATGAATCCTCAGTCACTGTTGTTTCATCTGAATCCCCATCTACAGACGGAACTGGGCTTCTCGCCCATCAGGACTCATCGGGATGGATCATCGGCAATGAAAAGGTCCGTTTGATTGCACGGAATAATTCCTATGGGATCAGTCCGATTGAAATCCAGGGCCAATTCTCCTCTGTCTGGAAAACTGTGGCCTGGCTCCCGACTTTCGGGAGGGTTGTGCTGAAAAACTCAGGAGGGGGCAGAGAGGTCCATCCACTGATCTGCAGCCCGGAATCTGCCACGGCGGCTGTTGCCGATTCACAGCAGGCAGTCTTCTCATTAAAAACTGGTTTCAAGGATGCTGATGGTTCTATCTGGAGCTTTTCCTCCTCTTTCACGCTGGGAGAAGACCTCTCTGAGATTGCAGTTCAGTACCATCTTGAATGTGACAGACCAAGGGAGCTGCTCGCATTCGATGGCCCCATGGTCTATGCCCTCGAAAGGGATGAAGCGGTGTTTCCCGGGCTTGAGTGGCTGGTTGATGGAGAGATTTCATCAAGCGATCTCGATATCAATCAGGGGCATCCGCATCAGACCCGTTATGTAGTTCACCCCAACATGGTGACCATTCCAGCGGTTGGCGTGCACTCCAGCTGGGGAACTCTCGGATTGATCTGGGACATTAAACAGAAATGGGATGGGGAGAGAGACCGTCCGGGTGTCGTATTCGCTTCACCGGATCGATTCAACCACCAGCGCAGCCATCTGGCGGGCTTGATGATCCCCACAGTCCCTGAATTTGTTAAAATGAACCAGAGGGAAGCTTTCAATCCATACCCCCTCGCCGCAGGGCGATCCCTGGCCATTTCCTGTTCGATCCTGGTTCAAGCCGATGCGGCAGATCCTCTGACAGCCATCGATGCCTGGAGCAGGCACTATGGTTTCCCGGAACCTGAGCCACTTCCCCATGGGAGTTATGATCAGGAGATCCAGTTTTCGATGCGTGGATATCTGGAATCCCTCTGGGATGCAGATTCCCAAAAATGGTGGACCTCAAAAAGTGGGCCAGAATCCATGTCTTTTCTCGACAGGCCACAGGATTATATCGGGGATCTGTTGCTTGGAGCGATCCGATCTCCCGATCCGGAGGTGAAGGCCAGATGCCTCGAAAGGGCCAGGCAGATCCAGTCTCTTCGCAAAGATAACCCAGGCCTGAAGCCAGCCGATCCTGTAAAGCCTGGTGAGATCTTTTCAGAATATTATCCAGCTCCGCTTGAACTTGCATGGACCGGCCAGGACCGGGTCGGGGCCTTGCTGGCTGGGCGCGATAAACAGGGAGGGTGGCGGTTCGATGCAGATTTCCAGGACAATGCCATCTTCAAGGGGTTTGATTACCATATTCTTGGAGAAGATAATGCCATCGAGATCGGCACCTGTGCCAGGAATTGCACCCTCGTTCTGAGGTATGCACTCACTTCGGGGGATCTCCATACATTTCAGTCCATGCTTCCCACTCTCGAGATCATGGAAGAATTCCGTGTCCCTCGTGCAGCGCAGGTGTGGGAGGTTCCGGTCCACACACCCGATATCCTGGCTGCTGCGGATGCAATCGATGCATTCCTCGCTGCATTTCGAATCAGTTCTGATCCCCGCTGGCTGAAAGATGCGGTGGATTGGGCCAGGAGGGGGCTGCCATTTGTCTATGCCTGGCAGGAACCGAAACTCCCCTTTGTGCTGGGAGCCACAATTCCAGTTTTCGGCGCCTCCCTGCGCAACTATTCCTGGTTTGGATTGCCAGTTCAATGGAATGGGCTTCGATATGCCGAAGCTCTGCTAGACCTTGCCGATGTGGATGACAGTTACCCGTGGCGGAGGATTGCCGAATTGATCCTGCGCAGCGCAATCCGCCAGCAGGCACCCGATGGTCCGGATGCCGCCTTGTGGCCGGATAATACAAGCGCTATCGATGGCGCGCGATGCCCCTGGGTGTTTTCCCCGAGACAGATTATCCAGGCCATCATGAAGTTCGAAGGCAATTCCCTTTCTCCTGTCACACACCTGCTGCACGAAGGGGAGGCATTGATCCCGGTAACCACAGCGGGGGCGCTTTCGGACCTGAAACGGCATGGAGAGCAGGTGTCATTCAAAGTCACATACTCAGAGGGGCTGGAGAGCCAGGTCCTTCTCGCCAATCTATCCCGGCCATCCCAGGTATTGGTGGATGGCCACCCCCTGCCAGAAGCCCCAACCCACAAGGAAACACTCCCTGGTGGGTGTTGGCGCTATAACCCGGACCAGGGTTTTCTGATTCTCTCCATCCCGAAATCCGGTGCCTCTCTTGTCCAGATCGATGGGTGCCGGTATGCATCATTCGAAAGGATCGCCGCATTGAAAACATCCATCGATTTTTCTTTTGATCAGGGAACTGATGGCTGGCTGGCGCTCAATGACATCGATAATCTTGCAGCCCGGAATGGCTTTCTCTCTGGAGAGGTCTCCGGGAATGATCCCTACATGATCCGCAGTTTTCTGAAAGTGGATGGTGACAAGGAAAAACAGGTTGAAATCAAACTCAAACTGGCCAGCAGGAGTATCGGGCAGCTGTATTGGACAACAGAGAATTCACCCGATGTTCGTGAAGATAAAGTGGCCAGTTTCGAAATCCAGGGAGGCAGCCAGGTTGAAACGATCCGGGTCGATCTGGGTCATCACCCACACTGGAAAGGCCAGACTATTACTTCGATCCGGCTGGATCCCTGCAACGGCCTTGGTCAGGGATCATTTGAAATCGATTCAATACGTGCGATTAAAGACTGAGGGAGTTTTTTCATGCCATCTTGCGAGGAGGAAGTCATCTTATGAAGAAAAAATCTTTGCGGCTTTTAGGAATCCTTTTGGGTGTGTTCATCTATCCATGGGCATCAATTTCTGCTGAGGAGCCAACCCCGATGAATGGAGAAATGCCGGAAAATCTCTACCGGGCGGAACTGTTGACCTATCCCGGGGCATGGGCTTTCCAGCTGCCTCGTGCAGGCATCATTCTGGTGACCGACCAGGAACTGCGTGACCTCGAAGATCCCGATAAGCAGATCAATCTGAGCCTTGGACATGAACCCCGAATGGAATCATTAAGGCAGGTGTGCGAGCGTGCCAAGGCCCAGGGATGCCGGACCCTGATCCTGGCCTTCGACCACTTTTTCAGCCAATACCGTCCCGGCATGGGGGACCAGATGCGCAGCCTTTATCCTGACAAACCGGAATATATTCAGCGGATCGCGGGGATCAGCAAATTCGCCCAGCAGTATGGCCTCGGATTGGAGCTTAGCCTGCTCAATCCGCTCGAGATCGGTCCGGGTTATCAACAGGAAACCGGCGAATCCGGAAAATGGATGCACTACAGAAAAGGATTGCGCGATCCGGAGACTGGGGCCTTCAGTGTTCAGCTCTGGCGGCAGACACGCTGGGCTGCGAACAAGGGGGCGGTTAATATCGAATCTGATTCGGTGCGGGTTTTTGCTTTTCGTGAACGCCGGATCGGTGGAACCTCGTATCGTGCGGTCAATCCGGATGAGATTATCGAAATCAGCGATTCAGCCCAGGTAGAGTTGTTGGGTGACAAAAGGGAAGGAATGGAGAGGATTCGTGTGTATGGAAAGGGCCACCCCGAACTTGGCGAATTGAATCGTGTGCTGGTGGTTCAGGTCTATCGGGTTCCAGAAATGGATTATATGAGCGACAAGGCCTTTCCCTACCTTGAGCGCCTGATCGATCGTTATGCCGATGCCGGAGTGAAGCTGAATGCGCTTTATTCCGATGAGGCGCATATCCAGCAGGATTGGTCTTACTTTGGGCACCATGATCATGGCCAGTTTGCAATGCGCTATGTCAGTGATGGATTTGCAAAGAAATTCGCCGGCAAGCATGGGGATCAATACAAGGACTTCACAAAATACCTCGTGTATTTCTGCTATGGCCAGGAAGACTTCGCCCATGACCTTTCAGCCACTGAACCAGTCATGCATGTCTTTGGGGATTCTCCTGAGGAAATCCGCAGGACTGCCCTGTTCCGTTCCTGGTACTACCGGCTGCTCCAGGATGAGGTGGTCGACCTGTTTGTCAAGGCAAAGAAACATGCAGAGAAACGGATGGGTTTCCAGCTCGAAGCTCGCGCCCATGCCACCTGGGCGGAAAGCCCAACCATCGATATGTGGCGTGTGGGCGAAGAGAACCTTCCAAAAAATCAGTACGAATACACCTCTAATTTTGTCTGGTCCAATACTGTTCATCAGGCCGCCGCAGCCTGTTCAGATTATTTTCGATGGGGTGATTTTCTGACCGGCAACGGGAATGACCATGCCGAAGGGGGCTGGCTGGATCGGGATTACTATGCCCAGGCACTGGCCTGTTCGACCGGTCTGCTGAATGAGGTGCCTTATTCCTATGCCGCTCATTGGGGAATGCCGAATGAAACCTCCCAGCGAAGGACCAATATCAACAATGCTTTCGGCACGGCCGGTTCTCCCCTGTTTGGCATGGTCGAGGACATGAGCCACCGTGAGGTTGAAGTGCTGATGCTGTATCCGTTCGACCTCGTCGCGGTTGAAGAACGCTTCGGGAGCTGGATGACCCAGTATGGCTATGCAGACATGATGACTCAGAACAAGGTGGTTGAATGTGGCCAGGTGAAGGATGGCGCTCTGATTCTGGGTGGAAGAAGGTACACCACCCTGGCTGCCACTTTCGAACCATTTCCTAAACCCGAATTGCTCGAATTGATGAAAACCCTGGCGGAGCAGGGTGGCAAAGTCATCTGGTCTGGCCCTCCGCCAGTGATCGACAATAATGGAAATCATATCCTGCAAGCCTGGCAGGATATGTTTGGTGTGGATTATTCCCCCTCACGGAATGAGGGGCTGATGGCTCCTGGACGGCAGGTTGCATTCGAGGGCATCCTCGAAAAAGTGCCCTCTCAGGTGATCCTGACCGACCTGCTGGTGGATCATTTCTATCCGGTCTCACCACGCGAGGGCAGCCTGGTGATTGCCAGAGCTCAGAACCATATCCTTGGTGTTCACAGAGTCCTTCCATCCAATGGGAGTTTCACCTTCCTTGGTTTTCGCCCCCGTGATGACCAGTCCGCCAGTCTTGGTTATGAAACTCGAACCTGGTTTGAAGTTTTTAATGCCCTTGGATCCTATCCGGGAACCGGGAAATCCGGAGAGGTCAATGACAACACAGAATATCTTTCCAGAACAACCGATTATCTCTTCTGCCGTTTCCCCAATGGGACAGTGGCAATTGCTCATCATTTCTACAACTATGAGGAAGGATGGCCAGGCGGATTCGCACGGAATCCGGAGGAAGACAAAAAGATCCTCGAATCACGTCCGCTTCCTCCGGATGAGATTCATCTGAAAGACCAAGTGGTAAATGGGCATAAAGTGACCTTCGATGGGACCTCGGCCATGGCGTTCCGGCGTGACAGCGCAGGAAACCTGATTGCCTTCGCTGGCAGCAACTGCAGCGAAATCACGCTCGATGGGAAAACCACACGGTTTGCCGATGAGAAAATTTCCCACCTCGCCTGGGCGCCAGTTCCTGAAAACCGCCAGATTCCCAATGGCGCACGAGTTCAGCTGATGGTCTATGGGACAGGCAGGATTCGTATCCCTGCTGAAAGTTTATCCTCGCCGATGGATGCGTTTGTCGAGGGTCCGACTCCAGGCAGCCGTGGGGAAACAGTTCCCTCTGTGCTCGAAGATGGGAAGATAGTCATCGATATTACCCCATCGATACAGGGGCGCTGGATTTATCTGGTCAACAGAAATGTCAATTGATTCGAATCGGCAATGATCAGTAAAGGGCGATCCACTCGGATCGCCCTTTATCACAGTTTCACTTGTTGCCGGGAAGTGTATTCGGAGGTGGAAGATAGGGATTGAATACCGCATTTGGATCCGGCGGTGGCGGCTGGAGCTTCTTCCACTGCTGGTAGCCATAATAGCTGGCTCCAACCAGTCCAATGATTACAATGATCAGGACCATGACATTTTTTTTCATTCAGAAGGCCTCCTCATTCTTGGATTGTGATGCAAATTCACACTTTCCCTGTGATGGTTCATGGGGAAAAAGATCAGACCAGCAATTCAGTTACTCCCGGTCCCGGATGTCCGAAACCATGGGAAAAATATGTGAACAGGATAGGTCTCTTCCATTCTGTTGAGAAGAAGGCATTGGTGGCTCATTGCGGCCTTCCTGATGATTCGACCCTCTGCAGGAGACCGGGTTGAACTGGGAGCTTAATCCAGAATGACTGGATGTCCGACAGTGGATTGAAAGAATCGCTTCCCCTCACAGATCGTGAATTTCGGCCCGTCGATTTCCAGGTCAAAGGATTTTCCGAGCATCTGCATTCCCTTCAATCTGATTTTTGATGCGAAAGCCTGCGGATGTGGATCGACCCGGATACTTCCATCCGGCAAAGCCTCGATTCCGAGCATCCCGAAAAGGAGGCACTGGGCTACAGCCACTCCATCGAGAGTGCATTGAAGCGGAGTATCCTTGCGATACTCCATCTCATTGGCCACAATCGAATCCCCCCAGTAGGGCATTTTCTCTCCCCACCACAGAATCCTTTTCAGAATATCCTCCGCCTGCTGGCAGTATCCTGCCTTGTATAAACGTTCCGCGATCTGAGGGGGAAAGCAGGTGCAGCTCCCACCCCCTCCATTATCGATATCCACCTGGTCATAAGCCGGATCGAGCTTCGACATGCTGTGAAATCCAAAAGGTGAAAAGAATTCATTCTCATTCAAATGGCTTAATAAACCGGACTCCTGCTCTGGATCGAGGACCCCACTCCCAAAGAGCTTATACATCTGAATGGTGTAGCGCAAATCCCGGTGACCCTGATCATCTCGAAAGAAAAACCAGCCGGATTCAGGATCCCAAAGATCTTTTTTAAGAGTTGTTTTCAGATCGGCAGCACGCTGGAGAAGAACCGGTTCCGGTTTTCCGCCCCATTCAGAAATTTTGTATGCGCACAGGTAGTTCCAGTAACGCCGCCCATTGAGATCCGGCATGACATGGTTGTAGGGAATGCCTCGGCGCAGCTCCAGGTGGTGGTTCCCTGGTCCATAGTCGATGAGGCTGACATTTTTCGAAACATCATCACCCAGCAGGGCATGAAAAATGGCCCATTCACAGATCGTCTTTCCATCCACTTTGTGGTTAAGGAAATCCCGGTCACCCGTGTTGAGAACATAGTAATAAATCAGGCCGATGATTTTTTCCTGGTTGACCGGGTACCAGGGTCCGAAGGCTTTTCCATCGATTGGATTAAAAGCGAAGTGGGTGGAGAGGTCTGTATGTAAAAACTGGCAGATATGTTCCCTCGCCGCTTTCGGATCAAAGAGTGGGAGAATTTCCCAGGTCTCTCCAAAATTCCACAGATAATTGCAGACACAGCCCCCCTTCACACTTCCGGTGGAGTAATAGGGATGCAGAACGAATTCCGGAACCTCCCAGGAATTCATCAGGAAATGGACCAGGGAACGGTTATATAATTTTTTCAGCCGGGCATCATCGCTTTCGAATTCAGGAAGCCGGGCAAAAAGTGCATCCACACGTGCATGGTAATCTTCGGCTGCTTTTCGTAATTTCACTTCAAAGCCGGCAGGTGAGGTATCAGGTTCAGCCACAAGCGCATCTTTGGCTCCAACAGATACAGCAATGGTGAATGACCTGCTTTCCCCGGCATTGAGGTCCAGCTGGAAAGGGGCTTCTCCATTGCATCGAAATTGGTCGAGGTCACTGCAAACCCGGATAGCCGAAGAAGCTTGAGAGAGAAGGCAGCCCGATCTGGCTTCCTCCTGGACAGTCGCGGAATGGCTTTCAGTACGGCGAAACTCCCAGAAATCGGCGGTATCGAGGGTCCCAATCACCTCGCATTGCACAAAAACCGACTTTTTTTCGTCGGTCGTATTTTCGAGGCGAATGTTAACCAGGCACTCGCGCTGCCGATCCGGCAGGATCGTTCTTGAGGTGATGGATACCCCCTCGATTTCCCCGCATCGCACGACCTCGAATGGGCTCCAGGCATATCGGGCGGTCTGCATTTTCTGATGATCGATTGACAGATCGAATGTGAAATCGGAACTGGCATAGGGGGGTGCCCACAAACCCGCAATTGAAAAAACTGTTTTGTAATTGATGCCGACAGTCAATGCCCCATTGGCAATGCCGAAGTGATCTTCTTCGAGTATGTTTTCCTCGCCCGAAAACTGGAAAGGGTCCTGCCAACACCAGCCATTCGATCCGATCAGGCTGATTCCGATGAATATCAGGCATCTCCACCATTTGAAGGAATCCATAACTCATCCGTCCTTGCTGGGATTGCACTTGGAATATCTGGGCACAAGGCATAGAGGATACACAGATCAGAGGCCTGAATGAATCAGAATCTGCCAGATCAGGGAGCAATTCTCTTGTCGATCGTATTGCCAGCCTGTAAGATTAAAACCTATGAAGGGACAAACTGGTGGTCTCCACAGATTGCCCACCCTGATTTGTCGCAGCATCTGAACCCTGACTCTGGAGGTTGTCATGCCATCCTGGTTTTCGAATCTTTTCCGGACGAGTGCTTCACAGTCTCTCAAGGAAGTGCCGGGACCGGGCCAATCGGATTACATTCCACTCTCATCCCGCCCTGCAGTGGGAGAGGCACACTCCGCGATTCCCAAACCTCCATCGAGGAGGATTATCAAACCGGAGGTGATACTGGATTCGGGCAGTAAATCAGCCTGGAGTCCAGGCATTGCCATTAAAGCCAGAGTCGAAAAAGGGGAGGAATCCTGTTGCTTCCTTGTCGATCGGCCGGTCCTCGAAGGTTTGTCTGCCTGGTTTCCGGCGCAGGGCAGTTTGATCCAATCTCCCCTCGCAGAAAAGATTTTTTCCTTAGACAGTGTTGTCTGTATCCTGATTCATGATTTTACAGTGACAGTGACACGGCATCACTCGATTCAGGGATCCTGGGAGGAATTGGCGCACACCATCGGAAGCCTGATCCGGGAGCATCTTTTGTCTGGACAACCAGTGATTTCAGAGGAGTTTCTTCGATCGATCCCACCGGAAGATGAAATCCGCATCCGTGTCCAGGCGGTTATCGATTCAGAGATCAATCCGGGAGTCGCTGCACATTCCGGTGTCATCACTCTGACCAGTGTGAAAGGAAATACTGTCACGATCAACATGGGCGGCGGCTGCCAGGGATGTGCTGCCTCCACCATCACACTCAAGGATGGAATCCATCGCGCTTTCCGCCATGCAATCCCCCAGATTGGCGCGATCCTCGATGACACCGATCATTCCTCTGGAACAAATCCATACTATGAATCTTTACCGGCGGGGATGAGAGCCAATGCCTAAACTGAACTCATTCACGATCCGGATTCGAACAGGCAGCCAGGGAAGGGAAGACCTCCCAAAATTCAAAATCAATGGGTTCCCGCTGGGTTTCACCGATGTATCGGGAGGGGTAGGTCCAGGTGAATCTTTCGAAGGGAATGGGCATCCTCAAAGTGTGGCGCACAGTCTCATCCTCTGTGGGCCGGAAAAAGGGACCTGGTCGATCGAAGAAACCGAGGTCACCTACTGCCTTGCAGGTGAGGAACCCTACACGATCCATTTTGGACCGGTCTGCCTGGATGATCAATCCGATATGAATCTCTGGCAGGAACGCCCTCTGCCGGTGTTTGATGTCTGAATGCTGCAGGAGACTCGGAGCTAATCTTTTAAAGCTTTTTCGATTTCAGCAATCAGCTTCGGGTCTTCGGGGGCGACTCCAGGCTCGAATTTCCCGATCACCTTTCCTTCACGATCGACAAGGTATTTCTGAAAATTCCAAGGCACTTCGCCTCCAAACCCCGGGTTCTTTTTTTCATCAGTCAGGAAATCATAAAGGGGGCACTTGTCCTCTCCCTTGACCGAAACCTTTTCAAACAGGTCAAAAGAAACATCATATTTCGTGGTGCAGAAGGTTTTGATCTCCTCGTTGGTGCCAGGTTCCTGAGCGCCGAAATTATTGGCGGGGAATGCGAGGATGCGGAATCCCTGATCCTTGTATTTTTTATATATCTTTTCCAATCCTTCATATTGAGGGGTATATCCGCACTTGGAAGCCACATTGACAACCAGCAGAACCTTTCCCTTGTAATCTCCCAGGCTGGCATCCTTTCCGTCGATGTTTTTGACTGTGAATTGAAGCACTGAATGGACCTCCTTGTGTGGGTTGTCTGAGCTGAAAGAACCTTGAACAGCGACTGTGTTGAGCATTAGAAATGTGATCAGAAAAAACGGGCGCATTCTGCATTCCCCTTGTGAGATAATTTTTTGAAAACCTGTCAGGCGGTTCCAGGATGGCGCGCTGATGCCCGTTATTATCCCGCCCGATTTCATCGGTTGCAAGCTTCTCGAACCGACAAAAGAACACCCGAGAATTTTTCTATGGATGACAAGCCAGAAACCGGTGTGTATAATGCCGCCATTAAGGTAAACGACCTGTTTATCATATAGGTCAAGTGGCGTTCTATGGAGGGAACAAGCCATGAGTGCTCTGGCTCATTCAATTGCAGATCTACGCGATCATCTTTTAGTATTGGAGTCCTGGGTGTTACGGAATAAAGAAGGTCTCACTCGCGAACAAGCTCGCCGAATCTTTCAGCGTTACACGACCCCGCAGGCGGCAGGAGAAGCCACGCCGGGATCGGCCGAAAATGCAGAACCAGCCTCTCCGGCCGAGCGCCAGAGCCAGCAGATCACCCAGATTCTTCAATACATGGAACAGACCACTCAAAGGCTCGATCTGATTGAAAATGACATCGGCTATATCAAAGACAAGGTCGATGCCATCCTGAAAAAGCTTTGATACTTCGATTCCTCCTGGCTGTTTTTATCTTTATCGGGAGGGCTGGTGCCGAAGAGTTGACACTTCCCGCTGCTATCGAGTGGCTTCATCAGCAGGCGATCCGTTGCGCACGAGGTTCAATCATCAAGGCTCATGAGGGCACCAGTCTGTTCACTCCCGATGGATCCGCCCATTATCAGGCCCTCTGGACTCGTGATTTTTTCTACCTCCTTGAAGGCTGCCCTGAGGGGTTGTCCGAGGAGGAAGCCCGGGCCTGTTTCCTGTATCTGCTCAAAGGCCAGAGAGAGGATGGAGCCATGCCGGACCGTGTTCAGGCGGATGGGCTGGCGGTATATATCCCGGGGCCTGTCGGGGCCGGAATTGGTCCATTGCCCGCTCTCGATAATCCTGCCTTCATGGTCAAGATCATGGATCTCCTGCTGCCCCCGGGATCCTCTGAGGAGCTCTATCTTCAATCGTGCGAAGCGCTGGCCCGTGGGCTTGAGTTTCCCAAGACAAGCCCTTCAGGACTGCTCTGGGTTGATCCCGGTGATCCTCATTCTTCGTTTGGTTTCTTTGATACGATCTTTTTAACTGGAGAAGTATTCTTTGCCTCGGTGTTGCAGTGGGAGGCATATAAAATCCTCGCAAAATTCGAAACCCGGATCGGCAAGGAAGAAAATGCCCGTGCTTTCCAGATGAAAGCCGATCAGCTCTTTCAGGCTCTGCAGAAGTTCTGGGAACCTTCGTCCGGCATGTTTCGAGCGGCCTCTCAGGATTGCAATCAGATCGATATCTGGGGATCAGCCTATTCGGTCTATTCCGGCCTGGCCAATACCGATCAGGCCCGCAGGATTGCAGAATACCTCATAAAGAATCATTCACATCTGATGCAGAGGGGGCAATTGCGCCACTGCGCACCGGGTGAGTACTGGCAAAGATCACTGACCCCAAGAAATCAATATCAGAATGGCGGCTACTGGGCGACACCATTTGGATGGTGGTTTGCTGCTGTTCACCCACTGGATAAGAACCTGGCGGAAAAAACTTTTCATGAACTGGTTCAGGATTTTCGAACACATGGAATCCATGAGTGGATTCTCGAAGAAAAATCAGCGGTGCCGGATTATGTTGCGAGCGCCTGCCAGCCATTGGTTGGCTTGCGCAGATGTGGATACCCACTCCCCCGTTGACAGAAACAGGAAGAATGAACTCTGTGGAGACAAGCCTCGGTTCGCAGCCTTCCGGAATCAGGATTTCGAATAATTCCGTGGCTGGTTCTTTCTGGCTGGCAGAAATCCTCGCGAACCGTTCCCTTTCCATCATCTGCCTGGTTCTTCTCGGTCTGCTTTTTATTCTCCCTGTTGGCCGGATCCCAGTACGATTCTGCCTGGTTCATCTGATGACCGGCCTGGATTGTCCGGGGTGCGGGATGACTCGCGCCGTGTCATTGATCTGCAAAGGGGATCCGGCAGGTGGATTCTACCTGCACCCCTTCGCCCCGCTTGTATGCATTTTTCTGATTGCCCAGTCGTCGATGCTTTTTCTATCCACAAGGATTAAGGCAGCCCTTTTCAGCAAAGTCGAAAAAAATCGAAGCCCCCTGACAGGGGCTGCCTGGCTGTCCGGCTTCCTGTTTTTCTTTTATGGAGCCGCACGGGCAATGTTCCAGGCGATCGATCAAGGCCATGTGGTCTTCCCGTGGATTGTTTCATTTCTCCACTAAGCCGGTTGTCTTCCCGAACAGAGCGCACACAATTAGGATAAGTTCCTCAGCATGAAATCAAGGATGAGGTTGGATGAATCTACTACAGGCAGAAAATGTCTCTAAAACATACAAAGGGAAAAAAGTGGTCAATGAGGTCTCGGTGGAGGTTCGCCCCGGTGAGATTGTTGGCCTGCTTGGACCTAATGGGGCAGGGAAAACCACAACATTTCGCATGATTGTCGGCCTGGTGCGTCCAGACACCGGGCGGATTCATATCGATGGCAAAGATATTACACGCTGGCCGATGTATAAGCGCTGCCGATCCGGGCTGGGTTATCTCTCTCAGGAGCCATCCATTTTCCGTGGATTGACAGTTCGCCAGAATGTTCGAGCGGTCCTGCAGGTGTGCGGTATCCGTGGATACTATGCCGCCCAGCGCACAACCGATCTGCTGGAACAGCTCGGCATCGAGCATCTCGCCGACCAGCTCGCATACAGCCTCTCAGGGGGTGAGAAGCGGCGGCTGGAAATGGCACGAGCCATGGCCAGTGAACCTTCTTTCATTCTTCTGGATGAACCATTCGCAGGGGTGGATCCCATTGCAGTCGAGGATATCCAGGCGCGCATCAAGGAATTGCGCGACCGGGTGGGTATCGGAATCCTGGTGACAGACCACACAGTCCGTGAAACTCTCGCTGTCACCGATCGAGCCTACATTATCAGTGGAGGAAAGATCGGCGCTTCTGGTTCTCCTGAGGTCCTGATCAACAATGAATGGGTGCGCCAGATTTACCTTGGCGAAAAGTTTTATATGAACCTGCCCTCTCAGCAGGGAGAAGGACCGGGGCACAATGGGCAATAATCATTTCTTTCTGAAATTTTCCCCATTGAACCATCAGGGGATATTCCTGTGGTTCGTGGGACTCAACCAGTGCCGATTCACCATTTCAGTCCTTGTCTGGGCTGCACTATGCTATTCAGGATTACCGATTCATGGAGCCGATATGCCACTCGAAATTCAGGTCTATGCAACTGCCCACCAGGTGGATGAATACCTCTCAACCCCCGAGGGCCGCTCCAAAGTGCTCGAACAGATGAAGGTTTATCATGCCGGCAAACTCTATCTGGAAGCGGTACGGTCCGGACATAAACCCTCTGCTGAAACCATGCGCCAGAGCCGAGATTTTTTCAGATCTCATGGGATGCAGGTCTCCGTGGGAGTGGCAACAGTCCCTGGTGGTGATTTTGGCATACCCAGCACAAACTCCCGCTATTCAATCAACTATCAAGCTGAGGAAACCCGCAAAGACCTTGAGGAGCTGTTTTCATTCTGTGCGGCTGAGTTCGAGGAAATCATGGTGGATGATTTTCTGATGACAGATGATGAAAGCGATATGTCCCTTAATGCCCGAGGCAGCCGCTCCTGGCCGGAATATCGTCTGCAATTGATGACCGATGTTGCACGAGACCACATGATTGCACCAGCCAGGGCGAAACGCAGTGATGTCTCCGTTATCATCAAATATCCCCAGTGGTATGACCGGTTTCATGTCTTTGGATACAATGTTGAAACCGGACCCCAGCTGTTCGATCAGGTGTGGGTTGGCACTGAAACCCGGGATCCGGAAACCGAACGATTTGGCTATGTGCAGCCCACCGAAGGATTTATCAATTATTCCTGGCTGCAGTCATTATCTGGAAATAAAATTGGCGGCGCCTGGTTTGATCACCTCGACTGTCCCGAAACCATTTTTCTGATGCAGGCTTACCAGAGTATCCTGGCGGGAGCACGAAAACTGACCCTTTTCAACCTCGGGGACCTCATGGAGAACAATCCGGTCGCAGCTCTTTTCCTGTCGAGATTTGAACGTGTGACCGCACTGGCAGAAGCCCTCGGCCAGGATCTTCCCCAGGGCTGGGTGGCTTTAAAACCGCCACACAGTGAACCGGGTTATGACCTGTACCTTTTCGATTATCTCACTATGCTTGGCTTCCCATTGCGGATGAGCGGCACGATTCCATCTGCTCCTGAAGTTCTGATCCTTTCCACCCACTCCGCTCAAAGCGGAGAGCTCAGGGACCGGCTGATGGATGGCAGCCTTAAAGGCTGCAAGTTCCTTCTGACACCCGGATTTCTCTCAATGATCGATGATGCAGAAATAAAAAAAGCCTTTGGTTTGAATCCAGCTGCCTGCCGGTCCCTCGAGGTCATCGAGGCCGGACAAATTGTGGTGAATGGAAAACAGGTGGCCCTTTCAGAATCGAGTCCATTTTTTGACCTGCCCGTTGTGGCCTCGGCGACACAGTCGGCATACTTCAGCCACGAGGGGCGGAAGATACCCATCATGCAGCATTTGAAGGCTCCGGCTGGAGATGTCTATATTCTTAACATCCATACCTTTGGAGAAGATCTGTTCGGGCCGGATAAAGAGTTATTCCTTGCCCCCACCAAACTTCAGATTCCTCACTGGCCGCAGGAACTGGCCGACCTGATCCGCAGTACGCTCGGAACTGGACCGGAAAGGAACCTCACCGCCAAACCTCCATTTGGATTGTATCTGTATTCCGGACAACGGGGTGTTGTTACCAACTTCACGGACAACCCCCTGCAGGTCAGTCTTCCCGGTCCTCATGGGGATACGCAACAAGTCACAGTTCCGGGATGGGAGTATGCGCTGGTCAACTTCGAGAGGAATAAACCATGAAGGTGTTGATTGTGGGAAATGGAGGCAGGGAACATGCACTGGCCTGGAAACTGGCTCAGAGTCCAAAGGTTGGCCAGATCTTCATTGCCCCGGGGAATGGAGGAACCTGCCTTGCCGGAGAGAACATCGCGATTCAGTCAGAGGATCTCGATGGCCTTTCAGGCTTTTCCCGGCAGCAGCAGATCGATCTGACAGTCGTGGGGCCTGAAGCCCCTCTTGTGGCGGGAATTGTTGATCTGTTCGAATCCCATGGGCTGCTGATTTTTGGTCCATCCCGACAGGCAGCGCAGCTGGAAGGTTCCAAACATTTTGCAAAAACTTTTATGAAAGAGAAGGGAATCCCCACTGCCCATTCGGAGTCATTCGGTTCTTTCGAAACGGCGGTGAGTTATATCAAAAAGCGTGGAACTCCGATCGTCATTAAAGCAGATGGGCTGGCAGCCGGGAAAGGTGTGACAGTTGCACAGGATCTGACAACCGCCACCCAGGCGCTGCGAGACTGCTTCGAGAATCGGGCTTTCGGGGATGCCGGCAGCACTGTGGTGATAGAGGATTTTCTAGAGGGAGAGGAGGTTTCCATCCTGGCCATTTGCGATGGGCAGGATTATCTCATACTGCCCTCTGCCCAGGATCATAAAAGGCTGCTCGATCAGGACCGGGGGCCGAATACTGGAGGAATGGGAGCTTATTCACCAGCCCCTGTGGTGACCCCATCGCTTCTGGAAAAGGTTGAGAAGTTCATCATCCATCCAACTCTCGAGGGCATGACAGCCCAAGGCTCACCCTATAAAGGGGTTCTTTATGTCGGTTTGATCCTGACCCGAGAGGGACCCAAAGTCCTTGAATTCAACTGCCGCATGGGGGACCCTGAGACGCAGTGTGTTCTTCCATTGGTCGAGTTCGATCTTTTCGATCTCTTTTATTCCGCAGCGCAGGGAAACCTGCTTCATAAAGGCATCTGCCCTCCATCGAAAAGAGCGGCTGCCTGTGTTGTGATGGCCTCGGGTGGTTATCCAGGCTCCATACAGAAGGGGATCGCAATAAGTGGCACAGAAAAAGTTCAGGATGAGGATGTTGTCATCTTTCATGCCGGAACCGGAAGAGCCGAAAATGGGCAGCTGGTAACCACCGGCGGACGTGTTCTGGGAGTCACAGCCTGCGCAGAGAGCCTCTCCTCAGCCCTCGATAAAGCCTACCAGGCTGTTGGAGATATTGCCTTCGAAGGCGCACAGTATCGCAAGGATATTGGTTACCGTGCGATCAATCGCGTTTCTTCCTGATCGAATCCAGAGAAGCCAGCCGCACTGAAAGCAAAGTCCTGACAGCCACAAAAAAATCCGGCCAGCCGATTTTTTTTCCTTCCCAGATGGTACGTGCCCGGAAACCAACTGAGACCTCCTTGATGCTGTATCCAAGCCGTAAAACCTTGGCGGTAACCTCCGGGCAGAATTCAAATCCTTCACAGGTCAGATCGAATTGGTCAAGGACTTCGCGGCGGAATGCCTTATAGGCTGTGGCCTCATCGGTGATTCGCGCCCAGAACAGCCAGGAGGCCGCCTTGGCCAGCAGCCAGTTGGCCACTCGGTTCGGGATGGCCATTCTTTCCAGTTTCCCGAGAAACCTCGATCCATAACAGACCTTTGTCTCTCCATTGAGTATCGGTGCTATGACCTTTGGGATATCTTCGGGATCATATTCCAGGTCGGCATCCTGTATGATGATGATCTCACCGGCAGCGCTGGCAAGGCCGGTTCGAATCGCAAAGCCCTTGCCGCGGTTTCTCTCCTGAAAGATCACCTGTGTGTCTTCACGCTCCCTGAACTTTTCCAGAATCCCGCGTGTTCCATCACTGGAGAAATCATCGATGAGGATGATCTCTTTCGGGGTATAAGGAATTGCATAGACCCGTGAGAGCACTTCTTCGAGTTGAGGCTCTTCGTTATAAATTGGAATCAGGATCGAAAGCCTGGGGTGTTCCTCCATCATGTGGCCCAGCTGATTTCAACTGTCACTCTCTCCCCTGCAGTGAGTTTAAGTGAATCTTTCAAGGCGACAGACAAACGGCTTCCCTCTAGTCTTGTCTCGCTGGCCAGCTGATCTTTCCCACGGGTGACCTGGATGGTATTGATGGATTTCACCCCTGCAGGCAAATTCACTCCCAGCTCGGATAGATCGGCCTTGCCATAGGCGAGAAACAGGGATGCAATCTGGCGGTTCCCCTCGATTTTCTGTTCGAAGACTCCCCATCCATCTGCCAGTGCCACAAAGGAAGCATGTTTCTCAGGCTGATGAACCGGATTGAATCCGAGCTTGCCCCGGGGGCCTTCATAATTAATCCCCTGTGCCGCCAACAGCAGTGAGTAGCTGCTCATGGCGCGGGCATAATGATCTCCGCACTCGATTTCATTCCATGGGTTCCCGACTCCAGAAGGATGGGTTCCCTCACGCTTCTTGCCGTTTGACCGGCTGCGTGCACCACTGACGACATGGAGTCCCTGATCGACTTTGCCTTCAAACAACAGGTGCCCCGCCACCTGGTACTCAATGCCGGTCCAGACCTCATCACAATAGAGAATCGGGATTTCCGGACGGCCCCCATTTGGCCAGGAGCAGTTCAGAAGCCCCGGGTCATCCGGGGCGGCATAGACACGTGGGAGTTGTTTATGGTCTCCCAGCTTGTCCAGCCAGTTGTATTTCAGAAGGTTGTCCAATGCAGTTTTGACTTGATCTTCCGGGAGCAGATACCCCAGGTTCAGGATGTGAGCCCACCACTGGCCGACAATCTGGTCAGACAGGCAGCCGGCTCCATAATTTCGACCTTCCAGTTTGGTGAGATCACCGGGTTGAAAGAAAAACTCCCCATTCCAGCATTCCTTGACAATCCTTTCACGGCCTTTCTCGAAGCGTTGGTGGCATTGTGCAGCGAGGTCCTCGTTGCCCATGTGCCTGGCCATTTCCTCCATGGCCCGGAGTGCAGCCAGGTACAAGGTTCCGATAAATGGATTGATTCCATAAACTGCATCGTCATAGGTGTTGAACTGGCGGTCCAGAATCACCCCATCGCCTTGAGGGTCATGATTACGGAAGACAAAATCCATGGCCTTGCAGGCTGGCTGCCAGTACTTTCGGAGGAAACTGTCATCACTGCACTGCCGGTACTCACGGTAGAGCTTCAAAATGGTGCCCAGCTGGCCATCGAGGGCTTCACCGCTGCTTCGAGGTTCACTCAATGGCAAAGTCAGGCGGTGGTGGATCAGCCCATCTTCCATCAACTGGATGCCCAGATCTTTGCTTCGAACCTCACGTTCCAGGCTGGGATAAAGGCAGGCCATAGTCTGGGCATAGTTATACACATGGGTGCAGTTCATCGGGCAGCATCCCCCGCTTACCACGACACCTTCCCAGCCGGCAAAGGTTCCATCCTCCAGCCACATGCTGGTCTGGCTTTTCAGAATCGATGCCTGCGATGAGACACAATCCAGCAGGCTCACCGGAAGGGTGGAACGATAGAACATGTCATGGAAGAGCAGGGTTCCCCCTTCCAGCTTCTCACGATTTCGTGCGAATTGTTCGAAGCTGTCGGCGGAGTTTTTGAACAGGGTGTTGTAGTAATTCCCGACACGAAAACTCGGGGTGAAAATATCCTGGATGTAATGATTCGGAAATGACCAGGAGATTGTGAAAGAAATTACTTTTTCTTCACCTGGCTCCAGCTGATAAGGCACACGAATCGCACCGGCAAAACTCTCACCGATCCGAGTGAGTGTGCTGCTGAAAACCTTCCGGGGAGAGCGCCCTCCAAGAAATTCAATAATATCTTCCTTCTGTGTCCAGACCGGCAAGGCTTCTCCATCCGTATTCAGACATCCCAGAGTCATATCCCCAAAAAAAGGTGATTCCCTGGGCCAGCCGCTGCGTGGTTCATAAGTGTTTCCGCTGAGGGCTGCTGCAATACCTCCCACGAAAGGCTCGATATCTCCAGGATGCACATTTTCCAGATCGGGATTCAGGAACAGCACTTTTCCTTTGCCGTAAGCCCCGATGACTCCCAGAGGTCTCGAATCCTCATTTCCTGGAATCAAGTCCGCTCCATCTTTGAGTACAAATTCATCAAAACTGCCTGTGGAGACATTGCGCAGTCTGCCGATGTGACAGGAACGGAACAGTGGGTGGGTGCAGGAAATATTTTCCGGCTTGCTCGGATCACACTGATAAGATTTGGCTTTGAATGGCAGAAGATCGAACAGGATCTGGGCTTCCTGCTGAGTAAATGACATCACTTCACTGTCCGACAGCCGAATGTCATCGACATTGATATGACCCCATCCTCCGACTCCTTCATCCACAATTTCCAGGTGGCCTTTCTTCCCAACGAACTCGGAGATATTCCATATCCTTCGCCGCAGATATTCGTTGTTAAGTCCTGCCTCACGTCGGACAATCTGGCCATCCACAATCAGTCGAATTTCGGTTTTGGAGCTGCTTCCTCCAGCCACAAGAAACTGGAGAAAAGGCTTCGAAAGGTCAAATTCCGGAGAAATCAATTTTCCTGTCAGATCATCGTTTCCTTTGTAGGAATTCACCAGGCCAAGCCCGATATATCCCGTTACAGGATTCTGATGTGGCAGGAATGTTCCCTTGGCAGGACCTGTTCCAAAGGCTTCCCCTTCGACCCGCCAGCCCGGTGCATACTCTTCTCCTTCGAAGTCCGCCAGCAGTACTGTTCCTTCTTCAGCGACCGGAGGGGCCAGGAGCATTGGCAGGGCACTTTTTTCTCCACCAGTCAGGACCAGGTTTGCGCCTTCTTTAACCGCCTCTGCCAGCGCCATCAGTGAAGATGGTTCACCCCAGTTCAATCGATCCACATTCCCCAGCCAGATTGTATTGACTCCTGCTTTGAGGGTGGAAGCAGGCAATGGAATCCAGCGTCTCCTCCAATCGTGATTGTAGTGAATATTGACGTTTCTGGCGGTCTGGAAAATCTGGTTAATCTGAGGATCATTCGTGGCCAGTACAGTGGATTTCCCGAATGTTCCAACCTCTCCCGGTTGTGCATCGAAATACAGCCCAACCCCTTTTTTGGACCGGATGGTTTTGACCTTATTCCGTCCATATCCGTAAAACTGATTCCCACGGACCTGTGAAAATCCATCCTGGCCTACCGCATTCTGTAAACTGGCCAGAAGGTATCCGGCCACTTTCCGGTCGCTTGTGTTTTTCAATTTCCAGTTGAAAGCGGCCAGAGGAAAGGCGCTCATTTCAGGCTCGAGGGGGATCATGGGAGAATAGGATTCCAGGCTCACATCAAGTGGAAGGTCATCCTCAAAATCAAGCCAGGCAACGGGATACTCGCCACGAAAACTCAGAGCCTTCATCGGCTCGACTTCAGGCAGGTCCTCGCATGTGCGAGTTTGAAGAACCCGTTGGAATGATTTATCCCCTGCATTTCCTGACAGTGCGAAAAATGTCTGCCCGATTCGTGCCGGTTTATGCACCCGATTCCAGATTTGCCACTCACTGACTTCACCGGTCCCGACCAGGGCGACCGATCCGGTTCCGATTCCACCGAGTGGAAATCCGATGTGTTCCAGAAATTCACCGCGATAGACCGGCCCTTTCTGGATTTCGATTTCAATGATCGGCTGAAGAATCGCTCGTACCTGTTCGGGTGTGCTCCAGGCCCGTGAATCGTACAATTGTGTCCCCAGTGATGCAGCCAAACCCATCTGGGATGTAATCGCCAGAAATTCACGGCGTGAAAGTTGTTCGCGGCCCATATCGGTTTATTCCTCCCGGGATTTTTCCTGTATCAGTGAGTCACAGAGATGTTAGCCTTCATTTTCATCTGGACTCAAGCGGTGTGAACTTAAAATCAGGATCCTGAGGGCTCTGATCAGCATTCAAAATCCGAATCCCTGCATCAGGCGGGTTACGATCTCTGAATGGACCAGCCATCCTTCCGGAGTCAGAGCGATTATGCGTGAATCCGCCTTCAGATATCCATGATGGATCAGATCCTGGCGCAGTGTGTGTGTTCCATGGAATGCCTCTTCACCGACCCAATCGACCAGGTCCGCTATCCCAACTCCTTCCGCCAACCTCAGGCGAAGCATGATCCTGTCGAGCAATAAAGATTCAAATGCGGGTTGATGCACTGGAACTGGTATCGAATCGGGAATGTCCCGCCAGGTCTCCATGTAGGATTGCCAGGAAGCGGGATTGGAAAAAAGTCGGCCTTCCAGGCAGCTCCAGGCGGAAAGCCCCAGGCCCAGCCACTCGCCTCCACACCAATACAGGAGATTGTGTCTGCAGGCGTGGCCTTTCTGTGCGGCATTGCTCAGCTCATAGACCTCAAGTCCATGCCGGGTGAGGAAGTGGACAGTATCGAGGAAAAGATCGGCATCGATCTCCTGGCGCTTCTGCGAATCTTCTCCAGCCATTCCTTGTGTGACCGGCAGCCCGGGATGCTGGATCAGATTGTAAAATGACACATGCGGCGCCCCGGTCTGCAGGAAGGCATTCAGGTTTTCCATCCAACCTTTTCTATCCTGGTGAGGCAGGCCATAGATCAAATCCACCGACCAGGATTTAATGGTGCTCTTCTGGAGCAATGCAATCGCTTCGAAAGCCTTCTTCCTGTCATGAGCGCGATCGAGGATCTTCAGATCGTGGTCATTGAAAGACTGCACTCCCAGGCTGATCCGGGTCACTCCGCCAGCAGTCCATAAATCAAGTAATTCTTGTGACAAACTTTCGGGGTTGGCTTCAACTGTGACTTCACTGGCGATAGAAAGATCAAAACCTTTTCTCAGGCTTTCCAGGAGCCGTTGCCAGAGGGAAAATTCCAGGCGGCTGGGTGTTCCGCCGCCGAAGTAGAGAGATTGAAAGGCTCTGGATTCGTGGGTGCTCCAGAATGCCATCTCCCGCTCCAATGCCTCCACATATTCGGCCTGTCTGTCATCACGGTCTGTATAAACCGAGAAATCACAATAACCGCAGCGGGACTGGCAGAAGGGTATGTGAATATACAGGCCTGGAGCTGTCTGAGAAGGATGTGTCACTGAGAGCCTGATGGGGCCAGTGGTGAATACCTGGCCATCACTTCGCTGATCGGAAGGCCGGTGGCCAGGTCGAGTGCTGCCAGTGCGATTACATAATCGATTTCCGCACGCACCCTGGATGCCTGGGCTGAGGTCAGATCATTCTGTGCCTGGACGATATCGAAAGGATCGATTTGTCCGTATTCTGCCAGTCCGGTCATCGTCTCGAATGTTTTACGGGCCAGCTCTTCGTTTCTGCGGAGCACATCGATTCGTTCAAGCAGGGTCGATTGTGTACGGTAAGCTTCATCAACCTCATTGACTACCTGGCGTTCTTTCTGCTGCAGATCCGTGATTGCCTGACGGATCCGGATTTGAGCGCGCTGGTAATTGGCCTTGTCGGATGGAAGATTGAGAGGCAGGTTCAACCGAAGATTTGCACCGACATCCTGGTAATCAAACAGGGACCAGGAATTCGAAAGATGTTCATCCTGATCCCGGAAACCCATCCGGGCGGAAAAATCGAGGTTCGGAAGCAGATCATTTTGGGCAACCTGGAAATAGAGTTCCTGCTGGCGGATGAGAATCTGCAATGAACGCAGATCCGGGCGCCGTTTGAGGGCTGCCTGAATCGCTTCATCCACCTTGAATGGAGGGGGGCTCATGACCGGAACATCGGTTCCTGACAAAACAATCGGCAAAGTCGGTTCGACACCGAGTGTCAGGCGCAGATCGATCAGGCTGGAGTCCACACTGTTCTTGGCATCGATGAACTGCTGCTGTGTTGAGGTGACCTGCTGTTCGGAACGAAACAGCTGGAGAGGAGCCACATCCGCCGGGGTGAAAGGTGCTTTTTCCTGAGTCAGCCGAAACAGCTCAAGAGCGCGCTGATAGGAATCCTGTGCCACAAGCGCCAGGGAAACGGCACGCTGGACCGCAAGATATCTGCGAATCACATCAGCCAGCACAGATTGAATGAAGCGTTCCAGTTCGAGATTAACCGCGGCTCTTTCCAGCTCCTGAACTCTCAAAGCGGTCGTCGCCACCCGCCCGGCTCCTTCAAGCAGCGGCTGAGTGATCACCAGGTTCGCTTCAGAAAACCAGCGGACATCCGCCATCCAGCTTGAAATTACCGGGTTTCCATTCGCATCCAGGATCGGATTCCCCATGTTATCGACAAGAGGAGCATAACGGGGATATTCGGCTGATTGGTAAGTGGAACGCGCCCCAACTGAAAGGGTTCCGCCGCCATAGAATCGCCGGCTCAGGACCGCCCCATCTGGGAATCCACTCACACCGCCTTCGGTTCCTCCGAAGGAAAACGCGTAACGGTCATAATCGGTATGGGCGAGGTTTTCGTCGTAATGAGCACCCGCTCCCAGCTGGTAGATATTCCCGAACTCCTCCTGGCGCTCACGCAAAGTGATCTGAGCCACTTTCAGGTCATCACGCGCATTGCGCAGCGGGCGGTTGTTTTCCATTGATATGTGGAGGCAGTCCCACAACCGATAGCCTGTATCACGTGAGAATCTGGGAATCCATCGAGCCATTTCCTCGATTGGGTCCAGGTTGATTTCATGTGATTTTGTGATTCCGGGAATCCGGCTGCGGTTGAGAGGTGTATTTGAGGTTGATGAGACATTCCTTATGATTGGCTCGGATTCCTGTAGATCCTGGCCGGTGGCTGAGAAAGAAAATGCCATCGCTGTCAGCAATCCGAATCGGAACAGTCTCCTGAAGTTAGAAAAAGGCATTGATGAAGAATTTTCCCTGGCGCATGGTGCGACACTTCAAGGATAAATTGGTTCCTTGCGGACTCCAACCCTATCCATGATTTATCGGCCCGGGAGGTTCTTTCTTGAAATCTTCCCCCGGATCAGTATATGATCCTGCCTTTCTCTGTGAGCGGGATCTGCCAACTTGGCCTGGATGTAACGGATTTGTGCTTGACTAGGATTTGTTGACTCAAAATTGAAAGGTTGACACCTCTTTGACTGTAAGGCAAAAATGAACGAAGGCATGGAATTCTCTGAATTCATTGTCTGAATACGGAAAATACAGATCGAAGGGGAGATTGGTTCATGACTTCACAAGACGATGTTTCTGCTATCGGAACCACCGCCGGAGTTGTCTGGAAAGAACTGCACCAGAATGGACCAATGACAGTCGCAGCGCTTAAAAAAGTTCAGAATTTAAGCGAATCCGAGGTCCAGAGGGCCATTGGTTGGTTGGCTCGTGAAGAAAAGATTCGCTTCGAGAAACAGGGAAAAGGCGTCCTGATCGCTCTAAAATAACCTGAAAGGTAAAATGAGTGTCTTCTGTTGAGCAATCGAGCTATGTGGCTCCGGATGAGCGTGGCTATTTTGGTGATTTTGGCGGACGTTTTATTCCGGAAACTCTCATGGGCGCCCTCAAAGAGCTTGAGGCAGCCTACACCGAGGCCAGAAGGGATACTGAATTCCAGAAAGAGGTTTCAGACCTCCTGAAGCATTATGCCGGGAGAGAAACCCCCCTTTTTGAAGCCAAACGGCTTTCCCGTCATTATGGAACCGGCCGGATCGTCCTCAAACGCGAAGATCTGCTCCATACCGGTGCGCACAAAATCAACAATACGATCGGGCAGGGCCTGCTTGCACGGCGAATGGGAAAATCCCGCATCATCGCTGAAACTGGCGCGGGCCAGCATGGTGTTGCAACCGCCACAGTCGCTGCACTGATGGGTCTGGAATGTGTTGTCTATATGGGCCGGGAGGACATCGAACGGCAGAGATTGAATGTCTTTCGGATGAACATGCTCGGCGCAAAAATCCAGCCTGTCTACAGCGGTGCCCAGACACTCAAAGATGCAACCAATGAAGCCATTCGCGACTGGGTGACCCATGTCAGAAATACCCACTATATCATCGGTTCGGCAATCGGCCCGCATCCTTATCCGATGATGGTTCGGGACTTTCAATCAGTTATTGGAAGCGAAACACGGCGGGAATGCCTGGAACGGTATGGACGGCTGCCTTCTCATGTCCTGGCCTGCATCGGTGGAGGAAGCAATGGAATGGGAATGTTCCACCCCTTTCTCGATGATGCTGAGGTTCAACTGATCGGGATTGAAGCCGCTGGCCTGGGACTCGAAACCGGAAAGCACTCGGCTTCGCTCACTCTTGGAACCGCAGGTGTATTCCATGGAAGCATGATCAAGCTGCTGCAGGAGCATGAAGGCCAGATCAAACTGGCGCACAGTGTGTCCGCTGGGCTGGATTATCCAGGCGTGGGTCCCGAACATTGCCATCTTCACCAGACTGGCAGGGCGAAATATGTTTCGGTGACTGACCAGGAGGCGCTGGATGCATTTCAACGCCTGTCTCAGCTTGAAGGAATTCTTCCGGCACTTGAGTCATCTCATGCCATCGCCTACCTCGAAACACTGATGCCATCGTTATCCGGGGATTCACTGGTGGTTTTGTGCCTGTCTGGGAGAGGCGACAAGGATGTCTACACAGTCGCCCATGAAATCGGGTATGAACTGAAGGTTTGACCATGAGCCGTATTCTTGAGCATTTTAACGCTTTGAAAAGTAAAAATCGTGTGGCCCTGGCACCTTACATCATGGCCGGTTATCCCGACCTTGCAACCAGTTTTTCCTTGATGAAGGCGGCAGTCGATGCGGGAGCGGATTTGATAGAGCTTGGGATGCCTTTTTCCGATCCCCTCGCCGATGGCGCCACTGTTCAGAAAGCCGGACAGGTAGCACTGAAAAATCCATTCTCACTTCGCCAGCTCCTCATGGAGTTCAAAACCAGAGGGCAGTCTCTTGGGATTCCTGTTGTAATCATGAGCTATTACAACCCGGTATATCAGCTGGGGCTGGAACGAACCTCACAGCTCGCAGCAGAAGCTGGCATCGCTGGATTCATTGTGCCGGATCTGCCACTGGAAGAATCCGGTCCCTTTCAGAATCAGTTGATTGCCCATGGCCTCGACCTGGTTCCACTGGTGGCGCCCACCAGCAGCCCTGAACGCATCCGTGAAATCGATTCGAAAACGACTGGAATGCTTTACTATGTCAGCCGGATCGGTACCACGGGTGCGCAAGCCAATCTTGATCCCCAGCTGTTCCAGTCACTCCGCGAATTTCGGCAGCTGGTTCGCCATCCTTATGTGGTTGGATTTGGGATCAGTACTCCGGAGCATGCGCAAGCCCTCAAGGATTATTCCGATGGGATTGTTCTTGCCAGCGCCTTGATTGACCGCCTCGAGAAAGCCGGCCCTGATCGGTATGAATCTGTGGTTCAGGATTTCCTTGCGCCGATTTCACAGATTCTGGGGTAGCATCTCCTCCATTCCAGCCCCATAATTGGATTCAGTGAGACCGAAAAAGGAGTCTTGAAGCCTGTGAGCTGGTTCCGCAAACCACCCCGTTACACCGCAATCAATAAACCGGTCAAAAAGACCGATATCCCCGATGGCCTGTGGATGCGTTGCGAGAAGTGTGACGAAATGATTTTTAAAAAAGAGTGGGAAGACAATCTCAAGGTCTGCCCCAAATGCGGCTGCTATTCCCTGATGGGTGCCAGAGAGCGCTTGAGCTCGCTGATCGACGAGGGAACTTTTATCGAAACCGATGCCTCCATCAGTTCCATCGATCCTCTCCAGTTCCAGGGATATGCAGAGAGCCTTGCAAAAAGCCGCAAGAGAACCGGTGAAAAAGAGGCGATCATCGCCGGGAATGCTCAGATATCCGGGCATCCCTGTGAAATCGGGGTGTTTGATTTCAACTTCATGGCTGGAAGCATGGGGTCTGCTGTGGGAGAGAAAGTAACCCGGATTCTCGAAAGAGGGCGTGATAAGAGCCAGCCGGTTGTCATTATTTCTGCTGGAGGTGGGGGAGCGCGGATGCACGAAGGCATCCTCTCTCTCATGCAGATGGCCAAAACCAGTGCCGCTGTGGCACGGCTGAGAGACAACGGAATCCCTTTCATCTCAGTGATCACACATCCCACAATGGGAGGGGTGGCGGCATCTTTCGCCTCCCTGGGGGATATCATCATTGCTGAGCCGGGAGCATTGATCGGCTTTGCTGGACCGCGGGTCATCGAGCAGACAATCGGCCAGCGACTCCCGGATGACTTCCAGACCTCCGAGTTTCTGCTCAAGCATGGAATGATCGATATGATTGTCCCACGCCATGATCTGCGTTCAACCCTGGGGAACCTGCTCGGGCACCTGCGGAACTGACCTGTTGATCCCATGGATCGATTTCATTTAGAAAACAATCTGGAAAATCGCATGGTCTTTGGATATGATATACTTTAATAGAGTTGGTGCGGGACGGTTTTCGGAAGGAAAGGCGGCAAAATGAAGAAATCCGGCTTCACATTGATTGAATTACTCATTGTTATTGCGATCATCCTGATCCTGATAGCCATTGCGCTGCCGAATTTCCTCGAAGCCCAGATCCGTGCCAAAGTCACCAATGCCATGGCCGAGATGAGAAGCATCGAACCTGCCATCGCCTCTTACCTGCAGGATTGGAAACGTTATCCGCGTGATGGTTTCGAACTTCCCGCTTTTCCCGGGACATACCCGGAGGAGAATCCCCGCATCTGGGTCCAGCTCACCACTCCCATCAAGTACTTCGGACGCATCCCCTACGATGAATTCCATGTGGCCAACAAAGATACACAGGGAAATCAACGCAGTGAGAAAAACCAGACTTACCGGTACTATGGCGCCTGGTGGCGATGCCTTGCAATTGGAGGCAATCCAAAGAAAAATTCAGAAACATGCAGCAAACCCGAAGCCGAAAGAGATTTTGTCGGAAAATGGGTGATCTTCTCTCCCGGCCCTGACCAAGTTCACAATTATGGCGAATGGAGCATGTACCCCGCCCCTATTTAAGGACCGCCCCGTACCTTTACTCCCCAACCAACGGAACCACCAGCATCGGCGACCTGGTCAAGTGGGGGAGCTGAAATACTGCAAATTCCAATCATCGGTGTGCTGATCGCAGATTAATGATTGAATCTCCCCTGCTGCCGCATCATCAAAACTATATTGATGGCCGCTGGGTGGATGGCACTTCCGGCCGCCTGTTGCAGGTGATAAACCCGGCAACCGGAGAACTCCTGACTGAAATATCCGAAGCCGGTCCGGGTGATGCAGCGCGGGCTATCGAATCCGCCGACAAAGCCTCCCGGGTTGAGCATTCTCTCGAAGAGAGAAGAAATTGGCTGAAAAACATTCACGAAGGGCTGACTGAATACCGTGAAGAACTTGCACGGATCATCACGCTCGAACAGGGAAAGCCTCTCGCCGAATCCCGGGCTGAGGTGGATTATGGTGCCGGGTTTTTCCGCTACTTTTCCGAACACATCGAGCATTTGAAACCGAGAGATATCTCTGTTCCTGGCCAACCCAATCAGTGGAGGGTCTATTATCGCCCGGCAGGCGTTGCTGTCCTGATCACACCCTGGAATTTCCCTCTGGCGATGTTTGGAAAAAAGTTTGCTCCATCCATCGCCACCGGCTGTGGTTCTGTCACAAAGCCGGCTTCACAGACCCCCCTCACGGCAATCGCTGTCCACACCCTGGCTGAACGCGCTGGCCTCCCGCCAGGTCAGGCTAATCTGGTGATGGGGCCTGGTTCCAGTCTTGGGCCGATGCTGTGCTCTCATCCATCGGTCCGGATAATCAGTTGTACAGGTTCGACTGAAACCGGAAAAACTCTGTTGCGGTTGTCAGCGGATCATGTCAAAAAGACTGCGCTTGAACTGGGTGGGAATGCGGCCTTTATTGTCCTCGAGGATGCGGACCTCGATGTGGCAGCCGATTCATTGATGATCAACAAGTTCCGTTGTGCTGGACAAACCTGTGTATGCGCGAACCGTGTCTTTGTTCATGAAACAGAGATTGCCAGTTTTCGGGAAAAACTTGTCGATCGGCTTTCAAAGTTGACAGTCGGTAATGGCATGGATCCCTCTGTGCAGATCGGTCCACTTATCGATTCGTTTGCATTGCGGAAAGTCAAAGAGCTGGTTGATGATGCCGTTTCTCAGGGAGCACGGATTACATTCGGAGCTCTTCCTGAAGTCCCCGGTGAACCCTGGGGGGCATTCTGTCCTCCCATCCTGCTCGAGGATGTCACAGATTCCATGGCCATCTGCCAGGAAGAAATTTTTGGGCCGGTGGTGTCCATCCTTGCCTTCAGAACCGAAGAGGAGGTAATCCGGCGCGCTGATTCGACCCCGTATGGGCTGGCAGGTTATCTTTTTACAGGCAATGCCGGCCGGGCAGAACGCCTGGCTGCTCAACTCCGATGCGGCCATATTGG
>WBZO01000701.1_pt1 | contig 49253 bp, 44 predicted proteins | sample 5204261 | NCBI WGS metagenome assembly WBZO01 (sample SAMN12412400, study PRJNA552823) | activated sludge metagenome | isolation source: activated sludge from anammox sidestream of wastewater treatment plant... | place: USA: North Carolina | collected 2017-09
GTGCTTGATCCTGTTCTGCTGGAAAAGCGCGTCATAGATCGGCAGCACCGCCCCGCCCGGATAGCCGAAGATCGTGTCTACGCCCTGGTCAACCAGCGCCTTGATGACGATTTCTGCGCCTGTCATTTCCTGGGGCATGGTTCACATCCTTCGACTGAGCCGTCAGGGCCCGCCTCATGCGGGCCGTTCTACTTTGCGAAACGTCTTCACGATCTGGGCGCCACCCGGAACGCGAATGCCCCGCATCAGGGCGGGGCATCACACATACGGCCGCGGGGCTTCCCTGCCATAAAGTGGCGGAAACCTAGCTGCCCCTCAGGAGGCGGTCAACCCCAAATCGTCAATAAATGAAAAGATTTCTCCATACGAGCTTTCCGAAAATTGCGTGTTAACTCTTTTCCACGCAATCATCTGAGTCCGGAACCACGTCTCCTGGCGCTTGGCATAGCGGCGCGTCTCCGCCTGCCCCTCCCGGATCGCAGCGGAAAGCTCAATATTTCCAGAGAGATAACCAAGGAGCGGCCGAAGCCCCAGCGCCTTCATGAGCGGAACATCGTCCGGGAGGCCGAGTTTCGAGAGCGCCTCCACCTCCGCCAGCGCGCCCTCCTCGATCATCGCCTCGAAGCGCCGGTCGCAGCGCTCGCGGAGAAGCTCCCTTTCGGGCGCGAGCACGATACGGGCAAGTCCGCCCCTTAGCAGCGGCCGGGCCGGCTCCTTCTGCCACTGGCTGAGCGGCCTGCCCGTGGCCCGCGCGACCTCGAGCCCGCGCGCGAGGCGCTGCGGGTCGGAGGGGCGGATGATGGCGGCGAGCTCCGGGTCGGCCTCGCGGAGCAGCGCGTGCGCTCCCGCGCCCGCCGCCGCCACCTCGTCGCGGATGGCGAAGCGTATCTCGTCCGGCACGGATGGGATGGGCGAGAAGCCTTCGATCAGCGCGCGGAAATAGAGCCCCGTGCCGCCGACGACAATGGGAAGCTGGCCGCGCCCCTCGATGTCGCGCAGCAAATCGACCGCCATCCGCGCCCAGCGTCCGGCCGAGCAGCGCTCCGCCCCCGAAAACACGCCATAAAGATGATGCGGAATGCTGGCCTCCTCCTCGGGCGAGGGCCGCGCGGTCAGCACGCGCAGATCGCGATAGACCTGCATCGAATCCGCGTTGACGATCTCGCCGCCGAGCCGTTGCGCCAGTTCGAGCGCAAGCGCGGACTTGCCGCTCGCCGTCGGCCCTGCAATAAGGATCGCTCGTTTGACCTCGAGTGGCTTTTCCACCGCTTACCTTCTTCGTCGTCATGGCCCGCATGAAGTGGGGCATGCCGTGTCTGGACCCGTTTCGGCATGAAATACACCCTCACCCTCATCGGCAACAGCGCAACCTCGCTCGGCGACGAACTTGCCGCCGCCGCTTCCGGCCTGCTCCCCTCGCCCGCCGCGCCGGACTGGCTTGCGCATGGGCTCGCCTGCGACATCGCCTTCGAGGCGGAGGATGGCAAGGCGATCGAAGCGGCGCTGCGCAGGCATTTCGAGGGCGCCCGCATCGACCTTTCGGTGCAGTCATCCGGCGAACGGCGCAAGAAGCTTCTCGTCGCCGATATGGATTCGACCATCATCCAGCAGGAATGCATCGACGAGCTTGCCGCCGAACTCGGCATCAAGGAGCGCATCGCCGCCATCACCGAGCGCGCCATGCGCGGCGAGATCGCCTTTGAACCGGCGCTCAAGGAGCGCGTCGCTCTCCTCAAGGGCCTCGAGCTTGCCTCGCTCGAGAAGGTCTATCGCGAGCGCATCGTCGAAACGCCGGGCGGGCGCGCCCTTGTCGGCACGATGCGCGCGAACGGCGCGACCTGTGCGCTCGTCTCGGGCGGCTTCACCTTCTTCACCGAGCGTGTCGGCAATGCGGTCGGCTTCAACGTCAATCAGGCCAATACGCTTCTCTTCGCCGATGGCAGGCTCACAGGCGAGGTGGCCGAGCCGATCCTCGGGCGCAGCGCGAAGATCGAGGCTCTGGTGAAGCTCCGCGAGGAGCTGAAGCTCGCGCCGCATGACACGATGGCGGTCGGCGACGGGGCGAACGATCTCGGCATGATCGAGGAAGCCGGGCTCGGCGTCGCTTTCCACGCAAAACCCGTTGTCGCGGAAGTGGCGGACGCCCGCATCGACCATGGAGATCTCACGGCGCTGCTCTATCTGCAGGGCTACCGGGAGAGCGAGATCGTCAAGGCGTAGGCCCGCCAGCCTTACTCGACCGGCACGGCCGCGAAGCGCGAGCTGCCCCCGCTCAGAAGGCGCAGCAGAACGGATTTGCGCCCGGCCTTCTTCGCGTCATTGACGGCCGCCACGACATCCTGCGGCCCCTTCACCGGGATTTGTCCGGCCTCGACGATGACATCGCCCGGCTTGACGCCCTTCCCTTCGGCCGCGCTCGAAGGCTTGACGCCTGCCACCACCGCGCCGCCTGTCCCCGCATCGAGCTTGAAGCGCGCGCGAACGTCGGGCGTCGCCGCGAGGAGATCGAGGCCCAGGATCTGGACCTTCTCTTGGGCAGGCGGCGGCGCGATCTTCTGCGCCACGGCCGCCTCGTCCGCCTCGACGAGCTTGGCGACCCTGATCTTCAGGCGCATTTCCTTCCCCGCCCGCATGACCACGATGGTCGCCTGCTTGCCGATCTCCGTCTCGGCGACGATGCGCGGCAGGTCGCGCATTTCGCGGATGTCCTGCCCGTCGAACGCCGTCACGAGATCACCCGTCTCGATCCCCGCCGCTGCGGCCGGACCGCCCGGCGTGACGCCCGCGACGAGCGCCCCATGCGCGTCGGCAAGTCCGAGCGTCGCGGCGATTTCCGGCGAGACGGACTGGATGCGCACGCCGATCCAGCCGCGCCGGATCTGGCCATAGCGGAGAATCTGATCGACGATCGGCGCAATCGTGCTCGATGGCGTCGCAAAGCCGATGCCGACGGATTCGCCCGAAGGCGAGATAATGGCCGTGTTCATGCCGATCACCTCGCCACCGAGCGAGAAGAGCGGGCCGCCCGAATTGCCGCGATTGATGGCGGCGTCCGTCTGGATGAAGTCGTCGTAATTGCCGGCATGGATGTCACGATTGAGCGCCGACACGATGCCGGTCGTGACCGAGCCGCCAAGGCCGAACGGATTGCCGATCGCCACCACCCAGTCGCCGACGCGCAGCTTCCTCGAATCTCCGAACGTCACATAGGAGAGAGGCCGCTTCGCCTCGACCTTGAGCACGGCGATATCCGTCTTCTCGTCCCGGCCCCTGACCTTCGCCGGCAGGGTCGTGCCGTCGGAGAAGGTGACGTCGATCCGGTCGGCGCCTTCGATGACGTGATTGTTGGTGACGATGATGCCCGCCGGGTCGATGACGAAGCCCGAGCCGAGCGACTGGACCTTTTCGGGCCGGCCGGGCAAGGCGGGTATTCCCGGCTGCCCCTCGAAGGGCGCACCCTCGTCAGGAATGCCCTCATCGTCCGCGCCCGCGCCGCCGGGAAGCGTCTGGCTCGTCGAGATGTTGACGACGGCGGGCGAAAGCTTCTGCGCCAGTTCGGCAAGGCTCTGCGGCACCATGCGCGCGGCCGCTTCGAGCCGCGCCGTCCCCGCTACCGACAGGACGAGAAGAACCGCGAATGCAAGCGCCGCCCGACGGCCCCATCCATCGCATAGCCACCGAACTCGGCTCATGAAACGCTCCCGATCGCCGTCACCAGAGCCCGTTCCCGGGCTCTACCCCCGCACCAGCCAGACGAGCACAACACCGCTTGCCAGCGCAAGCAGTCCGCCTGCCCTGAGCGCCTGATCGGGCTGGGTTCCGAGAGATGCGAGCGCACGCCGCATGGCCCCGGGAAAGGCGGCATAGAGCGCGCCTTCGATCGCGAGCACCAGCCCGAGCGCCGAGAGCAGCTCCGTCACTTGCCGCTCCCTCAGCGCTTCGCGCCCGTGCTGCCCGTTTCGCTGCCGAAATAGCTGAAGAACTCCGAATCCGGCGCGACCACCATGGTCGTGCTGTCGCCCTTGAGGCCCTTCTTGTAGGCCTGCATGGAGCGATAGAAGGAGAAGAACTCCGGATCCTGGCCAAATGCCTCGGCGAAGACCTTGTTGCGCTCGGCGTCGCCCTGACCGCGCGCGATCTGGCCGTCGCGCTCCGCATCGGCGAGGATCACGGTCACGTCGCGATCGGCGCGGCTGCGGATGCGCTGGGCCTCTTCCTGACCTTGTGCGCGGATTTCGGCGGCTTCCCGCTCGCGCTCCGTCTGCATGCGGCGGAAGATCGCCTGGCTGTTGGCTTCCGGCAGGTCGGCGCGGCGGATGCGCACGTCGACGATTTCGATGCCGAGATCGGTCGTCGCATTGCTGAAGGCGACCTGGATCTTCCGCATCAGCCCGGCGCGATTGTCGCGCACCAGCGCCTCGAGCGTATTGTCGCCGAGCGTGTTGCGCAGCGCGGAGCCGAAGCTCGGCTGAAGCCGCGTCTCGGTCAGCCGGGGATCGCGAACCGCCTGATAGAACTTTAGCGCATCGACGATGCGGTAGCGCGCGAAGGCGTCGACGACGAGCCGCTTCTGGTCGGAAGCGATGATTTCTTCCGTCGGCGATTCCAGATTGAGGAGCCGCTTGTCGATGTAAACGACGTTCTGGATGAAGGGCAGCTTCCAGTGCAGCCCCGGCTTGGTGATGACGCCGCCGCGCGGATCGCCGAATTGCAGCACGATCGCCTGCTGCGTCATGCTGACGGTGAAGAGCGACGAATAAAGGATGACGATGGCGACGAGGAGCGCTGCGCCCGCGCCGATGCCTACGGACTTGTTCATTGGCGTGCCTCCGAGCCGGCCGGCGAAGCGGCGGACGATGTCGTATCCCCGGCGGACGAGCCGGACCGTGTCTGCGGCCGCAGGCCCGAAAGCGGCAGATAAGGCAGCACGTTCTTCTCGTTGGGAGAGATGATCACCTTGTTCACGTCGCCAAGCACGCCTTCCATCGTTTCGATATAGATACGACGGCGCGTCACATCCTTCGCCTTCTTGTACTCGTTGTAGATCGAGATGAAGCGCTTCGCCTCACCCTGCGCCTCGGCGACGATCTGCTCGCGATAGGCTTCCGCAGCCTGCGTGATCTGCGCCGCGTTACCGCGCGCCTTGGGAACGACGGTATTGGCGTAGGTATTCGCCTCATATTGGAGGCGTTCCTGGTCGGCGCGCGCCGCCTGCACGTCGCGGAAGGCGTCGATGACGGCTGCCGGCGGATCGACCTTCTGGAGCTTCACCTCGGTGATGGAGATGCCCGCGCCATAATCATCGAGCGCCTGCTGCATCAGATCGCGAACCTTCGACTGCACCTCGGTCCGGCCGGTCGTCAGCAGTACCTGGATCTTCGACTGGCCCACGACCTCGCGCATGGCGCTTTCGGCGATCGCCTTCACGGCGCGGTCCGGGTCCTCGACCTTGAAGAGATAGCTCGCCGCGTCCTTGATGCGCCAGAAGACGGCGAAATTGATGTCGACGATATTCTCGTCGCCCGTCAGCATCAGGCCTTCATCACCGCCACCGCCGCCCTCGCGTGTGCCGATATCGGTGCGGTTGACGCGCGTCACCGTCGGGAACGCCACGCTCTCGATCGGGTAAGGCAGCTTCATGTGAAGGCCGGGCGGCGCCAGGCGAACGAATTCGCCGAAGCGCGTCACGATGCCCTGCTGGTCGGTATCCACCCGGAAGAACGAGCTCCAGACGAGAAGCGCGACGATGAAGAGGCCGAAAACGATGAAAGGCCCGCTCGAGCCGCCTGTTCCGCCCGGCAGAATCTCACGGAGCTTTTCCTGCCCGCGCTTGATGAGTTCGTCGAGATCCGGCGGCTGATTGCCGCCACGCGATGGCCCCTGCCCCCAAGGGCCCCTGTTGCCGCCGCCGCCCTGCCAGCCGCCGCCGCCGTTCTGATTGCTCCAGGGCATCAAAAATCCTTTGAAATGAAGAGGATGATCCGGTGTTGGATTTGGACGTACCCGGGTTTATATGACACTCACCTTCCCGGTGCAACGCATTGGCGGGACAGTGCGCCGCAGGCAAAATCGCACGCAACGCAACTTTATCGCGCTTATGATGCGCTTGGCGCGGCGCCGATCCGCCCCGCCACGCGCGCGCAGACAAAACGCCGCAGAGAAAAATTCCCGCTGAGCGATATTCCCGAGTGAGACCGATGAGCAGCGTTACTCAGAATGACATCGTCAAGGCGCTTTCGGGCGTCATCGACCCCGCGAGCGGCAGAAATGTCGTCGCCGCCGGCCTTCTTCGCGGACTGATCGTGCGCGATGGCCATATCGGCTTCAGCCTCGAGGTTTCGCCCGAGCGCGGCCCCTCGATGGAGCCGGTCCGCCGCGAATGCGAGGAGGCGGTGCGCAAGCTGCCCGGCGTTCTGAGCGTCACGGCCGTCGTCACCGCCCATCGCGATCAGCCGCAGCCAGCCCCGCGCCCGGCACCACAGCCACAGGCCACCCATGGTCACGACCATGGGCACGGGCAGCGGCGCACATCCGCCCATGCGGGCCCGATCCGCGTGCCCGGCGTCGCCGCGATCGTCGCGGTCGCCAGCGGCAAGGGCGGCGTCGGCAAATCGACCGTCGCCGTCAATCTCGCATTGGGCCTCGCGAAACTCGGCCGCCGCGTCGGCCTGCTCGATGCCGACATATACGGCCCCTCCATCCCCCGCATGCTCGGCATAAAGGGCAAGCCCGAGGCCAATGCCGAAACGAAGAAGCTCATTCCCATGAGCAATTACGGCATCAAGACCATGTCGATCGGCTTCCTTGTCGATGAAGACACGCCGATGATCTGGCGCGGGCCCATGGTCCAGTCCGCCCTGACGCAGATGCTCATGGATGTCGAATGGGGCGAGCTTGATGTGCTCATCGTCGACATGCCGCCCGGCACGGGCGATGCGCAGCTCACCATGGCCCAGCGCGTGCCGCTGACCGGCGCCGTGGTCGTCTCCACGCCGCAGGACATCGCGCTCATCGACGCGCGCAAGGGCTATGCGATGTTCGAGAAGACGCATGTCCCCGTCTTCGGCATCGTGGAAAACATGGCCTATTTCGTCAGCCCCGGTTCGGGCGAGAAATCCTACATCTTCGGCCAGGGCGGCGCGCGGCGCATGGCCGAAACGCTGGGCTGCGATTTCCTCGGCGAGGTGCCGCTCCATATGAGGGTGCGCGAAACATCGGACGCGGGAACGCCAGTCGTCGCCACCGCGCCCGACAGCGAGGAGGCGCAGCCCTTCATCGAGATCGCCCGCCGCGTCGGCGCGCATCTCGACCGCGCCCTTTCATCGACCGAACACAGGGCGCCGAAGATCGTCATCGAGGACTGAGGCGAAATCCGAACGCAAGAGAAACGAAAATGGCCGGCTCGCAAGAACCGGCCATTCGCATTTCGAGCCGTTGGTGGCGGCGTTCAGCGGCCAGCCTTCAGCGTGGCCTGCTCCTTGCTGCCGTCCGGCGCGGTCAGTTCCCACGCATCGCCCACATTGTGGGCTTCGGCGGCGACGCAATAGGGCTTGGCGTCCGGCGCCGCATTGTCCGCCGTGAAGCAACCCTGGCTGCCGTCGATCTTCCACTTGCCGCCGACCGACTTGCCGTCGGCGAGCGTCTGGGAATAGGTGCCATCCTTGTTGATGTGGACGGCGCGCTCGCCCTGCGCGTTCGAGACGACGACGGTGTTGTCGTAATAATTGGCGAACGGATCGTCCGCGGCGAGCGAAAATCCGGTGAACGCAAAAAACGCAACAAGGACGCTGAACATCAGGCGCATTTTCTTCTCCCTGATTGATGACCCTGTGCCCGTGGGGCACGGCATGGTGACATGCTCACATGCGCCCGCAAGGCCCGTTTCGAGGCCGGAACGGCCCCGGCATGACGGATGTTCCGACGAAATCCGCCTCAGCGGCCGGCCTTGATCGTGATGGTGGTCTGCGTGCCGTCGGCGCCGGCGACCTGCCAGCTGTCGCCGACATTATGCGCTTCGGCCTTGGCGCAGAAAGGCTTGGCATCCGCCGCCGGTGCCGGGTTCGTCTGCGTGTAGCAGGCCTGATCGCCGTTGATCGCCCAGGTGCCGCTCACCGTCGAGCCATCCGCGAGCTTGGTCTGGTAGGTGCCGTCCTGGTTGACGAAGGCGTGCATCTCGCCCGAATTCGGGTTCGAGAGCACGACCGTGTTGCCGTAGTAGCTCTCGAGCGGATCGGCGGCATAAGCCGCACCTGTGAACGCAACCAACGCAACGACTGTCGTGAAAGAAATACGCATTCCAGCCTCCCCATTTCGTAATGCGGGTTTCCCCCGCTGGCGGCGGCATCATTGCATGCGATTCGCAACGGCGGAAGCGCCGTTCCGCAGCCGGAATTTCCGGCTGCGGACTTGTATTGCGCGACTACTTGTTGAGGAAGTTGAGCGGCAGTCCGCTCACCGGCCAATCCATCGAGATGAGCCGCCCGCTCGAGGAGAGCGTGATATAGGCCGTCTTCAAGTCCTTGCCGCCGAAGCAGATATTGGTAGTAAGGAAATCGTCCGTCGGCGTATGGGTGATCTTCGAGCCGTCCGGCGAGAAGGTCGTGATGCCGCCATTGAAGATCGTCGCGACGCAGATATTGCCCTGCGAGTCGACGGCGAGACTGTCGAAGAAACAGAGCTGCGGACCGGAGCCGACATAACGGCCGGGGAGCGGCCCCGCCTGCTTGGCGATCTCGCCCGGCGCCACGATGTCGAACGCCCAGAGACGGCCGGGAATGGTGTCGGCGACATAGACGGTCTTTTCGTCAGGCGAGAGGCCGACGCCGTTCGGCGAGACGATGGGGAAGACCACTTCCTTGATCATCGAGCCGTCGATCTTGGCGTAGTAGAGCCCGCCGCGATCCTGCGTGCGCCCGCGGCCCTTGCCGAGATCGGTGAACCAGAAACCGCCATGCTTGTCGAAGACGATGTCGTTCGGCCCGTTGAGCGGAATGCCGTTGCATTCGCGGTAGAGCACTTCATGCTTGCCGGTCTTGAGATCGACGCGCTCGATGCGCCCGCCCGAATAATCCGCAGGCGCATCGCCCGGAATGAGCGCGCCATCGACTTCATGGAACTCGAAGCCGCCATCGTTGCAGACATAGCAGGCGCCATCGGGCCCGATGGCCGCGCCGTTCGGGCCGCCGCCCAGCTCGGCGATGACCTCGACCTTGCCCGCCGCGGTGACGCGCGTGAGCGTGCCGCGCTTGATCTCGACGAGAATGATGCTCCCGTCGGGCATGGCGATCGGCCCTTCCGGGAACAGCAATCCGCTGGCAATGAGTTTCGCGTTCGACATCAAATCCTCCCTGATCCGTTTCGATCTGATTTTTTGAGTGCCGTCATTCTGTCAATGCGCCGCCTGGAGAGCAATGGCCGATGACGGCCGCGGCGCGCTCGACCGCGTCTATTCCGGAAAGGAACGCACCCTGAACGGTTGAGAACCAACGCGGATGAACCGCCTCGCCGGCGAGAAAGACGCGCCCGCCAATGGGCTCGGCGAGAATGCGCCGGTCGTCGCCATGGCCCGGCAGCGCGCAGGAATAGGCGCCGAGCGTATGCGGATCGCCGCTCCATGCGGTCGTAACGGCCTTTTCGAGATGCGCGAGGATCGACGTGCCGAACATGGTGACGAGCGCGTCGCGCGCCGTCTCGATCATCGCCGCCTCGCCTGCCGCCTCCATCTCGGCGGCGAAGCGCCCGCCGAGATAGGCGATGGCGAGTTCCGCGCCGAAGGGGCGGATCTGAAAGCTGAGCGCATGGCGCGAGGGCGCGCGTTCGTCCATGAAGGAGGCATGGCTCGTATCCGGCAGGCCGAAGACATCGCGCGAGAATTTGAACGCCACCTTGTTAGCGGCGCCCGTGCGCACATTCTCGAGCGCGCCCTGAAGCCTCGCAGTAACGCCCGGCCTGAAGCGGATGAGTCCGCGCGCGAGAACATTGGTCGACACGGTGACGATGGCGCCGCGCGCCCGGATCGTGCCCTTCGGCGTCTCGATCGCGACGCCCTGCCCGCTCCAGTCGATGGAGGTGGCGGCCGTCTCGAGGCTCACGGGAATGTCCGCACCATAGGCTTCGATCAGCGCGCCATAGCCTCTCACCAGCGGCCAGTTCTCGCCCGTATCCTCATAATGCCAGAGATCGAGCGTCGAGATTTCTTCCGGGGGCAATCCGCTGATCGCCTCATCGACATGCTCGATGAGCCTGTACCAGCGCGATCCCCGATCGAGCGCCGCCGCCACGGGAACGTCGCGCCCCTCCGCGCCCAGCGCATCGACGGCGCCGAATGCCGCGTCGATCGTGCAAGCATAGTCGTCGCATTCCCGCCCGTCGGCCCATCTCATGCCGAGATGAAGATGCCGCGTACGAAAACTCTGCCGTTTGAGATAGGGATGGCCGAATTCATCCGCGATGCGCGTCAGCGGATTGACCGATGCGGAGTGAAGCCAGTGCGCGCCGCGATCCCACGCCACGCCGAGCGAGGCGGTGTCCGTATGCGTGCGGCCGCCGATGCGGGACTTCGCCTCGATGAGCACGAAGGTGAGCCCCAGTTCCCTCGCGCGCTTCGCCGCCGCAAGGCCCGCCGCGCCCGCGCCGATGATCGCAATGTCGGCATCGCCCGCCATCATGTCCTGATCCAGTAGCTGAGCTTCGGCCTGCCCGTCTCGGGATCATGGGGGGTGAAGCCGTCCAGCACGCCGCCATTGGCGGCGATGACCTTTCTCGATGCCTCGTTATCCGCGTCGCACGTCACCAGCACGCGGCGCAAGCCCTCGGCGCGCGCCACCGGAAGGATGAGCCGAAGCGCCCGCGTCGCATAGCCTCGCCGGCGCTTCCACGGCACGATCGAATAGCCGATATGCCCCGGCACATGTGGCGGCAGATCTTCCGTGCCGCGCTGAAAGCGCAGGCCGATCGCTCCGCAGAATTCTCCGTCGTCGATCCAGAAAATGCGGAATGGCAGGCGCGGCACCTGGCTGCCATCGGCGAGCGTCACCATGCCCTTCTCGTCGGTGAGGTCGCGGAGAAAGCCTTCCGGATCGGCCTCGACCGCCTCCAGCTCCTCCGCGCTCACATCGCGCATCGTATTGGGCGACCAGCCCGCGCGCAGCGCCGCCGCATACCCGCCGAGAAGCGTGGCACAGGGTGCGACGAGGCTGATCCGCGATGCGCTCAAGGAGCCTCCCTCAATAGACGACCACCGAGCGGATGGACTTGCCCTCATGCATGAGATCGAAACCCTTGTTGATGTCTTCGAGCGGCAGCGTGTGGGTGATGAGATCGTCGATGTTGATCTTGCAGTCCATATACCAGTCGACGATCTTCGGCACGTCCGTGCGTCCGCGCGCGCCGCCAAAGGCCGAGCCCTTCCACACGCGGCCGGTGACGAGCTGGAAGGGGCGCGTCGAAATCTCCTGCCCCGCGCCCGCGACGCCGATGATGGTCGAGACGCCCCAGCCGCGATGGCAGCATTCGAGCGCCTGGCGCATCGTGCTCACATTGCCGATGCACTCGAAGCTGTAATCCGCGCCGCCGCCCGTCAGTTCGACGATATGGCCGACGAGATCGCCCTTCACTTCCTTCGGATTGACGAAATGCGTCATGCCGAACTGGCGGGCGAGCGTCTCGCGCGCGGGATTGATGTCGACGCCGACGATCATGTCGGCGCCCACCATCTTCGCGCCCTGAATGACGTTGAGCCCGATGCCGCCAAGGCCGAAGACGACGACATTGGCGCCCGCCTCGACCTTCGCGGTGAAGATCACCGCGCCGATCCCCGTCGTCACGCCGCAGCCGATGTAGCAGACCTTGTCGAAGGGCGCGTCCTTGCGGATCTTCGCCACCGCGATCTCGGGGAGCACCGTGTAATTCGCGAAGGTGGAGCAGCCCATATAGTGCAGCACCGGCTTGCCCTTCCATGAGAAGCGGCTGCTGCCGTCGGGCATCAGGCCCTTGCCCTGCGTCGCCCGGATCGAGGTGCAGAGGTTCGTCTTGTGGCTCGTGCAGCTCTTGCACTGGCGGCACTCGGGCGTATAGAGCGGGATCACGTGATCGCCGACCGCCACCGAAGTGACGCCGGGGCCGACCTCCACGACGACGCCCGCGCCCTCATGGCCGAGAATGGCGGGAAAGAGCCCCTCGGGGTCTGCACCCGAAAGCGTGAACGCATCTGTATGGCAGATGCCTGTTGCCTTGACCTCGATCAGCACCTCGCCCGCCCGCGGCCCCTCGAGTTGAACCGTCTCGATCTCGAGTGGCTTTCCCGCTTCGAATGCCACCGCCGCGCGAACGTCCATCGCCATATCCTTCTTTCAAGTTTTGAGATCACTCATTCTGGCGGCGCTGCGCCAGCGCCTCAAGCTCTATCGCTCTGCCATCGCCGCGGTGAAGAAAGCGACGGCGTTGCTGTGCGCCTTCTCCGTTGCGGCCGGATTGTAGCGCATGATCACGCGCCCGCCCTTGCCCTGATTTCCGAAGGGATCGCTCACCTCGACATCGACGCCCGGCATGTCGAAGCCGTGATGCGCCTCCGCCATGACCTCGATGCGGATTTTCGCGCGGTCGCTTTCGTCGAGCGCGGCCACGAGCTTCGCCGAGATCTCCGGGTCGTTGTCATATTGGTCGAGCGCGCCGGTGACGAGCAGCAAGGGTGCATCGACGAGATTGCCGAACTCGAAGCCCGGCACGCAGTTGAAAATCCAGGCCGAGGGATAGACGGGCATGATCGCCCTGAAGGCGCCGCCCGGCAGGAAGACGTCATTATGCCCGCGCGTCGCCGCCAACATTGCCGCCGCGCCGCCGAAGGAGAAACCGGCAACCCCGATGCGCGCCGCATCGACCTTCGGATGGGAGGCGAGAAAGGCCCGCGCGCCATAAAGATCCGGCAGCGTCTCCTGAACGGATTTCGGCCGTCCCCCGGCGCCGCCCGCAAGGCCACGCGCCGCCCAGAGATCGGGTTCGAGCGTCACGAAGCCCGCCGCGTTGAGCGCATCCGCATAGCCGCCCTCGCGCGCTGAAGGCCCCGCCGAGCCATGCAGCAGAATGACTGCGGGCATCTTTCCTTCGACATGCGAAGGAATTCTGAGCCGCGCGGCGATGACGAGCGGCGCCTCATGCAGCGAAGGAAAGGTGATGTAGTGAAGGCTCGCCGAAAGGTTCATCTCGGAAGTCGTCATTTCCGCTCCAGCACGACAAAGGAATAATCGGCGCTGTCCTTCTCGCCCGCGCCATGCCGCTCGCGCGAAACCTCGCGCCATGCCGCCCGGTCGAAAGTGAAATACGTATCGGCCTCGGGCTTCGCATGAACTTCGGTGAGATAGATGCGCGTCGCCCGCGCCAGCGCCTGCTCGTAGATCTGCGCGCCGCCGATCACCATCGCCTCACCCGCGCCACCTTCCACCGCCAGCGTTTGCGCATGCGCGAGCGCCGCATCGAGCGATGAAAAAACTTCCGCGCCCGCCGCCTCGAAGTCCCCGTCCCGCGTGACGACGAGATTGGGCCGCCCCGGCAGCGGCTTTCTCGGCAGCGTGTCCCATGTCTTGCGGCCCATGATGACGGGCTTTCCCATGGTCACGCGCTTGAACCATGCCATGTCGCTCGAAAGCCGCCACGGCATGCCATTGTCGCGGCCTATGGCGCCATTTTCCGCAATGGCGACGACAAGCGCGATATGAACCTTGTCCGTCATGGGGCGGGGCTTACCTGAGATGCTGCACGCGCAGCGGCTCGGGATCGAGCGGCCGCGTGTTGAAATTGATGGCGATCATTCCGCCGATGGCGAGGGCGAGCATGACGAGCGTCAGCAGCACGGTCACGAGCCGCTGCCGCCTCACACCGCGACCGGGGCGGCGATGTGCGGATGGGCGTCGTAGCCTTCGAGCCGGAAGTCATCATAGGTGAAATCGAAGATCGATTTCACATCGGGATTGATGTGCATGCGCGGCAGCGGCCTCGGCTCGCGCGAGAGCTGCAAATTCGCCTGCTCCAGATGATTGAGATAGAGATGCGCGTCGCCGAAGGTGTGGATGAACTCGCCCGCCTCGAGCCCCGTCACCTGCGCAACCATCATGGTCAGCAGCGCATAGGACGCGATGTTGAACGGCACGCCGAGGAAAATATCCGCCGAGCGCTGATAGAGCTGGCAGGAGAGCTTTCCGTCCGCGACATAGAACTGGAAGAGACAGTGGCAGGGCGGCAGCGCCATCTGATCGACATCGGCGACGTTCCAGGCCGAGACGATGAGGCGGCGCGAATCCGGATTCCGCCTGATCTGTTCGACGACATTCCTGATCTGGTCGATCTTCTCGCCGGAAGGCGTTGGCCATGAGCGCCACTGATAGCCATAGACCGGGCCGAGATCGCCCTTCTCGTCCGCCCATTCGTCCCAGATGCCGACGCCGTTCGCCTTGAGATAGGCGATGTTGGTGTCGCCCGCGAGAAACCACAGAAGCTCGTGAATGATCGATTTCAGATGCAGCTTCTTCGTCGTGACGAGCGGAAAACCCTCGGCAAGATCGTAGCGCGACTGCCAGCCGAAGACGCTGAGCGTCCCCGTTCCCGTGCGGTCGGTTTTTCTTGTGCCGTGGTCGCGCACATGGCGCATCAGATCGAGATACTGTTTCATCGCTGCCGCTCGATTCGAGTGTTCCGATAGTCTAGAACCTCGCGCCCGCCCCCGGTAGCGGAAAGCGCCACTCACCTTCTGTCGGTGCAGGCGGCCAGAGCGCCGCACATAGTCTGTGGATAAGTCGTATCCCGCCGGAAATGGCGGATTTCAGTCGCCTGCCTGCGCCGAAGGCCGCGCCAGCCGCGACAGCAGCACCACCGGCAGGAGCCCCGCCAGCACGATCAGAAGCGCGGCGATCGCCCCGTCCTCATAGGTGCCGCGGGCCGCCTCGGCATAGAGATGCGTCGAGAGCGTCTCGAAATCGAGCGGGCGCAGAAGCAGCGTCGCCGGAAGCTCCTTCATGCAATCGACGAAGACCATGAGCGCGGCGGTGGCGAGCGCCGGGCGCAGCAGCGGCAGGTGGATGAGCCGCATCAGCGCCATGCGGCTCGCGCCGAGCGTGCGCGCCGTCTCGTCCACGGCGAGGGAAATCTTCGCCAGCCCCGCCTCGAAGCCGTTCACCGGCATCACGAGAAAGCGCGCCGCATAGGCATAGATGAGCGCCGCGCCGGAGCCTGAAAGGAGAAGCCCGGTCGATATGCCGAAGACGTCCCGGGCAAGCCCGTCGACCGCATTGTCGAAATTCGCTAGCGGCGTGAGAAGCGCGAGCGCCATCACCGTGCCGGGCACCGCATAGCCGAGCCCCGCCATGCGCCCGGTGAACGCGGCGGCGGCGCCGGGCGCCACCCGCGCCGCATAGGCGACCGCGAAACCCGCCGCCAGCGTCACCACCGTCGCGATGGAGGCGACGAAGGCCGTATTCGCCGTCTCCGTCACGATGGAAGGCGAAAGGCCGTCCGCCTGCAACCGGCTGAGAGTTTCCCAGAGGAGATAGCTCGCCGGAACGAGAAAGCCGAAAATGACCGGCAGGCTGCCTGCGAAAAGCATCGCCGCGCCAACGATGGGTCCCAGCCGCCGCACGGGCATGGGCTCGACGCTTTCGGAGGACACCGCCTCGTCGCCATGCCGCCTGCCCCATCGCTCGATCAGCATCAGCGCCACGACGATGGCGAGCATGATGAGCGCGATCTGCGCCGCGCCAGGCAGGCTCGAACGGTTGATCCATGTGGAGTAGATCGAAACCGTGAAAGTGCGCACGCCGAGGAATTCGGCCGCCCCGATATCGTTCAGCGTTTCGAGAAGCGCGAGGCTCGCGCCGACCGCGATGCCGGGCCGCGCGAAGGGCAGCACGACGCGGAAGAAGACCGCCGCGCGGCTCGCGCCGAGCGTCTGCGCAGCCTCGATCATATTGGCGGGTTGCAGAAGGAACATCGCGCGGGTCGAAAGATAGACGTAAGGATAGAGCACGAGCCCCAGCAGCAGGATGCAGCCCCCCATCGAGCGGATGTCGGGAAGCCGCAAGGCGCGCGGATCGGCAATGCCGAAAATCTCGCGCAGCGCGCTCTGCACCGGGCCGATCGGATGGAGAATGTCGAGATAGGCGAAGGCCACCACATAGGTGGGAACGGCGAGCGGCAGCAGCAGCGCCCATTCGAGCACGCGCCTGCCGGCGAAATCATAGGCCGTCACGAGCCATGCCGTGCCGACGCCGATCGTGAGCACCATCGCCCCGACACCGGCCATCAGAACGATCGTTCGCCTCGCCGCGCCGGGAATGACATTCGCGACGAGATGCGGCCACAGATCGCCCGAGCCCTGCGCCGCGATGAGCGCCAGCGTGACGAGCGGCAGCAGGATCAGAAGGGCGACGATGGCCGAAACGGCCAGCCAGCCGAATTCCGCCCGGCTGCGGCGAACCCGCCGGGCCGCCGCAGTCGCGCGCGCAAGGCTTCCCTGTATCAGCTATCGAACTCCACTTTGTCGACGAGCTCGCTTGCCTGCTTGCGATGCGCGGAAATTTCGGTCAGCGCAACCGGATCGACCTTGAGGGGCCCGAGCGCCTCGATCAGCGGCGCGATCCTGACGCCCTGCTTCACCGGATACTCGAAATTGGCTTCCGCATAAAGAGTCTGGCCCTCATCCGAGACGAGGAATTCGAGAAGCGCGATCGCCTCCTGCCTGTGCGGCGCATGTTTGGCGAGCGCGGCGCCGGACACGTTCACATGCGTGCCGCCCTTTTCGAAGGTCGGCAGCACGACATTGATCCCTTCGCCCCAGGCCTTCTGCTCCGGCTTGCCCTTGCCGCTGCGCATGAGCCCCACATAGTAGGAATTGCCGATGCCGATGTCGCAGATGCCGCCGAGAATGTCGCGGGCGATATCGCGGTCGCCGCCGCCGGGCTTGCGCGCGAGATTGACCTTCACGCCCTTGAGCCAGGTTTCGGTGGCCGCCAAGCCGTGATGCGCGATATGGGCGGCGATCAGCGCCGTATTGTAAGGGTGCTGGCCCGAGCGCATGCAGATCCGGCCCTTCCATTTCGGATCGGCAAGCTCCTCATAGGTGAACGAGGTGAGCGAAGTGAGCGATTTCGACGCATAGAGCACGCGGGCGCGCGAGGAAAGCGCGAACCAGTTGCCCTTGGCATCGCGCAGATTGGCTGGGATCGCCGCATCGAGCGTTTCCGATTTCACCGGCTGGGTCACGCCCTTGTCGGCGAGTTCGATGAGGCTTCCGACATCGACAGCCATCAGGAGATCGGCGGGCGAGTTGCGCCCCTCCGCCGCGACGCGTTCGGCAAGCCCCTCCTTCATGAAGACCGTCTTCACCTTGACGCCGGTCTTCTCCGTATAGGCCTTGAGCAGCGGCTCGATGAGCCCCGCTTCCCGCGTGGTGTAGATATTGATCTCGCTCGCATGGGCGGCGACGGCCGAGAGGCTGGCGGCGGCGGCAAGCGCGAATAGGCGAAGGCGGCGTCTGATCGTCATCTCGTCCTCATCTTCGGGGGAATCGTGCCCCGGCGGCATTCTTGGCGCGGCACTTTATTGAGGGTGAGAATGATTATCAACAACAACCGCCAATTCCTTCCGGCCTGCGACCCCATGCCTTTATTTCGTCGGCGCCACTCCCTATATTCACCCCGTCGGCTTCGGCCGACTATGGCGATAAACGGGCTGTGTAATAAGCCATTCGGACCCGGGGGCGGTACCCGGCGCCTCCACCAGTTTCCCCTGTCGCGGCAGGGTCCATTGGGGGCGAAATAGGATCGACGAGGGTGTAAAGACAGTGCTTTTGCCCGGCATGGTTCCGCCGTTATCGGGCCGTCTTATAGTTGCCAACGACAACTATGCTGAGGCTGCTCTCGCTGCGTAATGCAGTGCCAGCACTTCAAATCAAGCCCTTGCTCCTAGCAGGGTAAGGCGGGGTTCGGGGGTACCTGGCAACAGAAACCCCCACTTTCTTCGCCGACGGGAGCTTCCCTGTCATGCCGAATACCGATCAGACGGCCGAAGAGCGCTGCTCCATTGAGCCGCGGAACATCCATTTCGATTTCGACACGCGTCTGCCGGTCAACTGGCATTCGGACGATCCCGCCATCAGCCATTTCTACGACGCCCTGTCCCTCACCTTTCCCGAGGGCGAGCGCTTCTTCATCGAAAGCGTGCGCCGCTTCGAAAGCCGCATCGAAGATCCGGCGCTGAGGCGCGACGTGCGGGCCTTCACCGCGCAGGAGGCAACCCACTCCCGCGAGCATTCCGCCTATAATCGCCTCCTCGGCGCGCGAGGTATCCCGGTCGAGCGTTTCGAACGCCTCATGCGCCGGGCAATGAGTGTGTCGCAGCGCTGGATTCCGGCTAAGACGCAGCTTGCCGTCACCTGCGCCTATGAGCACTACACCGCGCTCTTTGCCGAATCGATCCTCGGCGATCCACGCGTCATGGCCGGGGCGCACCCGCTCTATCGCGATCTCTGGCGCTGGCATGCCATGGAGGAGGAAGAGCACAAGGCCGTCGCCTTCGATGTTTACCGCACCGTCGCGCCGGGCCTTTCCGGCTATCTCCGCCGCGTGCTCGCCATGGGCGTCGCCACTGTCGATTTCATGATCGCCATTCCGCTCCTCCAGGCATGGCTCATGGCCAAGAGCGGCGAGTTCCGGAACCTGCGTTCCTGGATGCGCGCCTTCCGCCATCTCTGGATTTCGCCGGGCGTCTGGCGCCGCGTCATGTTCGGCGTGTTCGCCTATTTCGCGCCGGGATTTCATCCATCGCGCCGCCGCCTCGCGCCGGAAGTGCTCGCCTGGCGCGCGCATTACCGCGCTACGAAAAGCAGGACGGCGGAAATGAGCCCGGGTCTTTTCGGCGAAGGCTGAAAGCACATCGCGGACTTGCGCGCGGCGCCCCTTTGCATCAGGAATGCCGTCTGCGCGTTTCCGCTCGCCATCTGGACCTTGCGGGCAAACGCTGATTGAATCATGACGATACGCCCGGCCGCCCGAGTCGGGCCTGTTGCGTTGGGAGACGAGCTTGGCCGAAGATCTGATGCGGTACGACCTGATGGCGCAGGAAGCGCTGCGAGGCGTCATTCGCCGCGCCCTCGAAGTTGCGCAGAAGAAGGGCCTGCCCGGCGAGCACCATTTCTACATTTCCTTGCGCACCGATGCGCCGGGCGTGGAAATCTCGGAAAAGCTCCGCAAGCAATATCCCGAAGAGATCACCATCGTTCTCCAGCACCAGTTCTGGAATCTCGAAGTACGCGAGGACGGCTTCTCCGTCGATCTCACCTTCAACAAGATCCCGGAAACGCTCGTCGTGCCCTACTCGGCCGTGCAGGCTTTCTTCGACCCGAGCGTCCAGTTCGGCCTTCAGTTCGAAGTGGCAAAACCCGAAGGCGCTCCCGCCCCGACCGAGACGCCGAAGCCCACGCCCGAGAAGGACGAGCAGCCCTCGTCGCCGGGCGATTCCGCCGTGGTCAGCCTCGACGCCTTCCGCAAGAAATAGCCGCCTCCGCCTGCCGGGAGCACGCGCCGGGCCCCCGCCCCCCGCGCGGGCGCTCCTTGGCCGCGCCTCCCGCGCGTGCTAAATCAGCGCCAAATTCGAATGGCCTGTAGAGGGAGAGCGCGAAATGACGAAGACCCGGACGGAAACCGATACATTCGGCCCCATCGAAGTTGCGGCCGACCGGTATTGGGGTGCGCAGGCGGAGCGCAGCCGCGGCAATTTCAGGATCGGCTGGGAAAAGCAGCCGCTTCCCATCGTCCGCGCCCTCGGCATCGTCAAGCGCGCGGCCGCCGAAACCAACATGGCGCTCGGCAGGCTCGATCCGAAGATCGGCGAGGCGATCGTCAAGGCCGCGCAGGAAGTGATCGAAGGAAAGCTCGACGACCACTTCCCCCTCGTCGTCTGGCAGACGGGCTCGGGCACGCAGTCCAACATGAACGCGAACGAGGTCATCTCGAACCGCGCCATCGAAATGCTCGGCGGCGAGATGGGCTCCAAGAAGCCCGTTCATCCGAACGACCACGTCAACATGTCGCAATCGTCGAACGACACCTATCCGACGGCCATGCATGTCGCCTGTTCGGAAGAGATCGTTCACCGCCTCATCCCCGCGCTCCAGAAGCTGCGCAACGCGCTGAACGACAAGGCGCAGGCGTGGAAGTCGATCATCAAGATCGGCCGCACGCACACGCAGGACGCGACGCCGCTCACGCTCGGCCAGGAATTTTCGGGCTACACCCAGCAGATCGAGAATGGCATCGCGCGCATCGAGCAGACGCTGCCGATGCTGATGCAGCTCGCGCAGGGTGGCACCGCCGTCGGCACCGGCCTCAACGCGCCTGTCGGTTTCGCCGAGAAGGTCGCGGAGCGCATCGCCGCCATCACCGGCCTGCCCTTCACCACGGCGCCCAACAAGTTCGAGGCACTCGCCGCGCATGACGCAATGGTCTTCAGCCATGGCGCGATCAACACGGTCGCCGCTTCGCTCTTCAAGATCGCCAATGACATCCGCTTCCTCGGCTCCGGCCCGCGCTCGGGCCTCGGCGAGCTTGCGCTGCCGGAAAACGAGCCTGGCTCGTCGATCATGCCGGGCAAGGTGAACCCGACCCAGTGCGAGGCGATGACGCAGGTTTGCGCGCAGATCTTCGGCAATCACGCGACGCTTACCTTCGCGGGCAGCCAGGGCCATTTCGAGCTGAACGTCTTCAACCCCGTCATGGCCTACAACTTCCTCCAGTCCGTGCGTCTGATGGCGGATGCGGCGGTGAGCTTCACCGACAATTGCGTCGTCGGCATCGTCGCCCGCGAGGACAATATCAAGGCGGCGCTCGAACGCTCGCTGATGCTCGTGACCGCGCTCGCGCCGAAGATCGGCTATGATAACGCCGCGAAGATCGCCAAGACCGCGCACAAGAACGGCACCACGCTTCGCGATGAAGCGGTCGGTGGCGGCTATGTCACGAATGAGGAATTCGACGCCATCGTCCGGCCCGAGAAGATGATCGCGCCGGAGTGACCTGATAAAACCATGTCATCCCGGCCTCCGCGCCGGGATGACATCCGAAGGATCGGCGCATGCCCGCAGAGATCAAGCGCTCCGTCACCATTGCCGGCCACCGCACCTCGATCTCGCTCGAACGCCCCTTCTGGGACGCGCTGAAGGAAATCGCCTGCTCGCTGGATATATCGGTGAACGAGCTTGTGCGCCGCATCGACGAGGCGCGCGACAGCGAGGGCAATCTTTCAGGCGCTGTCCGCGTCTATATTCTCGCGCATTTCAAGACCAAGGCCGCCTCCTGCGCGACGTGAACGCATGGCGCCTGAGCGTTTCCAGAAAATGTGGGAAATGCTCTAGTTCAGCGACGCCTTCGGTTCCGGCCGCGCCATGGGCAGCGGAACGCCCGCCGCCGCCGGGGCCTTGTCGGCAGTCTCCTCCGCGCCAAGGCCGATGAGCTTCTTCAGCTCCTTCGGGATGAACTTCAGACCCGCCTTCTCGGCCGTCTCCTTGAGGAGCCGTGTCGAGACAAAACTCTGGAGCGCCGCCGTGTCGATGCGCCGCTCGACGGCGCCGACCTTGCCCGCAGCGGTGATCGTGAAGGCGGGCGCGCCTTCGGGATCGGCGAGCGTCACTTCCAGCTCGCTGTCCGCGGCGAGCCGCGCCAGATCGAACATGGCGGCGAGTTTCGCCGTGCCGCCCTTGAGTTCGAGCCCTTCCTTGCGGAAGCTCACCACCGCATCCTTCATCGTGAAGTCGCCCTCGAGCCCGCTGACCGGCGTATTGCCCTTGCCGAACGCGCTTTCCTGCAACGCGGTAAAATCGTCGAGCGAGCGGAGCTTCTTCAGCCCGTCGCTGAAGGCAGGCAGGTTCATGGGCGTCAGCCCCGCGCTGCGCGTCCGGAACGAACCTGCGCCGGACACGGACGAGATGAGCGCAAGCCAGCTCCGCCCTTGCCCTTCGAGTTCCGCATTGATGTCCATCCGGCCCGTGCCGAAGGACGCGCCGAAGACTTGCGGCCCGACGAGCGCGATATCCGCCCCCTCGACGGCGATATTGAGCCCGATGCCCGGCTCGCCCGAGGCGCCACCCTCGAAGCGCGCGCCGATGGTGGCGTTGCCGTCCGCAAATCTCGCCTTGAAGGGCGCAGCCGAAAGCACGCCCTTCGCCAGCGTAAGGCGCATGTCGTTCCTGTCGAGGCGAAGCGTGCCGAGTTTCAGCGTACCGGCCTTCAGCGCGACATCGCCATCGAATGTTCCGAGGACGGACCAGTCGAGCGGCGCTGCGGGCCATGTCGTGCGGTCCGCCGCCCCGGTCGTGGTGAAGACGGGCGTGAGGTCGATCACATTGGCTTCGAGCTTCGCACTCAGCTGCGGCAGCTTGTCCTCGCCGCCCGCGCCATAGGTCGCATCGCCGGAGAGATGAAAATTCCCGGCCACGGTTTCCAGATTGGTGAGTGCGAGCGCCGCGCCATCCGCCTGCACATCGGTCGAAAGGACGAAGCTCGGTCCGCCCGCCTGCGCGACCGCGAAGGACGAGACGGCGGGAGATGCCCCCGCCGCGGCGAGAACCGAGGTCATCGCCGAGGCCGAAATATCGACATGGCCGGCAAAGCTCGGCGCTCCCAGAGGATCGGTGAGCGCGCCCTTCGCGACGAGCGTCCCCTCGCCCACATTGACGCGCAGCGCGGTGTCGTAGGGCTTGTCCGCCACACCGCTCAGTTGCAGCGACATGGTGCCCGCGCCCGTCAGCCCGTCGCCGGGCTTCAATCCCAGAAGCCGCAGGAGCGCCCGCCCGTCGCCATTCATCCCGTTGGCGATGAGGTCCACCCGGTCGACATTGCCGTCGGCCGTGCGCCCGCGCTTCAGCACCGCGTCGACGCGGCTCGAGCCGATCGCGCCCTTGACGACGATGGTGTCTAGCTTGGCCTGGCTGTCCACCGCCTCGCCGGCCGTGCCGTCGAAGGCAAGCTGCACCGGCCCCTCCATGCCTGGCGCCGCCATGCCCGCGAGCCTGAGAAGGCCGTCGGCTTTCTGCGCATCGATCGTGCCGTGGAAATTGCCCTGCAGCGCGGCGAGCTTCGCCGCCGTCATGCCCTGCACCGTCCCGGCAAATGCGACCTTCGCCCCGGCGAGATCGGCAGCATTGAAGCGGCGCACCTCGAGCCCGCTTGCCGTCATTGCGGCCGAGGCATCGAGCCCCGCGACCATTTCACCGGCGATGGTGAGCCTTTCGGCCGTCACCGTCAGATCGGCGTCGCTACCATCGAGAAGGTCTGACAGCTTCGGCCCATCCTGCGGCCAGAGCGCGATGAGCGGATCGAGATCGAATTTTCCGGCGGCAAGCGTGCCGCTGACATGCCTGCGGCCATCCATCTCGGCAAAGGAGAGATCGCCCTTGAGCGCGGCGGGCTCCGGGCTTGCGGCATAAGCCGCCCTGAGATTGCGGAAGTCGAGGCGCTCTGGCGTGAGCCTCACATCGGACGCGATCGAGAAAGGCCGGCCCGGCTCCTTCGCCAGCACCTGCGGCACTTGCGGCACGGGCGCGGCGCCATCGGCCTTCCTGTCGCCGGGCTCGACATGGAGCGAGGAAAGCCAGGCCGAGAGCGCCGCCAGATTTCGGCTCGTCACGCCGACCTTGCCTTCGAACTGGCCCGAACCATCGTCCTGTTGCAATGCGCCGCTAAGCTCGAACTGCGTGCCGCCGCCGATATCGCCCGCGGCGCGGCCGACGGTGAGCTTTCCGCCGCGCAACGAGAGATCGAGAGCCGCCTCCTTGACGAGCACGTCATGGACGAGAAGACCCGCCACGCGCACATCCGCATCGGCATCGAACCATTGCGGCAGGGGAACGCCAGCCAGCGATCCGAGCGGCACCTTGCCATCCGCCGCGAACTCCTCGAGGCGATCCACCACCGGATCAAGCGTCAGCGCCTCGCCCGCAAGGCTGAGCGACGCCTTCGGCCGGCCCGACCAATCGGCCTTGCCCTCGCCCTTGAGCGTCGTCCCCGCCATGGCGACGACGAGATTGCGGAAATTCGCGCCATCGCCCCCGGCGACGATACCGGCCTCGACCCTGAACGGCGCATGCGCCTTCTGCCCGCCATCCGCCTTCGTGGTTCCGATCTCGAGGCTGCCCGTACCGTCGATCCTCGAAGCCGACGAGAAGCCGGTCGAAACGCCGGAAAAAAGCACCTTGGCGGGGGCGGCGCGGCTTTGCAGCTCGGCGGTTATGGGGAATGCTCTGTGGCCGGAGAAATTTCCGATGGCGAGCCGAAGCGCGAAAGGCGCATCGGCGACATCGAAGGCGAGATCGGCCCGCATGGGTCCCATGAGCGAGGTTGCGATCACGGCGCCTTCCAGATGGTCGATCCGCCAGCTCCGTCCGCTGCGATGGTCTGCATAGGTGATCGTGCCGTCGATGAACGACGCCTTTTCAAGGCTGACCGAGGAGAGGCCGAAAAAGCCGTCCTCCTGCACCGGGCCGGAGACGAGCCCTTGCCAGTTTCTCGTTCCGTCGGCCAGAACCTCGAAATGGATCTGCGGCCGCGACACGGTCACGCTGGTGACGCTGATCTTTCCGCTGAGAAGCGGCGCAAGCGCGACCTCGGCATCGATCTGTCCGAGCCGGGCGAAGTCGGAATTCTCCGCGCCGCCGAGATTGGCGAGCGAAACATCGTTGAGGGTGAGATGGGGCGCCGGCAGGACGACGAAGCTGATATCGCCTCCGATCCTGAGTTCGCGCCCGGTGAGCTTGCCGCCCTGCGCCTCGATCTCGTTGCGAAAGCTGTTCCAGTCGATGAATGTCGGCCCCACCAGCGCCGCGATGAGCAGAACGACGATGATCGCTGCAATGGTGGACAGGACGGAATTCAACTCTATCTCCGGGTATCGGCGAAAGCGGGCGTGGCGGCGAAAGCGATTTCACTCCGTCGGGAGTTTCTCGTCGTCCGGTGTTCGCCTAGACTCCGGCTCGGCGTAGAAGAAACGTTCTGGCGTAGATTGCTGCCAATTTGCGGGCAAATTATGGTTTCAGATAACGGCAATATCATAGACCTGTCCAAATTACGTAAAAACGAACGCGTCGAGAAGAAGCGTCGCGAGCGCGCCGAAAAGGAAACGCGCGCCGCGGCCAATCGCGTGCGTTTCGGCCGGACGGGGGCCGAGAAGCGAAAGGCGAAACTCGAACACGAGCGCCAGGCGCGCCTCCATGAGGGAAACCGCATCGAGCGCAAACCCGCCGCGCCGGATGATGACGACCTTACGCCGCCGGAAGGCTCCCGGGGATAGATCATCCCCTCCGCCCGCATAGTCGCAAATTAGAGGACACCGGCCCTTGCGCGCCCGCTTGCCCCGATATAACTTACTAACCAGTCAGTTATTAGCGAGACGCCATGCCCCACGCAAGCAAGCGACGGCGACGCAAGGACGCCCGCCCTGCCGAGATCATGGCGGCGGCGCTGACGCTCTTTTCCGAGCGCGGCTTCGCGGCGACCCGTCTCGACGACGTGGCCGAGACGGCCGGCGTCAGCAAGGCGACGATCTATCTCTATTTCGACAGCAAGGTGGAACTCTTCAAGGCGATGGTCCGCGAGATCGCCTCGGCGCGGATCGGTGCCGCCGAGGCGCTGGTCGAGGGCTTCGAGGGGCCCTCGCCCGAGCTCATCCGTGAACTGATCGAAGTCCTTTCCGGCATCGTCGCCCTGCCCCAGATACGGGCCATCATGAAGGTCGTGCTCGCCGAAGCCGGAAACTTCCCCGACATTGCCGCCTTCTACCGCGACGAAATTGCGCTTCGAGGCCTGAAAAGCGTTTCGCGCATCATCGAGCGTGGCGTCGACCGGGGCGAATTCAGGCCCTGCGATCCCGTCGCCACGGCGCAGAGCGTCATCTTCCCCATTCTCATGAACGCGCTTGCCGGAGAGATTTTCGGCGCGATGAAGGAATTCGACGCCGCGAAATTCACGAGCAGCCATCTCGATTTCGTCCTGCGCGGCCTCGCCGCCGATGGAGGGGCCTGAACCCATGCGCCTCACGCCGATCCTGACGATATGCGCGGCCGCGCTGCTTCTCGCCGCCTGCGAGCGCCGGCCCGAAGGAAGCTATCAGGGCTATGCCGAAGGCGAATATGTGCGCGTGGCGCCCATTGACGGAGGCACGATCGACGCCATCCCCGTGCAGCGCGGCGACAAGGTGGCGGAAGGGGCGCTGCTCTTTCAGCTCGACCGGACGGCGGAGGTCGCGGGACAAGCGCAAGCCGCGGCGGAACTCGGACGCGCGAAGTCCCAGCTCGAAGACTTGTCGAAGGGCCTGCGCGCGCCGGAACTCGACCAGATCAGGGCCGCTCGGGCGAACGCCGCCGCCACATCCGAAAAGACGAGGCTCGATCTCGCCCGCGCGGAAAAACTCTATGCGAATGGCAATGTCGCAAAGGCCGCGCTCGATGCCGCCCGCGCGGCGCATGACGCGGCGACGGCTGCCGTGCGCGAACTCGATGCGAAACTGACGACTGGCAAGCTCGCCGCCCGGCAGGATCAGATCGACGCTGCCGCCTCCGCCGTGGTAGCGGCGGAAGCGGCACTCGCCCAGGCGAACTGGAGGCTCTCGCGGCGCGAAGGTTTTGCGCCGCAGGGCGGCGTTGTGGACGACGTCTATTTCCGTGTCGGCGAATTCGCGAGCCCCAGCCAGCCCGTCGTTTCCCTGCTGCCGCCGGAGAACATCAAGATCCGCTTCTTCGTGCCGGAGCCCGAGCTTGGACGCGTGCATGTCGGCGACAAGGTGCGGCTTGCCTGCGATGCCTGCGCGGCCGGGCTCGAAGGGACGGTGCGCTTCATTTCCCCGCAAGCCGAATTCACGCCGCCCGTCATCTATAGCGAGCAGACGCGCGCGAAGCTCGTTTACATGGTCGAGGCATGGCCCGACCGGACGCCGGAAATCTTCCACCCCGGCCAGCCAGTCGGCGTGACCTTGATCCCGAAGCCGGAATGAAACGATGGCAGCCACGGCCGGTAATGATCTGGCGATCGACGTCACGGGGCTCACCAAGAGCTTCGGCGGGCGCAGGGTCGTCAACAATGTCGACATGCAGGTGGCGCGCGGCGAGATCTATGGCTTCCTCGGTCCCAATGGCAGCGGCAAGACGACGACGATCCGCCTCCTTTGCGGCCTGCTCACACCGGATGCAGGGCGCGGCACATGCCTCGGCTATGACATTCTGACCGAAAGCCCGAGGATCAAGCGCGAAGTCGGCTACATGACGCAGAGGTTCAGCCTCTATGAAGATCTGAGCATCCGCGAGAATCTCGACTTCGTCGCCAGCATCTACGGCGTGCCCGACCGGCGGGATGCGGTGGAGGCGACGCTTGCGAAGCTCCGTCTGACGGCCCGCGCCGACCAGCTCGCGGGCACGCTTTCCGGCGGCTGGAAGCAGCGTCTAGCCCTTGCCTCCAGCATCATGCACAAGCCGAAGCTGCTCCTTCTCGACGAGCCGACGGCGGGCGTCGATCCCAAGGCGCGCCGCGAATTCTGGGATGAGATTCACACCCTTGCCGAAGGCGGCCTCACCGTTCTCGTCAGCACGCACTACATGGACGAGGCCGAACGCTGCCACAAGATCTGCTATCTCGCCTACGGTCATCTCCTCGCGCGTGGCACGGCGGAGGAGGTCATCGCCCAGTCGGGCCTTGCGACATGGAACGTCTCCGGCAACTCGCTGAAGCGCATCAACCGCCTCGCCGCCGAATTGAGCGGACGCGACGGCATCGACATGGTCGCGCCCTTCGGGCCGACATTGCATGTGAGCGGCCTCGATGCGGCGGCTCTCGAGCGCGCCATCGCACCACATCGCCACGATCCCGATCTCTCATGGCGCGCGGGCACGCCAACGCTCGAGGATGTCTTCATCCTGCTCATGAAACGCGCGCCGGACAATTTCGAGTGAACGGACATGCTGGGTGACCGCTTCAATACCGGCCGTTTTTCAGCTCTGATGCGCAAGGAATTCATCCAGATGCGGCGGGACCGGCTGACCTTCGCCATGATGGTCGGCATACCGATCCTTCAGCTCGTCCTTTTCGGCTATGCCATCAACTCCGACCCTAAGCATCTGCCCACCGCCGTATTCGCGCAGGATCATTCGATTTTCACGCGGAGCTTCTTCACCGCGCTGGAGAATACGGGCTATTTCCGCATCGTGAGCCGCCCGGAAACAGCGGACGAGGCCGACAAGCTCCTGGCGCGCGGCGAGGTGCAGTTCGTGATCGAGATCCCGACGGATTTCTCGCGCGACATCGTTCGCGGCGCCAACCCCGCGCTCCTCGTCGATGCCGATGCGACCGATCCCGCCGCGACCGGAAACGCGATTTCCGCCGTCAGCCTGCTCGCCGCCCGCGCCATCGAGCGTGACCTCACCGGCCCGCTCGCAGGCCGCAAGCAGAACGCGCCGCCCTTCTCGCTGATCGTCCACCAGCGCTACAATGCCGAGGGGCGCACGCAATACAACATCGTGCCCGGCCTGATCGGCGTGATCCTGACCATGACGATGGTGATGTTCACAGCGCTCGCGATGACCCGGGAAGTCGAGCGCGGCACGATGGAAAACCTGCTCACCATGCCTGCACGGCCGCTGGAAGTGATGATGGGCAAGATATTTCCCTATATCGCCGTCGGCTACATGCAGACCGCGCTCATCCTCGGCGCCGCGCGCTGGCTCTTCGACGTGCCAATAGAAGGAAGCCTCGTCCTTCTTTCCGCCGTCGTGCTCCTCTTCGTCGCCGCCAATCTCGCCGTCGGCTTCACCTTCTCGACGCTCGCGCGAAATCAGCTTCAGGCCGTTCAGATGGCGGTCTTCTTCTTTCTGCCCTCGATCCTCCTTTCGGGTTTCATGTTTCCCTTTCGCGGCATGCCGCAATGGGCGCAATGGATCGGCGAGCTTCTGCCGCTCACCCATTTCCTGCGGATCATTCGCGGCATCCTGCTGAAAGGGAACGGTGTCGCCGATATCCGCGCCGACACGGCCGCCATCGCCATCTTCCTGTTGGCGGCAACCCTCATCGCGCTCAACCGCTATCGCAAGACGCTCGATTAGCTCCCCCACGTCCCGCCATACGGACTTGCCGTCGGGACCGAATTGGCCGCTAGATGGGGTACGGACAATCTTGCCCGAGGAAATCCGATGCTGGGTTCCATTCGCCGCCACGCGCTCCACCATGGCCGGTTCTACTTCGCAAGCCTTGTCGGCCTCGCTGTCTGGCTCTCAATGCCGCAATCGGCCGATCTTCCGATCCGCTTCTCGCTTGCGGGCGATGCGGCGTTTCTGGTCTATCTCGTCCTCACCGTCGCCTTCATGATCCGCCTCACGCCGGAACATTTGCGGCTGCGCGCCGATTATGAAGATGAAGGCATCGGCCTCATCGTCGCCATCACGCTCGCCGCAATCTTCCTCAATATCGGAATGATCTTCCTGCTGCTCAATCGCGGAACGGGCATCGCCCTGCCCGAGCTGCTGCTCACGCTGGGCGGCATTCCGCTCGGCTGGGCGACGCTTCATGTGGTCATGGCCTCGCATTACGGCCATCTCTACTATTCGTCCGCCGATGACACGGCCAAACACCGGCAGGACGCGGGCGGGCTCGCCTTCCCCGGCACGAAGGAGCCGACCGCCTGGGATTTCTTCTATTATTCCTTCGTCGTCGGAATGACGGCGCAGGTGTCCGATGTGCAAGTCTGCGCGACGCACATGCGCCGCCTCACCCTCGGTCACGGCATTGTCTCGTTTTTCTACAACACCGTGCTTGTCGCCCTCGCCGTCAACGTCATCGTGACGCTCGTGCATTGACCCTCAGAGCGTGAACATCTTTCCGGGATTGAGGATGTTCAGCGGATCGAGCGCCCGCTTGATCGCGCGCATGACGGCGATGCCCTCTCCATGTTCGGCTTCGAGGAACCGGATCTTGCCCTCGCCGATCCCGTGCTCGCCCGTGCAGGTGCCGTCGAGCGCGAGCGCGCGTTCGACCATCCGGTCATGTATGCGCCTCGCCTCGGCCATCTCCGCCGCATTCGACGGATCGACAAGCATGATGAGATGAAAATTCCCGTCGCCGACATGGCCGACGATGGGAGCGACGAGCGGCGAAGAGGCGAGATCGGCCTTCGTCCCCGCCACAGCCTCGGCAAGACGCGAAATAGGCACGCACACATCGGAGATCATGCCCTTCTTGCCGGGCTGGAGCGCGAGTGCCGCATAAAGCGCATTGTGGCGCGCTTCCCAAAGCCGCGTCCGCTCCTCCGCGCGCGTCGCCCATTCGAACGCGCCGCCGCCATTGTCGCGTGCGATTGCGCCGAAGCGCTCCGCCTGCTGAACGACGGAAGCCTCGCTGCCATGAAACTCGACGAGCAGAAGCGGTGTTTCCGGCAGGGTGAGCTTCGAATAGCGGTTGCAGGCCGCGACCTGCACCTCGTCCAGAAATTCGATCCGCGCCACCGGAAGCCCAGATTGGATCGTCGCGATGACGGCGTCGATCGCGCCCTCGAATGCCGGAAAGGAAACGATCCCCGACGAAATGGCCTCCGGTATGCCATAGAGGCGGACGGTCAGCTCGGTGATGATGCCGAGCGTGCCCTCCGAGCCGACGAGCAGCCGGGTGAGGTCATATCCCGCCGCGGATTTCCGCGCGCGCCGCGCCGTGCGCACGATCCGCCCATCAGCCATGACGGCGGTGAGGTTCAGCACGTTTTCGCGCATGGTGCCGTAGCGCACCGCATTGGTGCCCGAGGCGCGCGTCGCCGCCATGCCGCCGAGGCTCGCATCGGCGCCGGGGTCGATCGGGAAGAAAAGCCCCGTATCGCGCAGATAGGCATTGAGCGCCTTGCGCGTGACACCCGCCTCGACATGCGCGTCGAGATCGGCGGCATTGACGGAGATGATGCGGTTCATGCGGCTGAGGTCGAGCGAAAGCCCGCCATGCGGCGCGGAAATATGGCCTTCGAGCGAAGTGCCGGTGCCGAACGGGATGACCGGGAAACGATGGCGCGCGCAAATCCTGACGGCGGCTGAAACTTCCTCGGTCGTCTCCGCGAAGAGCACCGCGTCCGGCGGAACGCAAGGGTACCAGCTTTCGTCGCGCCCATGCGCTTCGCGCACCGCCGCCGATGTGACGAGCCGCTCGCCCGCAAGCGCCCGCAGCTCGTCTATCGCGCTCTGTCGCGCCCTTTCTCCGGCATGGGCCATCGCTGCCTCTTGATCTCCACCCTTTCTAAACTAGCATGCCCCCGCTTCGATGATAACGACGCACGAGAGAGGAAAGATGACGAGCCCTGTCGAATGCCCGCCGCGCAAGGTTGAGAAAGCCTGGGTGGACCTCAATGGCCATATGAACATGGCCTATTACCACCTGCTCTTCGATGAATCGCTGGGCAAGCCCTTCGGCGATCTGGGCATCGGCTGGGAGTACACGCAAGAAGGCGAAGGCACGACCTTCACGGTCGAGGTTCATGTCTGCTACCTCAACGAGCTTATGGAGGGCGATCCCGTCCGCGTCACCTATCAGCTTCTCGACTGGGACGATAAGCGCGTCCACTTCTTCGGCCACATGTATCACGCCGAGAAGGGCTATCTCGCCGCGACATCCGAGCAGATGTGCGTGCATGTCGACATGAAGACGCGTCGCATCTCGCCCTTCTCCGAGGCGCATCAGGCAAGGATCTCCGCCATGATGGAGGAGCATCGCGCGCTCCCCCGCCCCGTTCAGGCGGGCCGCGTCATCGGCATCAGGCGGAAGACGGTGGCCTAGGCAGGAAATTCTTCGACAGGGCGTGATAGACGCCTTCCCGGCAGATCAGCCGCGATGTGCCCTGCGCGATCAGCGCCGCGAGCATCAGCGGCACCAGAAGCTCGTGATTGTCCGTCATCTCGGACACGATCACGAAGCCCGTGATGGGAGCCTGCACGACGCCGGTGAAGTAGGACACCATGCCGAGCAGCACCAGCGCGCCTGCCGGCGTTTCGGGAAAGAGCCGCGCGATCTCGGAGCCGACGCCCGCGCCGACGGAAAGCGACGGCGAGAAGATGCCGCCCGGCACGCCGCAGATCGAGGAGAAGATCGTCGCCAGCATCTTCAGCGGCGCATAGGCGATTGGCAGCGCCTCCTGCGCATGCAGCGCGGCCTTGGCCTCGGCATATCCCGTCCCGTGTATGGCGCCGCCTGAAAGAAAACCGCACAGCGCGACCGCCATACCGCAGCCGATGGCGAAGAGGATGGGCCGCGACTTGATCCACCGCCCGGCACGCCCCGGCAGCCCGGCGCCGAATGCGATGAGGATGCGTGCGAAGAGCCCGCCCATGAGCCCGCCCGCGACGCCGCAGACCGGCACGGCGAGCCAGTCTCGCCAGTGATGAAGCACGGCCTCCGTCGTGCCGAAATAGGTGTAATTGCCAAGGATCGCCATGGAGGTGACGCCGGCCGCAATGATCGTCCCGATTATGAGGCCGCTCGTCCGCGTCTCGAAGGAGCGGCTCATCTCCTCGATGGCGAAGACGATGCCTGCAAGCGGCGTATTGAAGGCCGCAGCAACGCCCGCAGCCGAACCGGCGAGAATGAGGCCGGACTGGTGGCGCCGGGAAACACGCCCCAGCGCGAACATGAGCGAGGCGCCCACCTGCACCGAAGGACCTTCCCGGCCGGTCGACGCTCCAGCGAGCAGCCCCAGAAGGGTCAGCAATATCTTGCCGATAGCGATGCGGACCGAGACCAGCCTCCCGCGCTCGGCCGGGTCGCTCAATGTGCGCGCGGCGATCGCCTGCGGAATGCCGCTGCCGCCCGTATTCGGAAAATAGCGGTTGGCGAGATAGGCGGTGAGGCCGAAGCCGAGCGGCGTGACCATATAGACGGCCCAGGGCGCCGCCTCGCGCAGGCGGTGAAACGCGAACATCGCCCGATCGGAGAGGATAGCCAGCGCCACCGCCGCCGCGCCGACCACGAGCCCGCCCGCGATGAAAATCAGTCTCCGCTGCCAGCGGCGGGACTGGACATAGAAATTCCGCGAAAAGCGGGTCGTCACAAGAGCCATCAGGGCGCCCTTCCATCGGGCTTGCAGGCATGTGCTACAGCCTTTATCTATCGGCAACGCGGCGCGAAACCAAGCCATCACGGCAAAAAGGCGCGGAATTCCGTACCGAATCGGGCACGATCCTCGTGCTATACTCGCCCGCACACGAACCTGCACCCGCACCCTCTGGCACCGGCGAGATGACGAGCGACCCCTTCGACCTTGGGTCCATTCCCGAAGAAACGACTGCGCGCACGACGAGCGCGGCGGCGCTCGCCGGCATGCGCGCGCCCTATCTGGAAGGGCTGAACGAGGAGCAGCGCTCGGCCGTCGAGGCGCTGGACGGCCCCGTCCTCGTGCTCGCTGGCGCAGGCACCGGCAAGACCCGCGTGCTGACCACGCGGCTCGCCCACCTGCTTGCCACGCGCCGCGCCTTTCCCGGCCAGATTCTCGCCGTCACCTTCACCAACAAGGCCGCGCGCGAAATGAAGGAGCGCATCGGCCGCCTCATCGGCGGTGTCGTCGAGGGCATGCAGTGGCTCGGCACCTTCCATTCGATCGGTGCGAAGATGCTCCGCCGCCATGCGGAGCTTGCGGGCCTCAGATCCGATTTCACCATTCTCGACGCCGACGACCAGATCCGCCTCATGAAGCAGATCATCGAGGCGGAAGGCATAGACGAGAAGCGCTGGCCCGCCCGCCAGCTCGCCACCTATATCGACGGCTGGAAGAACCGCGGGCTCACCCCCGGCAAGGTGCCCGCCGGAGAGGCGCAGGCCTTCGCCAATGGCAAGGGAGCGGAACTCTATCAGGCCTATCAGCTCCGGCTGAAGGTTCTGAACGCCGCCGATTTCGGCGACCTGCTGCTCGAGCCCTTGCGCATCTTCCAGGAACATCCCGAAATTCTTGCCGAGTATCAGGATCGCTTCCGCTACATGCTCGTCGACGAATATCAGGACACCAACGTCGCGCAATATCTCTGGCTCCGCCTGCTCGCGCAGAAGCACAGGAACATCTGCTGCGTGGGCGACGATGACCAGTCGATCTATGGCTGGCGCGGCGCAGAGGTCGACAACATCCTGCGCTTCGAGAAGGACTTCCCGGGCGCGAAGGTGATCCGCCTCGAAAGGAACTATCGCTCCACGCCGCAAATTCTGGGCGCGGCCTCGGGCCTCATCGCCGCCAACGAGGCGCGCCTCGGCAAGACGCTCTGGACCGATGCCGACGAGGGACAGAAGGTCAAGGTATCGAGCTACTGGGACGGCGAGGAGGAAGCGCGCAACATCGCCGAGGAAATCGAGCAATTGCAGCGCAAGGGGCACATGCTCCACGAGATCGCGATCCTCGTTCGCGCCTCCTTTCAGATGCGCGAATTCGAAGACCGCTTCATCAATCTCGGCATTCCCTATCGCGTCGTCGGCGGCCCGCGCTTCTATGAGCGCGCCGAAATCCGCGACGCGAACGCCTATCTGCGTCTCGTTGCCCAACCCGACGACGATCTCGCTTTCGAGCGCATCGTCAACAAGCCGCGCCGCGGCCTTGGCGACGTTGCCTTGCAGACGATCCGCCAGCTCGCGCGCGCGCAAGGCATATCGCTGATGCGCGCCGCCCGCGCGCTGACAACAGCCGAGGAACTGAAGCCCGCGCCGCGCCGGTCGCTGACGGGCTTCGTCGAAATGGTCGATCGCTGGCGCTCGCTCATTCCCGGCATGCCGCATACGGAGCTTGCCGAAATCATCCTGGACGAGTCGGGCTACACCGAGATGTGGCAGAACGACAAATCGGCGGATGCGCCCGGCAAGCTCGACAATTTGCGCGAACTCGTGCGCTCGATGGAGCATTTCGAAAACCTCGCTGGCTATCTCGAACATATTTCGCTCGTCATGGAAATCGAGGCGCAGGAAACGGGCGACAAGGTGAACCTGATGACGCTGCACAGCGCCAAGGGCCTTGAATTCGATACGGTGTTCCTGCCAGGCTGGGAGGAAGGGCTTTTCCCGCATCAGCGCGCGCTCGACGAAAGCGGCGTCGCGGGACTCGAGGAAGAGCGCCGCCTCGCCTATGTCGGCCTCACCCGCGCGCGCAAACAGGCCCATGTCTCCTTCGCCGCCAACAGGCGCGTCCATAATCTCTGGCAGAGCGCCATTCCTTCGCGCTTCATCGACGAGATGCCGCAGGAACATCTGGAGGTCGTGCAAAGCGCGATAGGCGCATCGAGCTATCAGAGCTATGCGCCAAGCCGCTTCGCGCAGGATTTCGCGCAAGGGAGCGACTATGCGAGCCCGGGCTGGAAGCGCGCCCAGACCATGGCGCGCACCACCTCGAAAACACGCGCGCCCGATCTCGAGGTTCACGCCGATCTCGTCGCGACGAGCGATCCCGCCGCCGCGACCTATCGCCGGGGCGAGCGCGTCTTCCATCAGAAATTCGGCTATGGCGAAGTGGCCATGATCGACGGCAACAAGCTCACCGTCGATTTCGACAAGGCCGGCCGCAAGAAAGTGATCGACAGCTTCCTCGAACGGGCCTGACCATGGCCACATGGAAACTGTCCTTCATCGTTCCCCACAGAGCGGCGGATAACTTCGCCGATGCGCTGGGCGCGGCGTTTGAGCCCGAGGCGCTCGCCGTTTCCACCAGCGAGGCGAACGAAGGTACGGCGACGCTCGTTCAGACATCGTCGGAGTGGAACGAGGTCGTCGCGCATGGCGACTGGCGCATCGAGGTGCTTTACGCCGACGAGCCGGACATGGAGACACTGCGCGCCCTCCTCGCCCCCATCGAGCATGAAACGGGTGTCGATGCAGCCGACCTCGCCATCGAGCAGATGCCCGAGATCGACTGGGTGACGAAATCGCTCGAAGGGCTCGATCCGGTTCAGGCCGGGCGCTTCTTCGTCCATGGCAGTCACGACGCCGACAAGGTTCCGGCCAGCGCGATCCCGATCCTCGTCGATGCGGGTCAGGCCTTCGGCACCGGACATCACGAGACGACCATGGGCTGCCTCGAATATATCTCCGACATCGTGCGGCAAGGTGTGAGACTCAACGCCCTCGACATCGGCACGGGAACGGGCGTGCTCGCCATCGCCATTGCGCGGCTCGCCCGTTGCGCCGTGCTCGCCAGCGACATCGATCCAGTCGCGGTCAGAACCGCGAGGGAGAATGCACGCAAGAATGGCGTCGGCTCATTCGTGACCGCCGTCGCGGCCGCCGGCTTCGGCCATCCCGCGCTTGCGGCGCGCGCGCCCTATGATCTTATCGTCGCCAACATTCTCGCCCGCCCCCTCGTCTCGCTCGCACCCGCCTTCCGCGCTCATCTGCGGCCCGGCGGCACGCTCGTGCTCTCCGGTATCCTCCGCATACAGGAGGCCATGGTGACGAGCGCCATGCGGGCGCAAGGTCTCTACCTCCGCTCGCGCAAGCCCATGGGCGACTGGGTGACGCTGCGGATCGAGGGGTAGCCGATCCCCGTTGCCGACCGCGCGCGCAGGACATACATTCTTTTCATGTTCCAGACCTTCGATGACACAGCCGATCCCACCCTCGGCATCGAACGCACCCGACGCCTCCGCGAAGAGCTGAAGCGGCGCGACCTCGATGGCTTTCTCATTCCTCGTGCCGACGAACATCAGGGCGAATATGTGCCGCCCCATGCCGAGCGCCTGCGCTGGCTGACCGGCTTTTCGGGCTCGGCGGGCATGGCGATCGTGCTCCTCGACAAGGCGGCGATCTTCGTCGATGGCCGCTACACATTGCAGGTTCGCGCGCAGGTCGATGTGGCGACCTTCGCGCCGCATCATCTGGTCGAGGAGCCGCCCGCGCGCTGGATCGAACAGAACCTCGCGAAGGGCGCAAGGCTCGCCTACGATCCATGGCTTCACACGGTCGATGCGGTAACGCGCTACAAGGCGGCAGCGGAAAAGGCCGGCGCGACGCTCGTCGCGGTCGATGGAAATCCGCTCGACGCTGTCTGGATCGATCAGCCCGAGCCGCCGGCCGCGCCCGTCACGCCCCACCCCATCGAGTTCGCGGGCAAACCCGCCGCCGAAAAGATCGGTCGGCTGACGGGCGCCCTCATGAGCGACGATGTCGATGCCGCCATCCTCACCATGCCCGACTCGATCGCCTGGGCCTTCAACATTCGCGGCGCGGACGTGCCGCACACGCCGCTTCCCCTCTCCTTCGCGATCCTGCACGAGGACGGCGCCGCCGATCTGTTCATCGACGAGCGGAAGATCGGGCCTGACGCCCGCGCGCATCTCTCGCCCGTTGCGCGGCTGCACCCGCGCGAGGCGCTTGGCCACGCGCTGAACGAACTCGGCGCGAAGAAGGCGACCGTTCTCATCGATCCCGCGACCTGCCCCGGATGGATCCACGACCGACTGAAGGCCGCGGGCGCCGAAGTGAAGCGCGGCTCCGACCCCTGCGAGCTGCCCAAGGCATGCAAGAACGAGGCGGAGATCAAAGGCACGCGCGCGGCGCATCTGCGCGACGGGCGCGCGCTGACGAAATTCCTCGCATGGCTCGGCCGCGAAGCGCCCAGGGGCGGCGTCGATGAAATCGCGGCGGCGAAAGCACTCGAAGCCTTCCGCGCCGAGACGAACGAGCTTCGCGATCTGAGCTTCGACACGATTTCCGGCGCGGGCGCCAATGGCGCCATCGTGCATTACCGGGTGACGACGGCGACCAACCGTCCGCTCGAAAGGGGAGAACTTTTTCTCGTCGACTCGGGCGCGCAATATCTTGACGGCACGACCGACGTGACACGAACCGTCGCCATCGGCGAGGCATCGCCCGAACAGCGCGACCGCTTCACCCGCGTTCTGAAGGGGCACATCGCCATCGCGACGGCGCGCTTCCCCGAAGGCACGTCCGGCGCGCAGCTCGATGCCTTCGCGCGCATGGCGCTCTGGAAGGCGGGCCTCGATTACGACCACGGCACGGGCCACGGTGTCGGCTCATATCTCTCCGTACACGAAGGACCGCAGCGCATCTCGAAGCTCGGAACCGTGCCGCTCAGGCCCGGCATGATCATCTCGAACGAGCCCGGATACTACAAGACGGGCGCATATGGCATCAGGATCGAGAATCTGCTGGTGGTGACGCCGGCCTCGATGATCGATGGCGGCGAGCGGCCTATGCTCGGCTTCGAGACGCTGACGCTGGCGCCCATCGACCTCCACTGCGTCGAGCGTGCGCTCCTCACCGGGGAGGAAGCCGACTGGCTCAACGCCTATCACGCGCGCGTGCGCGAGGCGCTGGCACCCGGCCTCGATGCGGCAACGGCCGCGTGGCTCGAAGAGGCGACCCGCGCGATCTGAGCCTCACGTCCCTGCTCCGCAGGGCGGATGAGTCGAGGGCTGTTCCACAATATCCGCCGTCACCCCGGGCTCGACCGGGGTCCAGCCTCTTCACGACGCAGGGCGCAGCCAACCGTGGGTCCCGGCAACGAGTGCCGGGACGACGCCGAATTTGTGACGAAGCCCGTTAGATCGCATAAGCACAATGTCGTCCCGGGGCTTGTCCCCGGGACCCAAAGGCCTAGCAGTTCAGTTCCTCGTAAAGATCAATCCACTCAAGATTGAGAGCCTCGATCGTCCGGATCTTCCACGCGCGCGGCCACTCCTTCATGGTCTTCTCGCGTTGTGTGGCGCGGCTGATTTCGTCATGCCGCTCCGCATAGACGAGCAGATGCACCTTATACTTTCTGACGAACGCCGATCCCGCTCCCTGCCGATGCTCCCAGACGCGGCGTGCAATATCGTTCGTGACGCCGATATAGAGCGTTCCGTTCTTGCGGCTGGCGAGAATGTAGACGAAGTAACTCTCGTTTGTTCGCCGACTCCGTGTTGCCCGGCGACGCCCCGGCAGCCACCCATCGCCGAAGCTCACTGGGCGCCGGCCATCTCCATCCATTCGTCTTCGCTGATGACTTCGATGCCGAGTTCCGTCGCCTTGGCGAGCTTCGACCCGGCGCCGGGCCCGGCGACGACGAGATCGGTCTTGGCGGAGACGGAGCCCGCCACTTTCGCGCCCATCTGCTCGGCACGGGCCTTCGCTTCCGAGCGCGTCATGCGCTCAAGCGAGCCGGTGAAAACCACCGTCTTGCCCGCAATCGGCGAAGCCGTTTCCTGAGCCGGCAAGGGCATGGCGCGAACGCCCGCCTTGTGCAGCGCGGACAGCACTTCACGATTGTGCTTCTCGGCAAAGAAATCGACGACAGCTTCGGCAAGCACCTCGCCGACCCCGCCTATCGCATTGAGCTCGCGCCATGCCTCGCTGTCGTGATCGGCGGCCTTTTCCATCTGGTCGATGAAATGTTCGAGCGTGCCGTAGCTCCGCGCGAAGAGGCGCGCCGTCGTCTCGCCCACATGGCGGATGCCGAGCGCGAAGATGAAGCGGTCGAGATCGACCTCGCGGCGCAGATTGATCGCGCGGAAGAGATTGCTCACCGAAGTCTCGCCCCAGCCCTCGCGGTCTTTCAGCTTCTTGAGGCTCTTCTTGTCGCGCTCCTCCAGCGTGAAAATATCGGAAGGCTGGGCAATGAGCCCGTCCTGAAAGAACCCGGCAATCTGCTTCTCGCCGAGCCCTTCGATATCGAAGGCGTTGCGCGAAACGAAATGACGAAGCCGCTCCATCGCCTGTGCCGGGCAGATGAGGCCGCCCGTGCAGCGCCGCACCGCATCGACCTTGCCGGTCTTCTCGTTCATTTCGCGCACGGCATGGCTTCCGCATTCCGGGCAGCGATCCGGAAAATGGAACTTGTGGGCGCCCTTGGGCCGCTTCTCCTCGACCACGCTCACGATCTGCGGAATGACGTCGCCCGCCCGCTGGACGACCACCGTATCGCCGATGCGGATGTCCTTGCGCTCGATCTCGTCTTCATTGTGGAGCGTCGCATTGGAGACGACGACGCCTCCGACCGTCACCGGCTTCAGCCGCGCGACCGGCGTCAGCGCGCCCGTGCGGCCGACCTGAATGTCGATGCCTTCGAGCACCGTCATCGCCTTTTCAGCCGGGAATTTGTGCGCCAGCGCCCAGCGCGGCGAGCGCGAAACGAAACCCAGCCGGTGCTGCCAGTCGAGCCGGTTCACCTTGTAGACGACGCCGTCGATGTCGTAGCCGAGACTGGCGCGGTTCTCCTCGATCTCGTGATAGAAGCCGAGCAATTCATCCGCCGAGGTGCAGACGCGGAAAAAGGGGTTCACATGAAAACCCCAATGCTGGAAGCGCTCGATCATTCCCGAATGCGTGTCGGCGGGAATTTCGGTCGCCTCGCCCCAGGCATAGGCGAAGAAACGCAAGGGACGCGATGCCGTCACCCGGGCGTCAAGCTGGCGGAGCGAGCCCGCGGCCGCATTGCGCGGATTGGCGAAGGGCGGCCTGCCCGCCTCCATCTGCCGTTCGTTCAGCTTCTCGAAGTCGGCATGGCTCATATAGACCTCGCCGCGCACCTCGAAGACATCGGGAAGATCGCGTCCCTTGAGCTTCTCCGGCACATCGACGATCGTCTTCAGATTCTCCGTGACGTTCTCGCCCTCGCGCCCATCGCCGCGCGTCGCGCCGAGCACGAACCGCCCCTGCTCATAGCGCAGCGCGGCCGATAGCCCGTCGATCTTCGGCTCCGCCGTCACGGCAAGTTCGACGCCGTCCGACAGATTGAGAAAGCGGCGGACCCGCGCCCAGAATTCGGTGACGTCCTCGTCGGCAAAGCCGTTCGAGAGCGAAAGCATCGGAACCTTGTGGAGGACCTTGCCGAAGCCTTCGGCGGGCGCGATGCCCACACGCTTCGACGGGCTGTCCTCGCGGATCAGTTCCGGGTAGCGCTTCTCGATCTCTTCGTTCCGCCTGCGGAGCGCATCATATTCCGCGTCCGAAATTTCGGGCGCGTCCTTCTGGTAATAGAGCTTGTCGTGACGCGCGATCTCCCCGGCGAGCCGCTCCAGCTCCTCCGCGGCTTCCTCGAAGGTCAGTTGCCCCACGGGCTTGTCATTGGCGCGCGCGGTCACGGACGGTTCTCTATCAATCGGTCGGCGGCGGCGCGCGCCTCGTCGGTCACGGTTGCGCCCGCCAGCATGCGCGCGATCTCCTCGCGGCGATCCACATGATCGAGCACATCGACGCGGGTTGCGACGCGCGCATTTCTGGCCTTGTTTTCCCCACCCTTGGAAATCCGCAAATGATGGCGCGCCAGGGCCGCCACCTGCGGCGAATGGGTGACGACAAGCACCTGCGCCGTCCTGGCAAGTTCCGCGAGGCGCCGGCCCACCGCTTCGGCAACGGCCCCGCCGACACCGGAATCGACTTCGTCGAAAATGAGTGTCGGCGCGCTGCCGCGGGAAGCGAGCGCAACCTTGAGCGCGAGCACGAAACGCGAAAGCTCGCCGCCCGAAGCGATCTTGATGAGCGGCCCGAGCGGGGCGCCCGGATTGGTCGAGATGAGGAAGGACACGCGGTCGAGCCCGTCCGGCCCTGCATCTTCCGCTGCGAGCACATTCACCTCGGTCTTGAATGTCGCCTTTTCGAGCTTCAGAGGCTTCAGCTCGCGCGCGACCGCCTGATCGAGCTTTGCCGCCGCCTTGATACGCTGGGCGGAAAGCGACTCCGCCGCCTTGAGATAGGTAGCGCGCGCCGCATCGGCCGCCTGTGAAAGCCTCGCAAGCTTCGCCTCGCCGCCTTCTATATCCGCAAGCTGCTCGCGCAACCTGTCGGCGAGCGCGGCAAGATTGTCGACGGCAACATTGTGCTTGCGACCGGCGGCGCGCAGCGCGAAGAGCCGCGTCTCGGCCTTCTCGAGCCGCGCGGGATCGAATTCGAGGGCGCGCATGGCGCGTTCGATTTCATCGCGCGCCTCCGCCGCCTCGACCAGCGTGCGATCTATCGCGGCAATGGCCTGATCGAGCCGCCCGCCCGCCTGCTCCGCCACGCGGGAAAGGCGCCGCAATGCCTGATTGAGCCGCGCCTCAAGGCCGCTATCGCTCGAAATCGCATCCGCCGCCTCGGCGAGATCGCCCGCGATCTTTTCCGAATGCATCATGAGAGCGCGTTCTTCGGCGAGTTTCGTTTCCTCGCCGGGCTCCGGCGAAAGCTCGTCGAGCTCGCCGACGACATGCCGCAGATAATCCTGCTCCGCCCGCGCCCGCGCGAGCGAGGCTTCATGCTCGGTAAAGGCAAGCCGCGCTTCCGCCGCCGCGCTCCAGAGCCGCCGCACCTCGGCAGCGGCGGCATCGAGCCCGCCGAAGCTGTCCAGAAGCGCCCGATGGCCCGATGGATCGAGGAGGCCGCGCTCGTCATGCTGCCCGTGAATTTCGACAAGCGCATCGCCCACCTGCCGCAGAAGGCCGACGCTCACCGCCTGATCGTTGATGAAGGCGCGCGTGCGCCCGTCCTTCGCCTGCACGCGGCGAAGAATGAGGTCGCCTTCCGCATCGAGCCCGTCATCGCGGAGTATGGCGCGGGCGGGATGATCGTCCGGCACGTCGAAAACAGCGGTGACGCTTCCCTGCTCGGCGTCCTGGCCGACAAGCCCCGCATCGGCGCGCGCGCCGATGGCAAGCCCCAGAGCATCGAGAAGGATGGATTTTCCGGCGCCCGTTTCGCCCGTGAGCGCGCACAGCCCGCGGGCCAGCGCGAGTTCCAGCCTATCGATGAGGACAATATCTCTGATCGACAGCGCCGACAGCATTGAGCAACGCCTCTAGAAGACGGTGTGCCACGCCCTGCTGATCCAGGACCCCTTGTTCTCCTCGGGCTTCAGCCCCTGCTCGGCGAGGAGCGCATAGCTGTCCTGATACCAATCGCTTCCGGGATAGTTGTAACCGAGAATTGCCGCGGCCGTCTGCGCCTCCGGCTTGACACCGAGCGACAGATACGCCTCGACGAGACGATGCAACGCCTCCGGAACATGGGTCGTGCTCTGATAGCGCTCCACGACGATGCGGAAACGGTTGATCGCGGCGATGTAGTCGCGCTTCTTCAGATAGTAGCGGCCGACTTCCATCTCCTTGCCGGCGAGATGATCGAGCGTCAGATCGAGCTTCAGGCGGGCGTCGCGCGCATATTCGCTTTGCGGAAATCGCTGAATGAGCGCCGTCAGCGAGGCGAGCGCGTCTTCCGTCATCTTCTGGTCGCGGCCGACGTCGGAAATCTGTTCGTAATAGCAGAGCGCGACAAGGTAGTAGGCGTAGGCAACATCCTTGCTACCCGGATGGAGCGCGATGTAGCGCTGCGCGGTGACGATGGCGTCGTCATACTCATTGACCTTGTAGTGCGAGTAGGCCGACATCAGCGTCGCGCGGCGCGCCCAGATCGAATAGGGATGCTGGCGCTCGACCTCGTCGAACTCCTGCGCCGCCTTCTGGTAGCTGCCATCGGCGACGTAATCCATCGCCTTGTTGTAGATCTGCTCAACCGGCCTTTCCTGATAGGGAAGCTCGTCATCGGATGAGCAGCCGCCGAGAAGAACGAGCGCACCGGCGAGGAAAGCGCCGATCACCGCGCTTCTCACCCGCCCCGTTTCGAGGCCGATGCCGGAAGTCGCCTTTGCCTTGGAGCCGCTGATAGTCAGAAGAGCCTCACGCATGCCGGTCAAAGTCCATTTCGTTCGGTCACCCGGCAGGATTGCCCGAAAACCGTTTTCGGGACAAGGCCATATCGAAGCGAGTCCGGAGGCTCATGGAAGCCGGCACTGGCCGCCGGCGCCCAATCGGGCCAGTGCATGTTTCTAGCCTAAATAGGGTGCGGAAACCATAGCGGGCCGGCACGAAAGGCAAGGCAGGCTACGCCCGCCCTCGCAGTACGGAAGGGGGCAACATGGCGCGGGGCAGCCGATCATTCGGCGGGAATGGCGGCCTTGTGCTGGGCTTCGGTGGCGGGGGCGCCAAGCTCGACGATCTCGTAAGCCGAGCTGTCCGCGAAAAGCGCGCGGAGCACCCGGTTGTTCATCGCATGGCCGGCGCGCAGCCCTTCATAACGGCCGATGAACGGAGCGCCCGCAAGCGCGAGGTCGCCCACGGCGTCGAGCACCTTGTGCCGGACGAACTCATCGTCGAATCGCAGGCCTTCCTCGTTGAGCACGCGATCGCCATCCACCACGACCGTGTTTTCGAGCGTGCCGCCAAGGCCGAGCCCGGCCTTCCACATCGCCTCGACATCCTTGAGAAGGCCGAAGGTGCGCGCGGAGAGGATGCTCTCGCGGAAATCCTGCGCATGAAAATCCGCCTCGATGACCTCATGCCCGATCACCGGATTCTCGAATTCGATCTCGAAGGCGAGCGTGAACCCCTCGCCCGGCAGCAGCGCGGCGCGCTTCAGCCCGTCCTCGACGATGACCGGCTTCAGAATACGAATGGCATGACGCGGCGCGGCAAGCGCCTTGAGGCCAGCCGCCTCGATCGCTTCGACGAAGACCTGCGAACTGCCATCCATGACCGGAATTTCCGGCCCGTCGATCTCGATGAAGGCATTGTCGACGCCGAGCGTCGCCAGCGCCGCCATCAGATGCTCGACGGTGCTGATCGAGGCTCCCGCCTCGTTGCGGATCGCGGTCGACAGCATCGTGTCGCCGACCTGATCGTAGCGCGCGCGAATATCGGTCGCGGCCTCGCCACCGTCGAGATCGGTGCGGCGGAAGACGATGCCGAAATCCGCCCCGGCCGGATGAAGCGTCATGTGGATCGCATGGCCCGAGTGAAGTCCGACGCCTTCCAGAGCGACGGGAGCGGCCAGCGTCATCTGCGGACATGCGGGCGCGCCTGCGCGCTGGCGGCGATGCGCCCGCGCCTCTTCAAGCGTGATGGTTTCGAACTCAGCCTTGCGCACCGGACTATCCTTCACCCCGAGAACCCCATTTAAGGTTCTAGCAGCGCGCAAAAGTCGCCTCAAATAACAGTTTCTTTCAGAATGTTACCTTCTGAAACGGGCGCTAACCCATTGCTTGCAAAGCAAAACCCCGCCTGCCCCGGACAAGTCCGGAACAGGCGGGGCTCGCGCGCGCAGCGCCCCCCGCGGGCGCAGTCAGTGGAAGCGTCAGTTGGCCTGACGCCTCAGAAAGGTCGGGATCTCAAGCTGCTCCTCCTCATAGGACGAGGGCTGAACGAGACGCCCTTCGGCGGATTGAGTGAGGCTTTGCGCCTGCGATTGCGGCCGGGGCTGCTCCGGCTGCTGCTGCGGCTGGGGCCTGCTCATCTCGCGAGCGGCGACCGGCTCGCGGCGCGGCGGCTGGGGCTGCTCCTCATTGCGGCGACGGCCGCCGCCCGTCAGACGCTCGAAGAAGCTCGGCCCCTTGCGCGGCGCCCGGCTCTGCGGCATCTGGGCCGCCCGGTTGCCGATGAAGGCCGGAACTTCCGCGTTACCCGTCTGCACACGGTCGAGATCGCCCGGAATGAAGGGCTGCGCCTTCGGCTCGGCGAGCACGGCGGCCGGGTTCACGACCGGCTCGTCGCGCCTTGCCTGCTGCGGCATGCGCGGTTCGGGCTTGTGGATGATGACCTCGGCCTCATATTCGCGCGGGTCGTAATTGGCCGAGAGCGGCGGTGCGGCGCGCTCAACCACCGGCAGCTCGGGCTCGGCGATCTGGTGCATCTGCATCTGCGGCTGGGGCTGCTGGGCAACGGTGCGTGCCGGCTTGGCGAAAGTCGCCGCGGCGACGACCGGCGCGCGTTCGGCCGCGACAGCCTTCGGAGCCGGAGCGGCTTCCGCCGCCGGACGCTGCTGCGTGCGCTCCTCGACCTCGATGCCGGTCGCGACGACGGACACGCGCATGCGCCCGTCCATCGACGGATCGAAAGTCGAGCCGACGATGATGTTGGCATCCGGATCGACCTCGGAGCGGATGCGGTTGGCCGCTTCATCCACTTCATAAAGAGTGAGGTCCATGCCGCCGGTGATGTTGATGAGAACGCCCTTCGCGCCCTTCATCGACACTTCGTCGAGCAGCGGGTTGGAGATGGCGGCCTCGGCGGCTTCCACGGCGCGCTTCTCGCCTGTCGCCTCGCCGGTGCCCATCATGGCCTTGCCCATCTCGTTCATCACGGTCCTGACGTCCGCGAAGTCGAGATTGATGAGGCCCGGCTTCATCATCAGGTCGGTGATGCCCGCAACGCCCGAATGGAGAACCTGGTCAGCCATCGCGAAGGCGTCCGCGAAGGTCGTGTTCTCGTTCGCCACCCGGAAGAGGTTCTGGTTCGGGATGATGATGAGCGTGTCGACATATTGCTGAAGCTCGCGAATGCCCTCTTCGGCAAGACGCATGCGCCGCGTGCCTTCGAACTGGAACGGCTTGGTCACCACGCCGACCGTGAGCACGCCCTCGTCCCGCGCCGCGCGCGCGATGACGGGCGCAGCGCCCGTGCCGGTGCCGCCGCCCATGCCCGCGGTGATGAAGACCATGTGAGCGCCCTGGATGTGCTCCACGATCTCGTGAAGTGCTTCTTCCGCCGCCGCGCAGCCGACCTCGGGACGCGAACCCGCGCCCAGACCTTCCGTGATGGAGGCGCCGAGCTGGATGCGGCGCTCGGCCAGCGAAAGCTGGAGCGCCTGGGCATCGGTATTCGCCACCACGAATTCGACGCCGTCGAGACCCGACTCGATCATGTTGTTGACGGCGTTGCCGCCGGCACCGCCGACGCCGAACACCGTGATCCGGGGCTTCAGTTCCTTCGCCTGCGGTACCGTCAATTTGATGCTCATGTCAGCCTCCTCGAAACAGATTGGATAATCGGGGTCCGTCCAGCCGCATTTTCCGGCGGTGCAGCAACCACCCGGCCCGGTGGCGCTGCAAACCGGCTCGATCCTCGCCTTCGGCGACGCCGGTTCTTTGCCCCTTTCAAGGCCCCGCATTCAGCGCAAGCATGAGATTCCGCCACGCCCCTCATCAGAAATTCTCCCGCAGCCAGCGGCTGAACTTGCGCAAGCCGCCCGGACGCCCATTGGCTTCCTCGTCGCCATCCGCGCCCGCCGTTTCGAGCGGCGAGATCTGCGAATAGGTGAGAAGGCCGGCACAGGTCGCAAAGGCCGGTCCGCCCGTCGCCTCGGCAAGGCCGGTCAGCCGGATCGGCTGGCCCACCCGTACCTGCTTGTCGAGAATGCGATGGGCAAGCTCGCGCGCGCCGTTCATCTGGCTCGCGCCGCCCGTCAGCACCACGCGGCGGCCCGCGACGCGCGCATAGCCCGAGGCTTCGAGCCGATCACGGACGAGTTCGAACGTCTCTTCAAGCCGCGGCTGAATGATGCCGGTCAACATGGACCTCGGAATATGATTCGCCGAATCGGCATCGCTCTCGCCCACTTGAGGCACGTCAATCATCTCTCTTTCGTCGGACGGACTCGCCAGCGCGCTGCCATAGAGCGTCTTCATGCGCTCGGCATGAGCCAGCGGAGTCGAAAGTCCTCTCGCAATGTCATTAGTAATGTGATTCCCGCCAATAGACACGGAATCGCAATAAACCATCGCGCCTTCGAAGAAGACGGCGAGCGATGTGGTGCCACCCCCCATATCGATGACGGCGACGCCGAGGTCCATTTCGTCCTCGACGAGACAGGCAAGGCCGCTCGCATAGGGTGAAACCACCGTGGCAAGGACCGAGAGATGGCAGCGGTCGATGCAAAGCTCGAGATTGCGCAAGGGCCCGCGCGCCGCGCTGACCATATGGACATCGACGCCCAGCGTTTCGCCGAACATGCCGCGCGGGTCCTGAACGCCGCGCGCGCCGTCGATGCTGAAATTGGTCGGAAGCGCATGCAGAACGTCGCGGCCCTCGGGCTGGAAGTTCGCCTGGGCATAGCCGATGAGGCGGACGAGATCGGCATCGGTGATCTCGGGTCCGGCCACGGAGGATTTGACGCCGACGGTCTGGCTCTTGGGCTCCGCGCCCGACATGCCGACGATCACGTCCTTGATGGTGACGCCGGCCATGCGCTCGGCCGCATCGACCGCGACCCGGATCGCCTCCTCGGCCGCGTCCATGTCAATGATCGTGCCGGCGCGAATGCCTCTTGAAACCTGATGCCCGATGCCGATGACGCGGATCGGCGCATGACCGTTCGCCAGACGGCCCGGCTCGATCCTGGCGATGAAGCAGGAAATCTTGCTCGAGCCGACATCGAGCGCGGCAATGGTGCCTGCGCGCCCCGCGGCAACCGGGCGTCCCTGGAATCCTCTGGAACCGAGACTGACCATGTTCATGTATCGCCCCCACCCCTGACGGCGCCCACCTTTCGAGTGGCCTTCGCCGCCAACGCATCGCCCCGTGCGCTCGCTGCCTCTGGCGTCAACGCCAACGTCACGCGATCCGGCAGCCTCATGTCGACTGATTCGATATCGCGAGAAAGAATCTTGTATGTCTGATCGAGGTTCGCCAAATCGGCAAGAGCCTTTTCAACGCCGACCTCGGGAAGTTTCACATCGACGCCGTTTTCGAGCCGGAGATTCCATCTCCGGTCGCCTACGCGCACGAAAGCGCGCACGCGCGCGAGCAGTTGCGGCTGCGTCTGAATGAGCGCGAGCACGTCATGCGCTTCGCGCGCGCCGCCGAAGCCGACGACGAAAGGCAGGTTGGCATAGGCCTGAACATTCTCGTCCGTGATCGGCTGACCGTCCTTGTCGACGACGGAGAGCCGGCCGGCGCGCTGCCAGACGGCGAAGGGCTCACGCTCGACGACATCGATGCGGATCGCATGCGGAAGGAGGCGGGTGACGGTCGCCGACTTCACCCAGTCCACATGCTCGATGCGCTGGCGCGCCGCCTCGGTATCGACGGCGAAGATGGGGTCGCCGCGCGAGACGCCAAGCGCCGCCAGCAATGCCTGCGGATCGGCATGCGACCGGCCCGTGACGGTGACGTCCTGAACGCTGAAGCCCGCCAGCGCCAGAAGCCGGTTGCCCTGAAAGGCGGCCTCGCGCGCGGCCGACGATACATGGCCGCCGACGAAGAGCCCGGTCGCGGCGTGGCCCGGGTGAGCCTGCTGAACGGCGATGTCTCGGTTCGCCGCGGCGACTCCGGCGACTGGGTGGCCGCCGCGGTGAACGCTCCGCTCGTCGTGGAAGACACGCTGGCGACCGGCGTGAACTCCCGGGCGGAAGTGCAGTTCGACTGGGCGAACTTCCTTCGCCTGGCGGGCAACGCTGAAGTGCGGCTGGCCGAGCTCGACAACAACCGGTACCTGTTGCAGATC
>WBZO01001008.1_pt1 | contig 49244 bp, 47 predicted proteins | sample 5204261 | NCBI WGS metagenome assembly WBZO01 (sample SAMN12412400, study PRJNA552823) | activated sludge metagenome | isolation source: activated sludge from anammox sidestream of wastewater treatment plant... | place: USA: North Carolina | collected 2017-09
GCACGGCACGGGCGCGGCGCTGGTGGCGCGCGAGCGCGGACGGCAGGGCCCGTGGCGGGTGGAGACGTCGCTGTTTGCCGGGGCGATGGCGATGGAGTCGTCGGCCTGGGTCAAGCCGGAGAACCCGCCCCAGATCGAATTCCCGATGCGCGGGCCACAGGGCTCGATTCCCCTGTACCGGCTGTACCAGACCCAGGACGGCCGCTGGCTGCACGTCGGCGGGCTGACACCGCGCTTCTGGCCGCGGGCCGCCATCGCCATCGGCCAGCCGGAGTTGATCTCGGATGAACGGTTCCAGGCGCCGCCAGGGATGGGCACCAACGCCAACCGTAAGGCGCTGATGGATATCCTCGCTGCCGCCTTTGACAAGCGCCCGTACCACGAGTGGGACGAAATCCTCGAAGAAGCAGACATCCCCTTTGGCCCCTCCATGACGGTCGATGAGTACCGTGTCGATCCGCAGGTGCGCCAGCAGGAGTTGGTGGTAACGACGGACGACCCCGAGGTCGGACCATTCGAGCAGATGGGCCGGGTGATAAAGTGGTCAGCGCCCGGTACTACGACGGAGCCACCGCCGCCGCTGCCCGATGCGCCGCACACGCCGCCGCTGGCCGGCATCCGCCTGATCGACGCCTCCGGCTACATCGCCGGCGCATACGGCGGCGGCATGCTGGCTGATCTGGGCGCCGATGTGATCAAGGTGGAAAGCGAGGGCTCCGACGGCTTGCGCGGCAATATGGGCTTCCAGTCTTGGAACCTGGGCAAGCGCGCCGCCGCCCTGGACGTTCGGGACCCACGGGCGCGTGATGCCTATCTGCGCCTCGTCGCCACCGCCGACGCCGTGCTGGAGAACATGCGCCCCGGCGTGGCCGAACGGCTCGGCACCGGCTACGAGGCCGTGCGCGCCGTCAATCCGCGCGCCGTCTATTGTTATGTCAGCGCACACGGCTCCACCGGCCCCTACCGGCACAAGCCTGGCTTCGACCCGATCATGCAGGCACGCTCCGGCATCGAGCGCGCACAGGGGGGCCTGTTTGGCCCGCCGGTGTTCCTCATCCCGCCGGTGACGGACAACACCGCCGCCATGCTCAACGCCTTCGCCATCCTCATGGGCCTGTACAAGCAGGCGCAAACCGGCATAGGCATCTGGGTCGAGACCTCGCTGATGGCCGCTGCCGCCCTGCTTCAGTCCGACTCACTCACGCAGTACGAGGGCCGCCCGCCGCGGCCGGCCAACGACCGCGACCACCTTGGCCCCCACGCCCTGCGGCGCCTGTATCCATGCAAGGATGGCTGGCTGCTGATCGCCTGTAGGGATGAACGCGATTGGCAGGCGCTGTGCTCCGTTGCACGGCAGCCGTGGGCATCCGACCCGCGGTTCGCCACCGCGGCGCTACGGCTACACAACGACCTTGCTCTGGCAGCGGAGATCGGCGGATGGCTGGGGGGACGAGCGCTTTCGCGAACGGTGGCAGCGTTGCGCCGGCGCGGCGTACCGTGCGTCCCGGCCACCGGCACCGGCATGTCGCTCGATGAGCCACAGGTGGCGGAGAACGGCTATCGCGGTCTCTTCCAGCACCGCCAGTACGGCCGCATCGGCCAGGGCGCCGGCTGGACGCGCGTCAACGGCGTGCCCAGCGCCTCCCGCTGCTCCGGCCCGATGATCGGCGAAGATACCCGCGAGGTGCTGCTCGAAGGCGGGCTGACCCACGCCGAGATCGACGCCCTCATCGCCGCCGGCGTCGCCCAGGAGGTAGCGCCCCCTGTGGCGGCGCGCGTCTAGCGGCCACTGACAACCGTCGTTACCGCTTCGAGGCGGGTCAACGGCGGTCGTTCGCTTGCTGCCTGCACCAACGGTGGACGGTGCCCGTGCTGGCCCCCGCGCGCTTACGCTGCAAGGGGTACCACTCACCGTGGTGCGCGCCAAATCGCTGCGCACCCTTCGGGTCGACATCCGGCGCAGTCGCGCGGCCGGACTGCATCAGATGATGTACGCGTCCGAGGGTATCGCGCTGGCGCAGTTCAACGGTGGGGTGTGGCCCGGCGAAGGCGTCGCCCGCCACGATCGAGATGGACGGCTATGCAGCACCACGAAGCCGCGCTGGATGCAGGAACGCTCATGCTGCGGGGCAACTCCATTCGGGGCTCCCGCAGACGCTTACGAATGGGAGCACATCCATGACCGAACTGGCACGCGCGCTAAGCATTGCCATCGAGGCGGCGCGCGAGGCGGGCGCGCTGATTCGGGCGGACTTCCACCTACCCGGCGGGCCGCGCGGCCACGGCGATCATGCTGAGGTGGACGTCGAGGCGGAGCGGCTGATCCGCGCTCGGTTGACGGCGGCCTTCCCGACGTGGGGCTATACCGGCGAAGAGACCGGGCGCGGCGGACCGGCCGCGGCGGCCACCTGGTGGCTGGTGGACCCCAATGACGGCACCAGCGCCTATCTGCGCGGCTACCGGGGTAGCGCCGTGTCCATCGCGCTGATCGCAGGCGGGCTGCCGGTCCTGGGCGTCGTGTTCGCGCCCCTCGCCCCGGATGATGACGGGGACCTGATCGCCTGGACGCAGGGGCAGCCGCTGACACGCAACGGCGCACCATTCGAGCGTTCACCGCTGCCCGATACGCTCGGGCCGCAGGATGTCGTGTTCGTCAGCCAGGCGGCAGATGCAGCCTCGGTGGCCAACGCAGAACTGTGCGCCCCGGCCCGGTTCCGTGCGATGCCGAGCATCGCCTACCGGCTGGCGCTGGTCGCAGCCGGCGACGGTGAAGCGGCGGTGTCGCTCAACGGTCCCGGAGACTGGGACTACGCCGCCGGACACGCGCTGCTGCGCGCTGTGGGCGGCGATCTCGTGGATCAGCACGGCGCGCCGGTACGCTACCGGCGGGAGTTGTCTTCCACACGCTGGTGCATCGGCGGCGCGCCTAAGCCTGCCACCGCGCTCGCCGGGCGCGACTGGAATCGCGCTCACTTACGCCCGGCCCCTGACCCAACCGAGGCGGCCTACCCGCTGGTCCGGCCGGAGCGGGGACACGCTATCGCGGGCGCGGCCGTACTGGCGCGGGCACAGGGTTGCCTGCTGGGGCAACTGGCCGGCGACGCCCTCGGGTCACTGGTAGAGTTTCGCTCGGCGGAGTCGATTCGACGCCGGTATCCCGGCGGCGTGCGTGACATGGCAGACGGCGGCACATGGGAGACCATCGCCGGTCAGCCGACCGATGACTCGGAGATGGCATTGATACTGGCGCGGTCGCTGGTGCGTGCCGGAGGATGGAGTCACGAGCCCGTGCGGGCAGCCTACCGCGCCTGGTACGACAGCCGGCCGTTCGATATCGGCAATACGACGCGGCAAGGGCTGACCGGCAGACCCAACCCAGACAGCCAGGCAAACGGCTCATTGATGCGGATCAGCCCGCTGGGCATCTGGGGCCACGCGCTCGCCGCCGGGCAACTCGCGACGATAGCGCGCGCCGACAGCGCCATCACCCATCCCAACGCCGTGTGCGGCGACGCCACTGCCGCCTTCACGGTGGCGGTCGCCCATGCCATCGGCGAGGGGGACGGGCCGGCCGGCGCGCACGCGGCGGCGCTGCGCTGGTGTGACACCGCAGGTGCGCAGCCGGCAGTGACCGCGGCGCTGCGGGCGGCCGAGACGGAGCCCCCAGCCGATTACCTCACGAACGCAGGTTGGGTGCTGGTGGCACTACAGAACGCGTTCTACCAGCTGCTACATGCCCCAGCGCTGGAAGCAGGTGTGGTGGCCAGCGTCATGGCCGGTGGCGACACGGATACCACGGCGGCGATTGCCGGGGCGCTGCTGGGAGCGGTGTATGGGCGGCGCGCCGTACCTGCGCGCTGGCAGCGGGCCGTGCTTACCTGCCGGCCAATCGCGACGCTACCGGGTGTCCACCGGCCGCGGCCACGTCCGTTCTGGCCGGTGGACGCCTTGGAACTGGCGGAGCGGCTGCTCGTGGCCGGGAGCGCTACTTCCGCGGCCACGACGGATTGATGCTGTGGGCGAAGCCCTCGGTCAGCCGCCGGGGGCTGCCGCCATCGAGCGAGATGGAGAACACCTGCTGGTTCTCGCTGCGACCGGAGGCGAACACCAACTGGCGGCCGTCCGGTGACCAGGCGGGGTTGCGGTTGACCTCACCGCGCAGCGTGAGCTGGGCCGGGTCGGAGCCGTCCGGGTTCATCACCCAGATATTCCATACGTTCTCGCTGAAGGCAGCGAAGGCGATACGGCGCCCATCCGGAGACCAGGAGGGGTCAATCGAGGAGAAGTTGTTCCGCGTCAGTTGCTTTGGCTCGCCACCTGACAACTCTACGGAGAAGATCTGCGTCAGGTTGCCTACTTCCTGGTAGTAGGCGAGCTGCTTACCATCGGCTGACCAGGTGGGTTTGCCCGCTGCGCCGCTGCCCTTGGTGATCTGTTTCGGTTCTCCCCCTCCCGCGCCGATAACGAAGACCTGTTCCTTACCTGCATCCCGGTTAGAGATAAAGGCGATCTGCGAGCCGTCTGGCGACCAGGCCGGGTTGCGGTTCACCGACGAGCCGCTGGTCAGCCGCTGGGCGTTCGAGCCGTCGGCGTTCATCACCCACAGCTGGAAGCCGCCCTCGCGGGTGGAAGCAAAGGCGATCTTGCTGCCATCTGGGGACCATGCTGGGTCGACGTCGTTGCCATTGGAGCGGATCTGCCGGGGAGCGCGGCCGGCCGCCTCGATCACGCTCAGTTGCCAGCGGGCGCCGTCCAGCGCCTGGTAGACGATTGGCGCCTGATCGCCTGTGCGCGCCGGCGTGCCGGTGACCGTAAACGACACCGATACCTGCACATTGGGGCTCATGGGGATATGGCTATTCTCGCTCAGGACCACCCAGATGGTGTGCTTGCCCGGCGCCAGGTCGGCTAGGTAATCCAGCGAAGCGGTATGAATGATGTTGCGGTTGCCCAGCGGGATGGGCACACCGGCCTGCATCGAGGTGGACGGATCGATATCAATGAAGTAGTGGACGTGGCGAGCGTTTGGGTCACCCTCCAGCGGGTTCTTCAGGAGCGAGCCCTTCGAGGCGACCTCAATCCGCACCGGCGATTGCACCTCGGCGCCATCCTTGGGGAAGACAACCTCGACGGTGGGGTTGGGGCTGTTCTGCTGGCCGGCGACCGCCGTGGCGGTACGGCCGGCGCCGGGGGAGCCGCTGGAGGTGGCCGTACCACTGCTGCCGGTGCCGGCGATACCGGTTCCCGGCGTGGTGGTAGCGGCGCTCGATCCGCCGCTGTCACGCGTGAGGAAGAAGACAGCGACTGCCGCCAGGATCAGCGTCACGAGCGCTCCCAGCACCAGCGGCACCACCGGAGTCTTGCCCTTCGCCGGCGCAGGGGCCGCCGAAGGTGCAGCGTGCGGAGGAGCGGCGAACTCGCGGGAGTCCGGGCGACCCGCCCCGGCGGCAAACTCGCCAGAGCCGTGGCGGGCGCCGTTGAGCGAGTACTCACCCGAGGGCAAGGGCACCGTGGGCGCGGCGAACTCCCCAGACGGCGGCCGCGGATTAGACACGGCCGGGAGGTCCAGCGTGCGACCGGGCGGCACCGCCCCGGCCAGCCGCTGCGAAGTGTGCTCTTCTTGAATCGCGCGCTGCGCCTCCTGGATGGCGAGGATCAGCTCGCGCGGCAGCTGGTACCGGTCTTCCGGCCGCTTGGCCAAGCACCGCTCAACGATGGGATACACCTGAGCGGGCATCCCCGCAGGCAGTGGTGGCGGCGCCTCGTTGGCGTGCCGCCGGAGGATGGTGAAGGGCGTGCCGCCGTCAAACGGTGCTTTGCCCGCCAGCATCTGGTAGAGCACCACGCCCAGCGAGTAGATATCCGAGCGGATATCGCCCAGCCCTTCCGCGCGCTCCGGCGCCAGATACTCCGGGCTGCCGATCAGTTGCCCAGCGCTGGTCAGGCCCTTCTGCCCCTCCAGCCGGGCAATGCCGAAGTCAAGCACGCGGATGTCGGCGTCGTCGATGCGGATGTTCTGCGGCTTGAGATCGCGATGGGTGATACCCCGCTGGTGGGCCGCATCCAGGGCGCGGGCCACCTCCAGCGTGATGTGCAGCGCCTCAACCGGCTCAATCGCTCCCCGGCGATCGATCAGATCAGAGATGGTCTCGCCCGGGACGTACTCCATCACCAGGTATGGCTGGCCGTCGTGCTCAGCGAAATCGGTGACGCGCGCCACGCGCGGCGAGTGAATCGAAGCGGCAATCTGCGCCTCACGCTTCAGCCGCTCGACATAGACCTTGTCGCTGGCGAGAAAGGTATGCGGGATTTTGACCGCAACATGCGCTCCGGTGCGCAGGTCCGTGGCACGATACACCGTGCCCATGCCACCTGAGCCGATCTGTTCGTCCAGCAAGTATCGATTGGAGAGCACCTCTCCTTGCGCAACCATGCGCGCCGCCCTCTCCCCCATGGGCGCTCCCCATGCGCCCTCGTGCCGGAGTTGTACGCCGCATACCCGCCGTGATCAAGCGCATGTGCGACATGCAACCGCCTACGTAGTATACGCGCCTCGTCAATGCCCCATGTGTCGCAGATTTGTGCTCGGGCAGGCGCCGCGGCCCGGCTCACGCCGGTTCGAGTCCGGCGGCCGCGGGCGGTGCGTGGGTGCCGCCGCGGCGGAAGTATTTCTGCCGGCCACTGCCGCCGCGCCGCACCATGATCAGCTCCGCAACGATACTGACCGCGATCTCCTCTGGAGTCTCGGCGCCGATGTCGATGCCGATCGGTGTATGCACCCGATCCAGCACGTCCTTGGCGAAACCCTCTTCTTCCATATGCAGCAGAACGGCGCTGGTACGGCGCTTGCTGCCGATCATGCCGGCGTATGCCCACGCCTTGGGCAGCACGGTGCGCAGGCTGGCCTCATCCTGCTTGTGCCCGCGCGTCACCATCACGAAGTAGGTATTGCTGTCCGAGGGCAGTGCGTGCAGCACGTCTTCGAAGTCGTCACAGATAACCGCATCGGCCTCGGGAAAGCGATCGCGGTTGGCGAACTCCGGCCGGTCGTCGATGACGGTGACCGAGAAGCCCGCCTCGGCCGCAATTCGTGACAGCGAGCGTGCGATATGACCGCCACCGCAGATCACGAGCTTTGCCGGTGACTCGACGACCTCAATCAGCACCTCAACCGGCGCGCTGTGATGACGATCGGTCACGGGCGCGCCATCGGCGGAAAAGCTCACCGTCTGCGAGGTATGCCGGGGGATAGCTTCGGCACAGGCGGCGGCGACCGCCTCTTCCAGCGCGCCGCCCCCGAGTCCGCCCAGGCGGGAGCCGTCTGCCCGCACCAGCATGCGGGCGCCCACTGGGGGGTTAGTCCCTGGCGGCGCGACAATCACACCCGCCATGGCGACCGGCGGGCCGCCATGGACAGCTGCCAGCGCCTCCGCGGTGATGCGGGCGAGGATTTCGTTCATGGTCGGCCGGCCCTCCCGATGTGCTGGTTGCAGCATATCCGTCCACCGCCACTCACGGTAACGGCGGCTGGCGGGGTAGAGGTCAGACAGATACGCCGTTCACGTGGGTGAGGTATTCGCATCGTGGACTACGCGCTTCGGGTGATGATGCGCGACGCATGACTACGCTGACATCAGTGTATGACCCCGTGCCGGTGAGCACGGTACCAACGAGGAGCGATCAATGGCAGAGCCAAGCCAGTTGACAGTGGTGGGCGTATTCCATGACCGGCAGACAGCGCAACAGGCCGTAGATGACCTGCGTGCGGCCGGGTTCCCTGAAGACGATATCGGGTTCGCCATGCGCGATGCCGGCGCCGTCGACGGTGGCAGCACGCACAGCGCGGGTGAAGGTGGCGCCGGCAGCGGCGCAGTCGCCGGGATGCTAACCGGTGGCGTGGTCGGCGGCATTGCGGCGGCGGCGGTGTCGCTGCTGGTGCCTGGTATCGGACCCGTGATCGGCGGTGGCATTCTCGCCACCGTGCTCGGCGGGGCGGCAGCCGGCGCAGCGGCGGGCGGTGTGCTCGGTGCGCTGGTTGGCATGGGCGTTCCGGAAGAGGAAGCCCGCTATTACGACCAGGAGTTTGCCGCCGGACGGGCGATCGTTACCGTCCGCGCCGGCACGCGCTATCAAGAGGCATCCGCCATTCTCGGCCGCCACGGCGGCTATGACGCCCAGCGGCGCACCGAGACTCCCTCTTTGGACCCGGAGCGTGTGCGTGCCTACGCTGCCCATCCGGTCTCTGCGGCCACCGAAGACACCGCGGTACGGCAGGGCGCAACTGCGGCCGGCACCGACGCCGGCTCGGTCAAGGACCTCCGTCCGTTTGGGACGCGGGACGCCGCTTCCGTCCGCAGCGACGCAGAGGCGGACACCGAAGAACTCCCCCGGCAGGCACGTTTGCAGGGCAACTCCCCCGACATGATCGTCGAGACCGATACCCAAACCCAAATCCAGGGTCTGGCTGGCGGCTATAGCATTGCCGACGCGGAGCGTGCTACCGATCAACGGCAGCCATCCGGTCCGTCCGGCTCCGGTCAGCGGCAGAGTTCCCCCGAGATGCCATCCGGTCATAGCCCCACCTGGCCAGCCCGCGCTGACGACACGATGGCGGGCAAGTTTGTTGAGGACGAAGAGGAGATCAGCACCACGACCCGCGGCGGCACCGACACGCTGATCGTCAGCCCCTCCGGCCACGCCCGCGCCCGCGACGCCGCCCAGGCGTCAGGGCCTTACATTGACCCCTCCGAGGATCTGGAGCGCGTGGGCGCCACCAGCGGGCTTGCTCCCAACAGCCAAGTGGAGACGTGGAGCAGCGCCGAGCCACGCTACCGCCAGCGATGGCAGGCCAGTGCACCGACCGGCGGCAGCTGGGATAGCGTCGCCGGAGGTTATCGGTTTGGTCACGAAATGGCCGCCGACCAGCGTTTCCAGGGACGCTCCTGGCACGACTGCGAGCGCGATCTCGAGCATGAATATCGTGCCCGCCAGCAGACGGGCGGTGGACGCCACGCGGAGTCGGGCTGGGAGCAGGTGCGCGACAGCGCGCGTGATGCCTGGCAGGCCGCAGGTAGGAATTAGGATCGCGGCCGGCGTGTTCGTAGTGAGCAAGAGCACGCCGGCACGTTACCCGTGCTGCCCCCCAGACAGGAGGTTCCGGTGACCGAGCACACACAGGGCCGCGACGGCCGGCGCGAAAGCGGCCGCACCAGCCGGGGACGTACATCCCGCGACTTACCCCGTGACAACCGCGGCCGGTTCGTGTCTACCCGAGCTGCCGAGCAAGAGAGGAGCGGCGGCAAGCCGCCAGGCCGAGGCCGCTAGACGTTGCACCACCGACATCGCTCAACACCGCTTCGGCTTGGGTGGTGGGTGCTCGCTCTCGCCTTAACCGTGGTTGCCGCCTGCGAAGGCGCGGGCGGCGTCCGGTCCGTTCGGCCGGAACAGATGGGCGGGAACTACCCATACGGCGACGGCCATGCTTCCGGCGATACCCAGGCCGGCGCGGACTTCGCCCGGTGGGTGCTGGATCAAGACCCTTCACACCGATACATGACCGACGCTATCGTCCGGGGCGAGCAGGCGTTGGGGGTGAAGGTGCAGCCGGATGTAACCCGCGCCGGCCTGCGGCAATTGCTCACATCGCTGACCGAGGGCATGGCCCGGATGTTCCCTGCTCGTGACCTGGCCGTGACGGCGTTTTACCAGAATGGCGACCGGCTGGCGGAATTACGCTATGACGCGGACTCGGGCCGCATAGCCCTGCGATTCGTGTAGCGCGGCGACGAGAGCGCGGCGCTGGCCGGGCGGTCGTGCGCCTCCGGCCCTCTCCATGCGCGTCATCACAGCTCAGCGATGAGGGCGTCGGTGAACTCGATTGTACCCACGGTGCGGCCATGCGGGCGGCGGGGAAGGTCGCCGGTGACCACGGCGCCGTCGCGCAGCACCTCAGTAACGGCGCGCTCGATACGGGCAGCGGCAGCATCCTCACCCAGGTGACGGAGCAAGAGCACGGCAGTGAGGATCGTGGCTGTGGGGTTCGCCTTGTCCTGACCGGCGATATCTGGGGCGCTGCCATGCACCGGCTCGAACATCGCCGCCTCCACACCGAAGTTGGCACCGGGCGCCAGGCCCAGGCCGCCCACCAGCCCGGCCGTCAGGTCGGAGACGATATCACCGTACAGGTTAGGCAGCACCAGCACGTCAAACGCCTCAGGCCGCTGGACCAACTGGGCGCACAGGTTATCCACGATCAGATCGCCAAAGCCGATATCGGGGTAGTGCGCCGCCACCTCACGCGCCACCTGTAAGAACAGCCCATCCGACGACTTCATGATATTGGCCTTGTGGACGGCCACGACCCGCCGGCGGTGGTTGCGCCGGGCGTACTCGAAGGCGAAGCGGATCACGCGCTCGGAGCCGTGGCGCGAGATCAGCTTGATTGAGACGCCCACGTCGTCTGACAGGTCGATGTTGGTGTTGCGTTCCACCCACTGCACCAGCGAGCCGGTCACCGGGGAGCCGTAGTCAAACTCAATACCGGCATAGACATCCTCAGTATTCTCGCGAATCACGACGATATCGACGTGGCCGAAGCGCGCGGGCGTGCCGGGGTATGACTTGGCCGGCCGGACGGCCGCATACAGGTCCAGCGCCTTGCGCAGAGCAACGTTCACCGAGCGGAAGCCGGTGCCGACGGGCGTGGTGACGGGTCCTTTGAGCGCCACCTTGGTGCGCCGAATGGAGTCCAGCACCCGATCCGGCAGTGGCGTACCCTCGCGCTCGGCCACCGCCGCGCCCGTTGGCTGCTCCTCCCAGCGGACGGCAATGCCCGCCGCCTCGATCACGCGCTGCGCCGCCCGCGTCACCTCTGGCCCGATACCATCACCTGGGATCAGCGTGACCTCATACGGCATCACGCCCTCCTACGCCGGCGGACTGATGTTCGGGCTCCACCATAGCAGAGCCGAGCAGATCCACGGCGCGGCGCTGCACGATCAGCAGATTGATGATCAGGCAGCCGATAGCGAACTCAGAGAGCAGCATGAAGGCGATAGCGTAATCACCATTGATGTCCCGCACGAGACCCATCAGGATCGGCGGAAAGAAACCACCCAGCCCCCCAGCCGCACCCACCAGGCCGGTAACCGCTCCCGTCTCCTTTGGGAACAACGACGGAACCAGCTTGAACACCGCGCCGTTGCCGGCGCCCAGGCAGGCGGAGATGCCCAAAAAGCCCAGGGTCAGCAGCGGCATCGAGGGCTGGAAGGCGAGCACGATCGCTAACAGCGCCGCCCCGGTGAAGACGCCATTCAGCAACCGCGCCGCGCCCAGCTTGTCTGCCAGGGTGCCACCGATGGCGCGGAACAGTGTCCCGAGCGCGACGAAGCCGGAGACGCGCAGGGCGGCACTACTCTTACTCAGGTCGTAACTATCGGTCAGATACGTTGGCAGGTACACCGTAATCGCGACAAAGGCGCCAAATGTGACGAAGTAGAACAGGCTAAGCACCCACGCCATCGGCCGGCGAAACGGCGCAACGCGCTGGCCCAGGGTGCCGGCGGCGCGGGGCCCGGGCGCATCGCGCGCGAGCAGCCAGAAGAGGACCGCAAAGCCGAGCATTACCGGGATAAAGCTCCAGAATGCCCAGCGCCAGCCGAGCCCATCCCACAGCCGCGGTGCGATCTGGGCGGAGAGGGCGGTGCCACCGCTGCCGGCGCCGTAGATGCCCAGCGCCATCCCTTGCCGCTCGGCCGAGAACCACCGGCTGACAAAAGGCACACCGACGGCAAAGGACGCGCCGGCCACACCCAGCAAGAACGCGACGCCGATCAGCTGCAGGAACGAATCGGTCAGCCCTGCCAGTGCCAGCGGCGCCGTCGTGAACAGCATCAGCGCGCTGAAGACCCAGCGCCCGCCGTAGCGATCGGCCAGCAACCCGAGCGGGATGCGGGCCAGCGCGCCCAGGACGACCGGCACCGCCACCAGCACACCACTCTCGGTGGTGGTCAGGCCGTACCGCTCACGGAAGTCCGGCGCCAGTGGTGACACCAGGCCCCACACGGTGAAGCACAACAGAAACGCCAGCGTGCCGAGCGTCAGCGCTATCCACGCCTGACTGCTGGTCTTTGTGCTCCCACCGGTCATCGTCCGCACTCCCCGTCGGTACATCGCCGGGCGGCCTGCATGCGGCGGCTCACCCGCTAGGCACTGCGCCGCCAGGCCAGCAGTCCGCCGGCAAACACCAGGCCGGAGACCAGCGCCAGCAACCAGAGGCTCTCGCCTTCTCCGGCAAGGTACATATCCAGCGCCACCGTGAGCAGCCAGAGCTGCAGCCCCATCAACACTAGGCCGATGAGCAGCGCAGCCAGTAACAGTGCCTGCCGGCCGGGCAGCGGCTCACGCGCTCCCAAAACATCGGCCCGGTTGTCCGGCGCCTCCGGGTTCACCCGCGGTCTGTCGCGAACGGGACGGCTCATCGCCAGAACTCCATCATGGCGCAGCGCTCCTCCTGCCGGATGCCGGAGGGCGGGATTGCGGGCTCACGGCGTCTCCTCCAACGCGATCAGCGTGTCACCTTCGCGGCGCAGAGCGATGCGCGGCAGCGGACGCTGGGGAGGGCCGGCCACCGCTTCGCCCGTCTGAGGATTGAAGACACCGTCGTGACAGGGGCAGAACAGGCGGTTGTGCTCCTCCTGGAAGTAGACGGCGCAGGAGAGATGGGTGCACTTCTGTGAGTACGCCACAAACCGGCCGCCCGGCAGATGCAGGAGCACGGCCTGATCATCCTCGCCGGGATAGTTGAAGTAATAGGCGCGACCCTCCGGCACATCGGCGAGGCGGGCGACCGGCCGCGCACTGCCCCGGCGGCGTTCGCGCAGCCGCCCCATCGCCGCCAGGACAGCCGTCCCAGCGAACAGCGCGCCCGACGCCAGCACCGCCAATCCCAGCAGTTCACGCCGGGCAACGACGTCGTCGGCATCCCAGTGATACGGGAATTCACCCCGCCAGCGCGATGTGCCACCACGGCGCGGGCTGGGGGAGGCGGGCCGGTTCACAGCGGGAGCCGCCGCAGGACGCCTGCCATTGCCGCTCATAGCACCCACGCCTCCTCCCGAGGCGCCGCTTCACCGTGCAGCTCCCGCGCGGCGTCCTGCAGCAAACCCGAGACATCCAGCCACTGTGCGGCCTGCGGCAACACGTGGAACACCCGTGTTTGTACCTGCTGCTCGCCAAAGCGAGTGAGATCAACCGGGTGGCCCCGGCGCTGCCCGGCGAATTCCTCGAAGTCGCCATACCACAGCGCTTGTGTTGGACACGCCTGCGCACACCACGGCTTCTGCCCTTGCGCCGTACGGTCATAGCACAGGTTGCACTTCTTCATCAGCTTGGCGCCCACGTCGAACTTGGGCACGCCGAAGGGACACGCGTACACGCAGTTACGGCAGCCAATACAGCGCGAGGGGTCCGCCTGCTGCACCACGCCATCCGGGGTGATCAGGATCGCGACCGCCGGGCAGACTTGGGCACAGGGCGCAATCGGGTCTTCGCAGTGCATGCACACCGTGGGCTGCGTGGCGACGGACCGGCCGCGATCCACGAAGTCCACCATCACCATGCTCTCGCCCTTGTGCGAGTCGCACTCGCGGCAGGCCGCCTCACAGGCACGGCAGCCGATACAGCGTGTCGGGTCCACGAACAACGTCTTGACCGCCAACTCCGCCTCTCCTAATAGCGCTTGGCCTCACGCGATGCCGGGTCCTTGGTCTCGCCCGCCGTGTACGGGAACATCTTGGGCTGGCTCTCGGGCGTGTAATTGACCTTGGGCCGGGCTGCCAGCACCGGCAGGGGCGCATCCAGCCGCTCAATGGCAGCGGCGCAGGCCTTGTACTCGGGGATCTTCACGGTTGGGTCAGTGGCGGGGTTGGTGAGCTGGTTGACGGCCTCCTTGTTGCCGTAGTGGAAGGGGATGAACAGCGTATCCGGCCGGATGGTGGGCACCACCAGCGCCTTCAGCTCCATCGCGCCACGCGGGGTGCGCACTCGCACGCGATCGCCATCGGCGATGCCGAGCGGTGCGGCGGCGCGGGGATGGATCTCCACCCACGGTTCCGGCGCCTGACTATTGAGATAGCCCAGCCGCCGTGTCTGGGTGCCGCTCAGGTAGTGGTACACCACCCGCCCTGAAGTCAGACGGAAGGGGAAGTCCGCGCTCGGCTCCTCAGCCGGGGGCGTGTAGCTGATGGGGAACATCCGGGCGCGGCCGTCCGGGTGGGCGAACCGCTCAGTGAACAGCCGCGGCGTACCTGGGTGGTCCTCTGTGGGGCACGGCCAGAAGACGCCGCCCTGCCGGTCGATCTTCTCCCAGGTAATCCCACCGTAATCGGCCAGGCCGCCGCGCGACGCCTCCCGCAGCTCCTGCCAGATATCGTGGGCGCTGGTGTACGGGAAGTACTGCCCACGGCCCAGCCGATGGGCCAGATCGGCCAGAATCTCCCAGTCGCGGCGGGCTTCGCCGGGCGGTGGCGCGGCGCGGTTGATCTTCACCACCCGACCTTCGAGGTTGGTGGTCGTGCCTTCGTCCTCGCACCATACCGAGCCGGGCAGCACCACGTCGGCGCGCGCCGCGGTCTCTGACAAGAAGAAGTCGATGACCACCAGCGGGTCGAGGTTGTCCAGCGCCCGCTGCACCACGGCAACATCCGGCAGCGACACCATCAGATTAGAGCACAGCACCAGGCAGCTCTTGATCTCGCCACTGACCATGAGGTGCGGCATCTCGGTGGCGGCGGCGCCTTCCCAGGGAAGATCCTCAGCAGGAATGCCCCAGACCCGCGCTATCTGCTCGCGCTCCTCCGGTACATCGATATGACGGTAGCCGGGAAGCTGGTTGGCCTTCTGGCCGTGCTCACGCCCACCCTGGCCGTTGCCCTGGCCGGTGAGCATTGCCACGCCCCCGCCAGGCTGGCCCACCTGGCCGCGGGCCAGTGCCAGATTGATGCAGGCCAGCACGTTGTTGACGCCATGCGTGCTGTGCTCGATGCCGCGGGCATGGAGGATGAGCGAGCGCGCCGCCCGGCCATACAGCCGCGCCGCCGCCACTACCCGTTCGGCCGGCACACCCGCGATTCGCTCGGCCTCCTCCGGCGTGTACGGCTCTACGGCGGCACGCACTTCATCCCAGCCATTGACGCGCGTGGCCAAATAGTCCTCGTCTACCAATCCCTCGCGCATGAGGATCCGCAGCATGGCGTTGAGGACAGCGATGTCTGTGCCGGGACGCACGGGCAGCCACAGGTCAGCGGTGCGGGCGGTGGCGGTCTCGCGCGGGTCGAGCACAATCAGCGAGGCGCCGCGATCACGCGCCTGCCACAGCCAGTCGGTGACGATCGGGAAGCACTCCGCAACATTGCTGCCGGCGATCAGGATGCTGTCTGCCAGGGGAATATCGGTCATCGGCAGCGGCGCGCGGTCCAGCCCGAAGGCCTTGGTGTACGCCGTGGCCGCCGAGGACATACACAGCCGGCCGTTGTAATCGATGTGGCGCGTTCCCAGCCCTACCCGTGCGAACTTGCCAGCGATGTAGCACTTCTCGTTGGTCATCGAAGAGCCGCTGTAAATGGCGACCGCGTCCTTGCCGTGTTCCTGCTGGATGCGGCGCCAGCGCGAAACCACATACTCCAGCGCCTCATCCCAGCTTGCCCGCTCCAGCCGCCCGCCCTTACCGCCGCGCCGGATGAGCGGGTGCGTGAGCCGCTCGGGATGGTCCACCTGCTGATAGGCAACCACGCCTTTGGGGCACAGGTGGCCACGGTTGTGCTCGTACTCGCGCGCCTCAACGCCGGTTACTTTGCCACCCTCTACCTTGAGAAACATGCCGCACTGTACGCCGCAGAAACAGCAATGGGTCGGCACCAGCTGGTCCGGCAGGGCCGCAGCCTGCTGCCACTGCCCCGGTTCCGGACCATAGGTCTGGAAGTCGTAGTTGGGATCGCGGCGAACGAAGATGTCGCGATTGACAGCCATCACGTCACCATCTGAGGATTTCCCGCTCAGACAAAGCGCTTGCCAGCCAGCTGGTAGTAGGCCTGCCCGCGCAACGCCCGTTTACAGGCGGGGCAATACTGCTGCAAGACACCGTGGTCGCTGCCCAGGTCGTAGCGCTGGCCAAGGTCACCCAGGGTGGCGCGGAGGTCCGCAACGAAACGGGCCGAGGGCAAGGGTGTGCTGCAGCGGATACAGGCGGCGGTCGCCTGCTCATCCGCGTGCTGTGGGATGTCCTGGCTGACCGTCTGGTAAAGGGTGATGCCGATGGTGGCGGGGCGCTCGACAATGTGAAAGAACTTGCCGAACGGCAGCAGCAACAGCCAGCCGACAACCGTCACCTGGTGGGTGAGCGAGATGAAGCCGTAGTAGCGCCCTTCCCACCAGAGCGAGGAGCCGGTGAGGGCAAGACCAGTGACCGCGATCGCGAACAGCAGCACCAACGGAAACAGGTCAAAGCCGAACCGCTGGATGGCGAGCAGCCCGGCATCGGTGGTGCGCCGCCACAGCATCAGCGCCAGGCCGGCCAGCAGCAGGATGGCCGTGAAATCGAGCGCGTGAAAGGTCACCCAGGCCAGCACCGTCTCCAGCGGGAAGCTGCCCAGGCGCACGCCGAACACCCACGGTTCATACCGATCCGGATGGGTGTAAGTGAAGCGAATCCAGCCAAAGGTGAGCGGGAAGGTGATGGCGCAGGACAGCACCACGCCCCAGAACACGGCCATGTGTCCCAGCCAGCGCGTCAGGCCCCGGCGCAAGATGAAGGTCTGGGCGAGGATGTCCGTCCACCACGCCTTGGGGATCAGCAGCGTGTAGCGGCGGAAGTTGCGCAGCGAGAGGAAGTCACGCCAGCCAGCGCGGAAGTACCGGCCCGTAGGCGGCCGGCTGACCCAGAGCGTGTAGCGGTACACCACCCCGGACAGCGCGAACACCGTCCCCACCGCGTAGCCGATCAACGCCGAATCGAAGTCCCTCAACCCGCGCGATCCAGCGTAGATCAGCGCCATCAGCACCAGCGCCGCCACGAGGGCAAGCGAGAGGGCGGGGGCCTGGCGGCGTGTCATGGGGGTCTTCCTCTGGGCGGGGGACGCGGCCTTCGCGCCCCATTGTCCCCGGACAGGATCGCCCCCGACATACTCCTATTGAGCCACAAAGGGCCCGCAGCTACAGTCTGGTCACCCCCTTGCTGGACCAGGCCTCGTTGCTGCCGTCTGTCCAGGCGCCGCCCGGCAACCGGTGCCGGTGTCCCGGCTTATTGGGGGCGGCGTCGGTGTAGCCTTGCGCGGTCTTGTGGAAGTGCATCCGCTCCGGCCCGGCGCTGGTTGTCTCGACGCGCATCCCGCGGGCGTGATGGCGGTGCTCATCGGTAGAAGCGCTCTGCCGGAGCCGTTCGCGCACATCTAGCACCGGAGTGATGCCGCTGTGCCGCTGCTGCTCAATCACAGTGAACCCTCCTGGGAGAGGTATCGAGGTGGGCCAGCAGCTCCCTATCCGGGAAAACCCTACTCTGTGCGCGCGAATCCGGTACTTCGGCCTGTCCTCACAGATTCGTTAACCGGTCGCGATTTGCCTGCCGAGCGGCTGCGCCGGCCCGCCGCCGCCGTCGATACTTAGGGCAGGATTCACGCGGGGGCATCAGCGTGGGCAACCTGGCAATCGAAACCGACAACCTCTCCCGCGCCTTCGGTCAGGTACGTGCCGTCGAACAGCTCAATCTGCGCGTCCCACCAGGCGTCGTGTTCGGCTTCCTCGGCACGAACGGCGCCGGCAAGACCACCACTATCCGGCTGCTCCTGGGGTTGCTGGAGCCGACCGAGGGTAGCGCTCGGGTAATGGGCTTCGATACCCGCCGGGAGGCAGACGAGATCCGGCCGCGCACCGGCGCGTTGCTGGAGCACCCCGGCATCTACGAGCGACTGAGCGCTGAGGATAACCTCGAGTTCTACGGCCGCATCTGGCGCATTCCGGCAGCCGAGCGGCGCACACGCATCAAGGAATTGCTCACGCACCTGGGAGTGTGGGAGCGGCGCAAGGAGCGGGCCGGGACCTGGAGCCGCGGCATGAAGCAAAAGCTGGCCGTGGCACGCGCCATTCTCCACCGGCCGCCGTTGATCTTCCTCGATGAGCCGACCGCCGGGCTGGACCCGGTGGCAGCCGCCGCGTTGCGCGAGGACCTGGCTGGACTCACTCAGCGGGAAGGGGTGACGGTATTCCTCACTACCCACAACCTGGCTGAGGCGGAGAAGCTCTGCGGGCTGGTGGGCGTCATTCGCCAGGGGCGGTTGCTGGCCGTCGGGCACCCGGATGAACTGCGGGCCCGCGCCGGTGGTCCCCGCGCCGAGATCACCGGCCGCGGCTTCACCCCCGAGCTGGTCAGCGTCGTGCGCGCGCTGCCACAGGTGCTGGCCGCCCAGGCGCAGAACGGCCGGTTGATGGTCGACCTGCGGGACGATGTGCCGCTTGCGCCGGTGGTGCGGGCCGTGGTTGACGCCGGCGCCGACATCGAAGGGGTGCAGCGCGGCGCAGCCAGCCTGGAAGAGGCATTCCTGGCACTGGTGGAGGACAGCCGGTGAGCGACGCACTACACGACCTGCGCACCATGGTCTGGAAAGAGTGGGCCGAGTTCGTCCGCCAGCGCAGCACCATCATCAGCATGGCGCTGTTCCTGGTGATATTCGGCGTCTTCCTGCCGGCTCAACGCGGCAAGCCCTGGGTCGACTCCGCCGCACCATTCTTCAACTCGGTGCTGTTCCCGATCATGCTGGTTCTCGGCATCGTCGCCGACTCGTTCGCCGGTGAGCGCGAGCGGCACACCCTGGAGACGCTGCTTGCTAGCCGGCTGTCCGATCGCGCCATCCTGTTTGGCAAGTACATCGCTATCCTCGTTTACGCCTGGGGCATCACCATTGCCAGCTTGTTGCTGGGGGCGGTGGTGGTGAACGTGTGGGACAGCGGCGGCCCGCTCGTGTTCTATCCGGCACGGGTGGCCAGCGCCGCGCTGTTGTTTAGCCTGTTTGGTGGTGGATTTGCCGCGGCCGCCGGGGTGCTCATGTCCCTGCATTCAAGCACCGTTCGCCAGGCGGCACAGATGCTCAGCATCGGCATGACCGCCATCTTCGTGGCAGTCTTTGCCGTGCTAGCCGTCCTTCCCGATGCCGTGGTCAACCCTGTCATTAAGCGGCTGCGTGACCTCGGCCCGAGCGGGCTGATCATCGCCATCACCCTGACGCTGGCCGCGGTCGATGCCCTGTTGCTCACGATCGCCGCGCTGCGCTTTCGCCGGACGCGCCTGGTGCTCGACTGACCCGCCAGTCGGTACACCGGGCTCGCCGGTTTCCTCGCTCCGCCGGCCGCCACGGTCCGCCCTGCTGATGGCGCCGTCGAAACCCGATACCCAGAGCAGACGGATCGCGCGATGGGGGTGCTCCATGTACCGGAGCAGGTGGCTGAGTGCGGTGCTGGCGGCAGCGATGGTGCTGGCTGCCTGTGGCGGTGGCGGCACGCGCGATTCAGCCGCCCAACCGCCGGTTGACCCGAACGCGCTCGAACGGCGGGGATTCGTCGAGAGTGACGACGGGCGCCTGCGCATCTCCGGCAAGTCGCCGCTGGTGGTGAGTATTCGTGCCGCCGCCGGCACACCCGAGCTCCCGGCAGGGTGGGAGGCGCTGGCGCCGGTGTACGACGTGACAGCCCGTGACCGGCTGCATCAGCCGGTGACCGAGCTATCAGAGCGTCTCAGCGTCGCCTTTGAGGTCCGTCCTGGGGTCGCGGCCACAGTGCTGATGTACGACCTCGGCGTCTGGTCTGTTGTACCCAGCGAAACGGCGGGCAGCAAAGTGACGGCGCTGATCGATCACCTGACGCCATACACCATCGCGGCGCCGCTCTCGGCCCAAAGCCCGTCCCAGGGCCCGCTGCCGGTGCGCAGCCCATCGCCCGCGCCATCCGAGACACCGACACCAGCCTCCCCGGCGACCACCACCGCCCGCACGCGGGCCACAGCCACGCCGAGTGCTGCCGTCACCGCCGGCACGATGGGCCCTGCCCAGGCGCAGGCAGCGCTGGAGACGGCGATTGAGAGGCTCAAGGGCAAGAAGACGCGGGTGGAGAACGCCACCGGCTATACCGGTGCGCTGGTCGTGCCGCTGCCCGCGGCGCTGCAGCAAAGCCTGGGCGCCGCGCTCGGCGCCGGCGGCGCCGCATCATACGGGCTGTACAACGGCATCAATCAAGCCGTTTCCGTCAGCGCCACCGGCAACGGCGTTTCCGGCTCGTTGACACTGCTGGCCGAACCCAAAACCCAGATGCCTGCGGACGAGCGCGCCGCCCGGGAACAGATTGCCCAGTACTTCCCCGCCGTTCCGCCTGGACTCACGGTCGTGATGGCGGACTCGAGCGGTTACGCCTTCACCGTCCAGAGCGGTGGCACGACGTATGCGGCTGGTATCCTCAGCCTCAACGGCACGGCGATTGCCTATGCCGCCGCCGGCAGTGGCAGCTATGCCGTGACGGTGAAGTGACGGTGTGAACCGGCATCCGGGGTTGGCGCTGCCGCGGCTACCGCGACGGGCGGCATTGAGCGCATCAGCCCGACAGGTTCGCGATCTTGCTCCACCGCTGCGGATGCCGGACGCCGCTCACAATCCCCTCAGGAAGTCGATCATCGCCGCGTTGACCTCAGCGGGGCGCTCCTGCTGCGTCCAGTGACCGCAGCCCGGTAGCAGGATGCTCTGGCGGAGGTTGGGGACGTTCTTGGGCAGCGCGTCATAGGCAGCCCGGGCAAAGGTCAGCACGCCGTCTCGCTCGCCGGTGATGAACAGCGCCGGGACAGTCACCTTAGCGCCGCTGTATGCGGCCATCAGCTCCCAGGTGCGGTCCATGTTGCGGTACCAGTTCAGCCCGCCGCGAAAGCCAGTGCGCTCGAACTCAGCGACGAAGAAGTCGAGGTCGGCGTCGCTCACCCAGGCCGGCATCCGCTCCGGGTTGATCGTCGCATCAAGGAACTTGGCGCTTTTGGGTAGGGCCGCGCGCCACTGCTCGCCGGGCTTGGTGTCACCCGAGGCACTGTAGAGAAACCGGCGCATGGTAGAGCGTACGTCCTGCTCCAACTCAGCCTCGGCTACTCCTGGCTCCTGGAAGTAGAGGATATAGAAGAAGTTCTCGCCGGCCATCGCCTTCATGGAGGCGATCGGCGAAAAGGGCGCCCGCGGGCTGTACGGCACACTCAGCCCGATGACGGCCCGAAACCGGTCCGGTCGCACCAGCGCGCAGTTCCAGGCCACGGGCGCGCCCCAGTCATGCCCGGCGACGACCGCGGTGTCCTCGCCCAGCGCGTCCAGCAACCCAACGATATCGCCGGCCAGGTGCAACTGCGTGTACTGCTCCATTGCGGCCGGCTGTTCTGTCTGGCCGTAGCCGCGCTGGTCAGGCGCCACGGCGTGATAACCCGCCTCCGCCAGCGCGACAAGCTGATGGCGCCACGAGTACCACGACTCGGGGAAGCCGTGACACAGCACCACCAGCGGGCCTTGGCCGGCCTCGGCAATATGCATCCGGATGCCATTGGTGTTGACGAACCGATGCGTGATCTCTGCCATGGTTTCCCTCTCTCCCGTGCTTTCCGCGCCGACAGCATAACGGAAACGTGCCAGGGTGGGCAGAGAGGGGTGGAGAACGGAAGCAGCCGCCTCCGTTGACCGTAAGGAGCCGCAAGCGGGGGGGCGGACGCGCCCGCTCTACTTCACCAGGCGCACGGGAAGCTCTGGAAAGAAGAGCGGCAACTCACTCTGCTGGGCAGCAGCGGGCATCACCCGGCCCTCGCGGGCGAGGCGGTTGCGCAGCGCTTCGATGTGCTTGCAGTTGCGGCGATGGTAGAAGCCGGTGCAGGAGCAGGCCAAGTCGTCGCCGATCGCCACGAGCGTATGGCGCAGGTTCGGGTTGCTGCGCGAGCGAACCGTATAGTAACCGGGCCGGTTGGGGACGGCTCGGATGTAGAGATGTTCGTTGTGGGCGCGCGCGTGGGCGCGGGCCTGGAGCAGCGCCGGGGTCATTTCAGCCTCCCTCCCATCCATCTCATTATGTCATATTTCTGATGCCGCCGCATGCTCTTTACTAATATCGTTATCAAGAAGCAGGCAGCGGCCGCTTGACAGTCGCGGCTGCTGTGCTATGCTGGGTGTGTCCTCGGGGACGACAGGGCTCGACAGGAGACGACGGATCAGGTTTGCGTGCCGAGGTTGCCGGTGGCCTCGTAAAACAACTGGCACAAAGTAACTGGCGAGCGCGAACTCGCCCTCGCGGCCTAAACAACCGCGACGTGGACCCTTGCCCCACCCCGGCGGGTAGGGAGTCCGCGACACATAGTCGGGGTGCTGCTCCAACGACGCCGCTAGACGGAGCCTAAGACCCAGCGGCTGGCCCAAACGATGCCCGGCGGCGGGCGTCCGGCGGGCGAGACCCTAATCGCCGCCTACGCACGTAGCAGATCCTGGGCGGACTCTTTCTGGACGGGGAGTTCGATTCTCCCCCGTCTCCACCACGAGCGATGGCGCCACGGTCACCACGGCCGGGCGCCATCGCCGCATTTCCCTTTCAGCCTCCCCGGCGCATCTTCTACCATGGGGTCGCGGCGCACCCGCCGGCGGAGGCAACGATGGACCTGACCACGTACATCCGTGATGTGCCGGACTTCCCGATTCCCGGCGTGCTGTTTCGCGATATCACACCGCTGCTCAACAGCCCGGAAGCATTTGGCCACACGATCCATGAGTTCACCCGGGCCTGCCGTGATGACGGCGTCAGCGCCGTGGTTGGCATCGAGTCGCGCGGCTTCCTGTTCGGCGCGCCGCTGGCGCACACCCTTGGTATCCCGTTTGTGCCCGTGCGCAAGCCCGGCAAGCTGCCCGCTGCCCGGATGTCCATCGAGTACTCGCTGGAGTACGGCACCAACCGGCTGGATATCCATCAGGACGCCCTCACTGCCGGACAGAAGGTCGTGATCGTCGATGACCTGCTCGCTACCGGGGGCACGGCCCGTGCCGCTGCGAAGCTGGTGGAGATGATCGGTGGCGTGGTGCACTCCTTCCTGTTTGTGATCGAGCTTGAGGCGCTGGGGGGCCGCAAACAACTGGAAGGCTACAACATCAACGTCTTGCTCACCTACTAATCCGCCTTGACACCCTGCACCGATCCCCCTACGATCCGATAGAACAAAAGAATACGGGCAGACTCTTATCCAGAGTGGCGGAGGGACAGGCCCTACGAAGCCCGGCAACCGGCCGTAGACGCCCCAGGGCGGCGCGGAAGCGGTGCCAATTCCGACCCCGGCTCGCCCCGGGGGAAGATGAGAGTGGACATTCGACGCTTCCTGCCCCACGCGGAAGCGTTTTTTTGTGCCCGTATGAGGTTGCGATGACCGGCCCATCTCCGGCCGCCCGCTCCACCGGCATCGAACCCATCGCCTGGGCAGGAAATCACCTGCGCCTGCTCGACCAGACGCGCCTGCCGCTGGCCGAGATCTGGATCGACCTGCATGACCACCGCGAGGTAGCCGCAGCCATCCGCGATATGCGCGTACGGGGCGCCCCGGCCATTGGCGTCGCCGCCGCCTACGGTGTCGTGCTCGCCGCCCAGCAGATCAGCGGCCGGCCGTTTCCCGAATTCCGGGCCGAACTAGAACAGGCGATTTTGCTGCTGGGCCGCACCCGGCCCACGGCCGTCAATCTCTTCTGGGCGCTGGAGCGGATGCGCACGTCGATGGCCGCCGCGCGCACACCGGACGAGGCGCGGGCGCGGCTGCTGGCCGAGGCGCTCAGCATCCACACCCAGGACATCGAGGCGAACCGGCGGATGGGCCGCCACGGCCAGGTGCTTATCCCGGACGGCGCTACCGTCCTCACCCACTGCAACGCCGGGGCACTGGCAACGGCCGGCTACGGCACCGCCCTCGGCGTGATCCGCGCGGCGCGCGAGGCCGGCAAACACATCGCCGTAGTGGCTGATGAGACCCGGCCGCTGCTGCAGGGCGCGCGTCTGACTGCCTGGGAACTGGCGCGCGACGGTATCCCCACGACGCTCATCGCAGACACGATGGCCGGCAGCTTTATGCAGCGCGGTGCCGTCACCTGCTGCATCGTGGGGGCAGACCGCATCGCCGCCAATGGTGACGTCGCCAACAAGATCGGCACCTATCAGGTCGCCGTGCTGGCCAAAGAGCACAGCATCCCGTTCTACGTCGCCGCGCCGATCAGCACGCTCGACCTGAGCCTCAGCGACGGGAGCCTGATCCCAATCGAGGAACGGAGCGCCGGCGAAGTGACGCGGTTTGCCGGCGTGCAGACGGCGCCTGAGGGCGTGAGCATCGCCAATCCGGCCTTTGATATCACACCGGCGCGCTATGTCACCGCCATCATCACCGAGCGGGGCGTCGCGCGGCCGCCCTATACCAGCAGTCTCCAGGCACTCGCCGCCGGGATGGAGCACCAGCGATGATCAGTCCCCGTGCCGCCCTGGCCGTCATCGGCGGTTCCGGCTTCTACCAGATGGAAGGCATCACGGAGGTCGAGGAACTGCGCGTCACCACGCCGTTCGGCGACCCATCCGACGTGATTGTGATCGGCACCCTAGAGGGGACGCGCACCGCCTTCCTGCCGCGCCACGGCCGCGGTCACCGGCTGCTGCCCGCCGAGGTGCCGGCGCGCGCCAACATCTGGGCGCTCAAGTCGCTCGGCATCGGGCACATCATTTCCATTAGTGCCGTCGGCTCGCTACGCGAGGAGCTGGCTCCCGGTCATCTGGTGTTGCCCGACCAGTTGATTGACCGCACCTGGGGCCGGCCCAGCACGTTCTTCGGACGGGGGTTAGTGGCGCACGTCGGTTTTGCCGAGCCGTTTTGTCCCGCGCTGCGCGCCGCTGCCGCCGGCTGCGCCCGCGAGGCCGGGGCTACTACCCACTTCGGCGGCACGTACGTCGTGATGGAGGGTCCTGCATTCTCCAGCCGCGCCGAAAGCGTGCTGCATCGCTCGTGGGGCGCCGACCTGATCGGCATGACCGCGTTGCCGGAAGCCAAGCTCGCCCGCGAGGCCGAGATCTGCTACGCCACCGTCGCCTGCGTCACCGACTATGACTGCTGGCACGAGAACGAGGCGCATGTGACGGTGGAGATGGTGATCGCGAATCTGCAGCGCAATGTCGAGACTTCCAAGCAGCTCGTACGGTTGCTGGCAGGGCGGCTGCCCGCGCGTGACTGCGCCTGTGCCGGCGCACTGGGCTCGGCGATCATGACTGACCCCGCGCTGGTACCCATCCCGGTGATTGAAGACCTGGCCCCGATTGTCGGTCGCTACCTGAGCCCGCGACAGGAGATCGCCCGCGGCTGAGCAGCAGCAAGATTGACGGCAGGCGGCAGACGTGCCGCGACCGGGCCGTCTTGGAGCAGTTCATGGCACAACCAATTCTGGTCGTTGGCAGTGTCGCCTTTGATGACCTGGAAACCCCATTTGGCAAGGCGGCGCGCGTCTTGGGCGGATCGGCTTCGTACTTCGCCGCCGCCGCCAGCCTGTACGCCCCGATCCGGCTGGTCGCGGTCGTTGGTAACGACTTCCCGATGGCGCAGTATGATTTCCTCCGCGCCCGGGGGGTGGACCTGCGCGGCCTGCAGGTTGCGGATGGCGAGACGTTTAGCTGGGGTGGTCGCTACGACTACGACCTCAACCGCACAGAGACGCTGTTCACCAACCTGGGCGTGTTTGCGGACTTCCATCCTTCGCTACCGGAGGACTACACCGAAAGCCCGTTTGTGTTCTGCGCCAACATCCATCCTGCCCTCCAACGTGAGGTGATCGGCAAGGTCCGTGGCCGCCGGCTGACCATGCTGGATAGCATGAACCTCTGGATTAACACCGCCCGCAAGGATTTAGTGGAAGCGATTCAACTGGTTGACCTGGTCAGTATCAACGAGGCCGAAGTGCGGATGTTTGCCGCCACGAGTTCCGTAGTGACAGGGGCGCAGCGCATCCTGGCGGCGGGGCCCAAGGGCATCCTGGTGAAAAAGGGCGAGTACGGCGCGGTGATGTTCACCGGCGACGAGTACTTTGTAGCGCCCGCCTATCCGCTGGAGGAGGTCAAAGACCCCACCGGCGCGGGCGACAGCTTCGCCGGTGGTTTCATGGGCTTCCTCGCGCAGTACGAAGGGACGATCACGCCGGCGGTGCTGCACAAGGCAGTGATCCACGGCAGCGCCGTTGCCAGCTTCACCGTGGAGCAGTTCGGCTTGGAGCGGCTCAAGCATCTGACGCGCGCCGATGTGGAACGGCGCTACCAGGAATTCATTCGCTTCACCCACTTTGAGACGGAACATATCGAGTAACAGAAAGGCGGGCGAGCGGGTGGCCGGCAGGGTAGACGCGGGCGGTGCGACGGCAACGCGGGTCGTGAGGTACCACATCCGCGAGCTCCATCATGCCGAGGAGATTCGCCCGCGGCTGGAGGAGCAGCGCGCCTATGCCGCCTACGCTATCGGCCAGCTTGGCCCGCGCCTGTTCAACCTGGTGCGCTGCTGGGAGGCGCAGGGTCCGGACGGCGATGCGCTGGCGCTTTTTTCTCGCGGGGGGCTGGGAGATGCGCTGTTCCTATCCGGTGAGCCCGGCGCGTTGGCGGCGCTGCTCACCATCCACCAGGGTCCGCGCACCAACTTCGCCACCTGCCGCGAGGCACATCTCCCGGTCGTGGAGCGGTTTTACCGGGTGACCAGCGGCAAACCGATGTTGCGTATGGCAGTGGATGCCGCCGCCTTTTTGCCCGCGCCGGCACCCGACCTGCCAGCGGTGCACACCCGCCGGGTGACCGGCAGAGACGCACGGGAGGTCAACCGGCTGTACAACAGCGAGGGCCAGCCAACCTATTACAGCCAGGGCCATATTGACCAGGGCATGTACCACGGCGTGTTTGAGGGCCGGCGGCTGGTGGCGGTAGCGGGCACCCATGTCATCTCCCCAGAAGAGGGCGTGGCGGTGGTCGGCAATGTTTTCACCGACCCGGAGCGGCGGGGGCTCGGCTACGGCACCCTTGCGACCAGTGCCACCACCGCCGCGCTGCTGCGCCGCTGCCGCGACGTGGCGCTAACGGTGGATCCGCTCAACACGCCGGCCGTCCGTGCCTATGTGCGGCTGGGCTACCGTGAGGAATCCCGCCTGGTCGAGTCGCAGATCACGCGGCGCACCCTGTTCGGCTTCCGCCCGTTTCTGGCGGCGCGGTTGGCGAGCTGGCGCGGGCGAGGTAACGGCGACGATTGCGAAGTAGTGATCCGGCACTGAGCAGGCGCCGGTCTGTAACCCATGGAGAACCGAGTGACGACACCACAAACAACCCCAGGTGACATCCGCGAGCCGCGGCTGGCGCGCGATGGCGTCAACCGTATCGAATGGGCGGCGCGCGAGATGCCGGTCATTGGCCTGATCCGCGAGCGCTTTCGCCGGGAACAGCCGCTGCGGGGCGTACGCATCGGCGCCTGCCTGCATGTCACCACCGAGACCGCCAACCTGATGCTGGCGCTCAAGGACGGCGGCGCCGATGTCGCGCTGTGCGCCTCCAACCCGCTCTCCACCCAGGACGACGTCGCCGCCGCCCTGGTGCACGAGTACGGCATTGCCACCTGGGCCATCAAAGGCGAGGACAACGACACCTACTGGAAGCACATCAACGCCGTGCTCGATACCCGGCCGCAGCTCACCATGGACGACGGCTGCGACCTGGTGGCGCTCCTGCACAAGGAACGGCGAGACCTGCTTCCCGTGATCAAAGGTGGCACGGAGGAGACAACCACCGGCGTCATCCGCCTGCGCGGCATGATGAAGGACGGCGCCCTTACCTATCCGATTGTCGCCGTCAACGAAGCCGATACCAAGCACATGTTTGACAACCGCTACGGCACCGGCCAGTCCACGCTGGACGGTATCACCCGCGCTACCAACGTGCTGTGGGCAGCCAAGACGGTGGTGGTGGCCGGCTACGGCTGGTGCGGCCGCGGCTTCGCCTCGCGCGCGCGCGGCCTGGGCGCGCAAGTCATCGTCACCGAGGTCGAGCCGGTGCGGGCGCTGGAAGCGGTGATGGATGGATTCCGCGTCCTGCCGATGGCCAGCGCGGCGACGCAAGGCGACATCTTCGTCACACTCACCGGTGATGTCAACGTCATCGACCGCCAGCACCTGGAGGCGATGAAGGACGGCGCGATCATCGCCAACTCCGGCCACTTCAACGACGAGATCAACATCAAGGCACTGGAGGCGATGGCCGAGGGCAAGCGCGAGATCCGCCCGTTTGTCGAGGAATACAAGCTGGGCGACGGCCGCAAGATTCACCTACTGGGTGAGGGCCGCCTGATCAATCTCGCCGCCGCCGAGGGCCATCCCGCCAGCGTTATGGACATGTCGTTTGCCAACCAGGCGCTGTCCGTCGAGTACCTCGTGATGAATGAAGGCAAGATCGCCGTCGGCGTCTACGACGTTCCCAAGGAGATCGACCGCGAGATCGCCGCGCTCAAGCTGAGCAGCATGGGCGTCGCCATCGACGTGCTCACCCCCGAGCAGGAAGCCTACCTCTCTTCGTGGGAGAGCGGAACGTAAGGACAGACGCTCAGCTTGCAGCGCGCCGGCTGACCGCCGGCCGCTGATGACTGAATAAGGAGCGATGCCAGCGTGACCACAACGTTTATGACCTCGCCGGCCCTCTTTCTCACCTCGGAGTCGGTGACCGAGGGACACCCGGACAAGATGTGCGACCAGATCTCCGATGCGATTCTCGACGCGATCATCGCTCAGGATCCGTCGGCACACGTTGCCTGCGAGACCGCGGTCACCACCGGCCTCGTCGTGGTGATGGGCGAGATCACCACCAGCGCCTGGGTGGATGTGCCTCGGATCGTGCGCGAGACCATCGAGCAAATCGGCTACATCGACGCCGCCTATGGCTTTGACTTCCACACCTGCGGCGTCTCGGTCTCCATCAAAGAGCAGAGCCAGGATATCGCCGAAGGTGTCGATCACTCCCTGGAGGCGCGCGAGCGCCACGGCGAGGTGGATGAGGCCGAGCTGCAGGGCGCGGGTGACCAGGGCATGATGATGGGTTTTGCCTGCAACGAAACTCCGGAGTACATGCCGCTCACCATCGCGCTGGCACACCGGCTGTGCCGGCGGCTGGCCGAGGTCCGTAAAGACGGCACGCTGCCCTGGCTACGCCCGGACGGCAAGAGCCAGGTGACGGTCGAGTACGCGCATGGCAAGCCCCAGCGCATCGATGCGGTCGTCATCTCCACCCAGCATGCCCCAGAGATGACCACGTCCGACATCCAAGACGCGCTGCTCACGCATGTCATCCGCCCCGTCGTTCCGGCAGAGCTGCTGGACCGCAAGACGCACTACTACATCAACCCTTCCGGCCGGTTTGTCATCGGCGGTCCGATGGGTGATGCGGGGCTCACTGGTCGCAAGATCATCGTCGACACCTACGGCGGCATCGGCCGTCACGGCGGCGGCGCCTTCTCCGGCAAGGACCCCTCAAAGGTGGACCGCTCCGCCGCCTACGCTGCCCGCTACGTCGCCAAGAATATCGTGGCGGCCGGTCTGGCCGAGCGTTGCGAAGTTCAGGTCAGCTACGCGATCGGCATGGCCAAACCCACCAGCCTCGCCGTCGAGACGTTCGGCACCGGCCGTATCTCCGACGACGCCATCGTTGACCTGATCAACCGTCACTTCGACCTGCGCCCGCGGGCAATCATCAACACGCTCGAGCTGCTGCGGCCTATCTACAAGCAGACCGCGGCATACGGCCACTTCGGCCGCACCGACATCGAACTGCCGTGGGAGCGGCTGGACAAGGTCGAGGCCCTACGCACCGACGCCGGCATCCACGAGGCGGCGCACTAACGATCGCGCCGCGGCACCGTGGCGGGGGACGGCGCGATTGCCGCTCCCCGTCTTGTCATTTCTCCCGTCATGGCGGCCGCGGTACGATGGTGCATCGACACGGGAGGTGATACGCATGGCAGCGCGGACCGGGGCGGCGTATCTGGCGGGACTGCGCGATAGCCGTGAGGTGTGGCTCAACGGCGTGCGGGTCACCGATGTCACGGCACACCCATCGCTGGCCGCTGCCGCCCGCTCCATCGCTGGCCTGTACGATCTCCAGCTCGAAGCCGGAGGCGTCTGCCTGGCGGCCGACCCCGTAACCGGCGAACTGGTCAACATCAGCCTGATTACCCCCCGCTCGCGCTTCGATCTGCATCGCCGCCATGTCGCGCTCGAACGGCTGGCGCGCTACAGCGCCGGCCTGCTTGGCCGCAGTCCGGATTACGTCAACGTCACGCTGGCAGGCTTTGCCGGGCAGCGGCAGCTGTGGGCGGCCAACGGCAACGAACAAGGCGCGGCGAACCTGGTCGCCTTCCACCGCGAGGTGCAAAGCCGGGACCTGGCCCTGACGCACGCCATTATTCACCCCGTCGTCGATCGGGCCATGCCGGAGCACCTGGCCGGCGGCGGCGAGGTGGTGTTGCACAAGGCCGGCGAGACCGCGGACGGGATAATCGTGCGCGGCGCGCGGGCACTGGCCACGCTGGCGCCGTTTGCCGATGAGATGTTTGTCTATCCCGGCCAGCCGCTACCCAAAGACGCTACCTCCTATGCGCTTGCCTTCTCGATTCCGATGTCCACACCCGGGCTGCGCATCCTGTGCCGCGACAGCTTCGCCGCCGCCGGCAGCATCAGTGACCATCCCTTCTCCGGTCGCTTCGATGAGCAGGACGCGGTGGTGATTTTCGATGACGTGGTGGTGCCGCGCCACCGCGTGTTCCTCGATGGCGAGCCAGAGATCTACAACAAGGTGATGGCATCCGGCTGGGCGGCAAACATCATGCAGCAAACCAGCATCCGCGCCCAGGTGAAGCTCCAGTTCGCCTACGAGCTCTCGACGCGCATGGTGCAGGTGGTCAATGGTGGCAATCCCGCGACGAATGAGATGCTGGGGGAGCTGTGGAGCTACCACGAGTTGACGCGGGCGGCCGTGGTTGCCGCCGAAGCTGAAGCGCGCGACTATGGTGACGGCGTGTGGTTCCCGGATGAGCGCCCCTTCCGTGCCCTGCGGCCGGCGCTGCCGAGGTGGTTCCCGCGCGTCAACGAGATTATCACGCTGCTGGGCTCACACAACCTGCTGGCCACGCCGCACAGCGCAGAGCTGGCCCATCCCGACCTGCGCCCGCTGATTGACCGTTACTACCAGGGCGCCGGGAACGTGAGCGCGGCGGAGCGCATCCGCGTCTTCCGCGCGGCCTGGGACTTTTCCGGCACGGGCATGGCCGGACGCAATGAGCTGTACGAGCGCTTCTACCTGGCGTCCGCCGCACGCATGTACCAGGTCGCCCACGCCAGCGCTCAGCGTGATGGCAATTGGGACCTGTTTGATTCGGTCATACCTCCTGCCAGCTAGCACATCAGCGAATCCAACCGGCATACTCCGGCGTAGGGGATGAAGGGATGATCTCCCACCCGAATCTGCGGATGGTGGATGCATGGCGCACATGAACGACATTCAGAAGTACTTCATCGAGGAGTTTATTGAGGATTTCCAGGCGCAGCGCATGGGTCGCCGGGAGCTGGTGCGGCGGGCGGTACTGACGATGGGCGGCGTGGCCACCGCTGCCGCGGCACTGCGCCAGAGCACCCGGGCGCTGGCGGCCGCGCCTGCCTACGTCTCCATCGCCGGCGCCCGCCCCGGCAACATGTCGGAGCCCGAACAGCAGCAGGGCCGCACGGCCGGCACCCTCCCCCCGGCCGAGCGCACCACCGACCACGTTGTCAGCCCTGATGATCCCGCAATCAGCGCCGCGATGGTGAGCTTTCCCGGTCCGGTGGGGACGGTGCGCGGGTATCTGGCCCGGCCCGCCGCGGCGGGCAGCTATCCTGCGGTCGTCGTCATTCACGAGAACCGCGGTCTGTATGAGCCCAATATGGACATTGCCCGCCGCTTCGCCAAGCTTGGCTTCGTGGCGCTGGCGGTGGACTTGCTGTCCCGCGCCGGCGGCACCGAGCAGTTCGCTTCGGACCCGCAGGCGGCCGGCGGCGCCCTGGGCCAGCTCGGCGGCGATGCTCCTGCAGCGGATGCCCTCGCGGCGGTGACCTATCTCAAGGCGCACCCGTCGGTGAACGGCAACATCGGCGCGACCGGCTACTGCTTCGGTGGGGGCGTGGTGTGGCGGATGGGTATGCGTGGCGGTGCGGACCTCAAAGCGATCGTGCCCCACTACGGTCCGCCGCCACCGGTGGACGAGGTGCCCAACCTCCGCGCCGCAGCACTGGGCGTGTACGCCGAACTGGACACCCGCATCAACAGCCAGTCCGAGAGCCTGGCGGAGGCGCTCCGCGCCGCCGGCAAGACCTGGGAATTCTGGACGGCGCCGGCTGCCAATCACGCCTTCTTCAACAACACCGGCCAGAGCTACAACCCTGAGGGCGCCCGCGAAGCCTGGCAGCGAACCATCGCCTGGTTTGACCGCTTCCTGGTCACCACCCCTCGCAGCCTGCCCGCCACCGGCGACGGCAGCCTCGAGGGATAACGGCTGACGGCGTCATACGTGAGCAGTGATGCGCCGTCAGCAGCCCCGCCACGCGCTACGCCGTCGAAGCCTCCCACGCCGCTTCACCCTCGTAGATCCGGCGGACGATGTCCTCAATCGCTGGCTCCTCAATCGTGAGGTCGAGCAGACGAGCGCGGGCGGCGACGGCAGCGACCAATGACGCGGCGGTGGCATCCGTGCGATGAAACCGAAGCCACTGCCGCGGCCCGTCCACCTTCACCACCCGTGCGCCGGGCACATCGATCGGCGGCCCTGGCTCTTCCAGATCGACGATCAGCGTGCGTTCGCCGCCGTAACGCTCCTTGATCGCCTGCACGTCACCGTCGTAGATCACGCGGCCATGGTCGATCACCAGCATCCGCGAGCACAGCCGCTCGATATCGCCCATGTCGTGCGTGGTGAGCAGCACCGTCACGCCGCGGTCAACGTTGAGCTGGGCCAGGAACTCGCGGATCCGCGCCTTGGCCACCACATCCAGGCCGATGGTCGGCTCATCCAGATACAGAATCTCGGGGTCATGCAGCAGCGCCGCGGTAAGCTCGCCGCGCATCCGCTGGCCCAGTGACAGCTGGCGCACTGGCGTCTGCAGAAAGCCGCCGAGGTCAAGCAGTTCCGTGAACTGGGCAACATTCGCCCGGTAGCGCTGCTCGGGAATGCGGTAGATGTGACGGAGCAGCGCGAACGAGTCCGCCAGCGGCAGATCCCACCACAGTTGCGAACGCTGGCCGAACACCACGCCGATCCGCCGGGCAACATCAATCCGGCGGCGCGAGGGGTCGAGGTCCATCACCTGCACCGTTCCACCGCTGGGCACGAGGATGCCCGTGAGCATCTTGATTGTGGTCGATTTCCCGGCGCCGTTGGGACCGATGTAACCCACCATCTCCCCGCGCTTGACGGCAAAGGAGATGCCGTCCACCGCCCGCACCTGCACCGTCTCCCGCGCGAGCCGCCCGATCAGGCCGCGCGCCCCCTCCCGCCGCCGGCTGACCGCAAAGGTCTTCTCCAGGTCCTGGACCGTGATGATGGCCATGCTCTGCTCCTCGGTGCGGTGCCCGTTACGAGCCAGTGCTGCGGTAGTGACGAACGCCGAAGTTCCACAGACGCCAGGCAACTATGGCAGCGATCACCGCTACTAGTGGAGAGGCGAACCGGAGCGCGTCCGGCACGCCAAGCGGGTTGGGCTTATCCAAGATGTACAGGGCCGGCAGGTAGTTGACGAAGGCCAGTGGAATGATGAACGCCAGCAACCGCCGCAGCCAGGCGCCGTAAATCTGAATCGGGTAGGTAGTGAACATGTTGCCGCCGTAGGTGAAGGCGTTGATCGCCTCGCGCCCGCGCGTGATCCAGAAGATGATCGTGTGCCCTGCCACCCACACCGAGGCGAAGATCAGCGCGCCGGAGAATGGCATCTGCGCCAGCAGCAGCACCCGCCCGGTGTTCCAATCGATGTCCACCCGCCACAGTGCCAGCCCGAAGATGATCAGTCCCTGCAATACGGCGCCCAGCTGGCGCATGCCAAAGTCCAGCGTCACCACCTGAAACAGCGCGCCTAACGGCCGCACCATGATCATGTCGAACTGGCCGGCCTGGACCTGGTCGCCCAGTCCGTCCAGGTGACCGATGAGCATATCAACCAGCTTGAAGATGACGTAGGACGTGCCGTACAGAAAGGCCACCTCCTCCAGCGTCCAGCCAGCCAATGCCGGCAGATGGTAGAAGATGACGATGATCGCCAGAAAGTCGATGATCGTCAGAAAGAAGCTGCCGAGCACATCAAGCAGGAACGACAGCCGGTATTGCAGCTGCGCGCGGATGCGGGCGCTGATCAGCCGCAGGTAGATAGCAGGCAGGTCAGCCACCTTGGATCACCACCTTTCGCCGTGCCGCCGCCAGCATCCACCGGCCGGCAGCCAGCAGCACCAGCGCCCAGCCGGCCTGGAACAGCAGTGCTCCGGCTGCTCCAGTACCGCTCTGCCGCTCAAGAAAGATATCCACCGGTACCTCGAACAGCGCAACGAACGGCAACAGCGACACCACCGCGCCGATCCCTTCCGGAAAGAAGGCCACCGGCACGGCGAAGCCGGACAGCGCAGTCCACAGCGCCGCCGCCAGCCGGCCCGGTCCACGGTAGTCCAGCAACCAGAAAGCGCTGAGGTTGACCATGAATCGCATCGCAAAGCTGACCGTGGCAGCCAGCGCAATGCTCACCAAAAATGCGACCCACACCAGCGGGCTAAGCGGCAGCCGCACGTCGAACACCAGCATCCCAACCACGAACGGCGGGATGCCGCGGGCGACCGCGTGATACAGGGCGCGGCCAAGGTCCTGGGCCAGCCAGTAGGCCTGGTAGTCGAACGGCCGGTAGAAGTCGGTCACCACATCACCACTGCGGATGGTGATCGCCACATCCCACCAGCCCCATAGGTAGGCGACCATGATCAGGCCCTGCGCCAGGAAGGTATACGTCAGCGCGTCGGCAACGTCATAGCCGCCCACCTCGGTCACGGCATCGAACAACGCCAGCATGACGTAAGCGCGCATGAACCCGAAGATAGTATTGGTGAAGATACCGGCCAGGGTGGCGGCACGATACGTGGTGTAGCGACGAAAGCCGCGCACCGCCACCTCCCAGTACAGGCGCATCGCCCCTCCTCCGGCGGGCCGCGCGGGCACGCCGAACGCCCGGACTCCCCAGAAACCAGGGGGCCGGGAACCCGCACGGGTGGCAGGCCAGGCCTCCCACGCCGCGCACCGCGACGATCATGCGCGCACGCACGCGCGCCCGGCAACCCGGACGCACGGATGCGGAGTGTATCAGCCCGCCGCGATAGGCGGCAAGGAATGAGCGATGGGCCGCGACTGGGAATCACAGTTGTACTTTCCGCACGTCGAGCTGACCGGCGTGCGGCTGACGGCGCTGCTGATGCGGCTTCGCGCCGGCGGGCTGGCCCCAACCGCTGCGACCCGCGATGGCACGCGCTTCCCGGCCATGTCCGCCATCAGCACGGCGGACGGCCGTATCACCATCGCGGAGGTAGATATCGAGACGCTGTTGCGCACCAAGGCGCCGCCATTGGGACCCGGCTACGGCGTCATCACCCTGCGCTGCGACGAACCCTGGGCCGGACCAGCCGGAGTAGAAGCCTTCCTTAGCTTCCCGCGCCCGGACCCCGTCAGCGGTCTGGACGCGGTGCTACTGACCATCTCGGGTGAAGCCTTCCACGATGCGCTTGGCCGCACCGCGCCGGCGGCGTTCGAGCGCAGTCGCGATTGGTTCGCTCTGCTGTCCGAGGAACTCGGCGCCATCTACGGCTGGGGTGACTGGGAGGACATCTCCTACGCCGTCGCGCCACCCACGCGGCCGCAGGCACTGGCAGGACAGGTGACACATCTCTTTCGGCTCAACTGCTTCGGCCCGGCGCTGGTGGAACGCCTGGGTGCCGGACCGCTGAGCATTGCAGGCGCACGGTGGCTCTGCACCGGCGCCGCCATCGTCTCGGCCGGCATGGTGTACGCTGAGCGGGGCACCGAAGAACGCCATGCCGTCGCCACCGCACTTGGCCTGCGCCCGGCCGCGGGCTTTCTCGGGCTATGACCCGGGACGCCGCTGGTAGCTGGTATGTAAGCCACGCGCTGCGTATAGTGAGGCGCAGGAACACGTGAGGCGCGGAGGGCCGGCAGGATGGAGTTCATGGACCTGGCACAGTGGGTGCTGTTCAAGACCCCAACGATCAAGGGGGATGACGGCGCGTTCCTGATCGCCTTCGTGTTTTTGACTGTCGGTATCGGCGCGCTCGCCCTCTGGCTGCTGGCCTACATGATCACTGGTGGCACCGACATCTCAGGCGACCCCAGCTACGGCCGCCCCAAGCACGATCAGTAGCGCTGCAAGCGGGGCGCTCGCCCGTCCGTACCACCTCAGCCATTGCCTGCGGCAGCGCTGTGTTTTATCGCCTCACCAGCCGCTCGAGACATCGACCAGATGATTTGTCGGGCCGTGGCCGCCGCCTAACCCTGGCGCGGTCTCGATAGCGCGGCTGATGTACGCCTTGGCCTGCTGGATGGCCGCCAGCGGATCGCGCCCTTTCGCCAGACCAGCGGTAACGGCGGCGCTGAAGGTGCAGCCGGTGCCGTGCGTGTGAACGGTGGCGTGACGCGGTGCGCGCATCTCCGTGAACGACTGCCCGTCAAAGACAATGTCCACTGCCTCTGCCCCGCCGCCCAAGTGCCCGCCCTTCACCACTACCCAGCGTGCGCCCATCCGGTGCAGGTCGCGTGCCGCCAACCGCATCGCTTCCAGATTATCGACCCGCCGGCCGGTCAGCACCTCGGCCTCCGGCAGATTGGGCGTCACCACCAGTGCCACGGGCAACAGCGCCGTCCGGACTGCCATCTGTGCCTCTGGCGCGAGGAGCGCATCTCCGCTCTTGGCCAGCATCACCGGGTCTACCACCAGCCGGGAGATGCCGTGCTCACGCACTTTCTCCGCTACCAGCCGGACGACAGCGGCGGTGCCGAGCATCCCCGTCTTGGCAGCATCGAGGCCGATGTCTGTCACCACGCTATCTATCTGCGCGGCGATCAACGTCTCTGTGGCCATCTCGAAGCGCTGCACACCCAGTGTGTTCTGGGCCGTGACGGCGGTGATGGCGCTCATGCCGTAGACACCAAAGGCGGTGAACGTCTTGAGATCCGCCTGGATGCCTGCCCCCCCGCTGTTGTCTGAGCCCGCGATTGTCAGCGCCCGGCCATCCGGCTGCATTACGCCCGCTCCCCATCTGTGCGGAAGTGATCCCATCCCGCCGCTGTCATGGGCTGCGCCACCCCATCGACCGTGATTTGCCGGCCGGATTGCGGCAGGGTTATCCGGCCGATGACCGTGACCGGCACGCCCGCCACCGCCGCCACCGCACTCCGCAACGGCTCCACCGCAGAGGGGGCGGCAGTGAACAGCAGTTCGTAATCCTCACCACCGGCCAGCGCCAGCCGCAGCGGGTCCACCCCCAGCCGGTCTGCCACCGCGCGAGTGCGGGCATCGATGGGCAGCAACGCCGCATCCACCTCCACCCCGACCCCGCTGCGCTCGCAGATATGCCCCAGGTCGCCGGCCAGTCCGTCACTCAGGTCGAGCATGGCCGTGGCCAGCCCGGATTGAGCGACGGCGATGCCCTCAAGCGCACGCGGCGCCGGCGTGAGCTGCGCGGTGACGCAGGCGGCAACGGCAGGGTCCGCGCGATCCAGGCCGGCATCGAGCGCGAACCGGCCAGCGCCGGCCCGTCCCAGCGTACCGGTCACCATCAGCACATCTCCGGGCTGCGCGCCGGACCGTAGCAGCACCCGGCCACGCTCGGCTTCGCCCAACAACGCCAGATCGACCACGATAGTGGCGCTACCGGACAGGTTGCCACCCACCAGAGCGGCGCCGTACCGGCCCAGTTCCTCATTCAGACCGCGGTAGAACTCATCAACCCACGACACCGCCAGGTCCGGTGGCAGCGCCAGCGACACCAGCGCCCAGCGCGGCATTCCCCCCATCGCGCCAATATCGCTGACGTTGATCGCGGCCGTGCGCCGGCCGATCTGGTACGGCGTGCTCCTACCGGTCAAGAAGTGGCGGCCCTCAACCTGGATATCAATGGTCGCCAGCAGCAGCCGCGGTCCGCCCGTATCCAAGACGGCCGTGTCATCGCCAATGCCGGTGTCCACGCCGGCAGCACGGCCGGTCAGCCCGGCGATACGGTCGATCAGACCAAACTCGCCCAAGTCTCGGATGCGCGGGCCGCGCTCTGGCACCGCCATCACCGGCGCGCCCCGGCCACAACCGCCAGCAGTGCGCGCGCCGCTACGGCGATATCGGGAGCGGCAACGACACCGGTAATCACCGCCACCCCGTCGGCCCCGGCGGCGATCACGGGTGCGGCGTTCTCTACCTTGATCCCGCCGATGCCGACAATCGGCAGGCGCACAGCAGCGCGGATGGCACGCACGCGCTCCGGCCCCACCGGCGCGCCGGCATCGGCCTTGCTGCCGCGCGCTTCGTAGATGGCGCCGGTGCCCAGGTAGCCTGCGCCGTCGCGCTCGGCCGCAATCGCCTCCGCCACCGTCCCTGCCGACGCGCCGATCAGCCGTCCCGGCAACAGCCGCCGCGCAACCGCAACCGGCAGGTCGTCCGGTCCGAGATGCACACCGTCCGCATCAGCGGCCAGGGCAATATCAACCCGGTCGTTGATGATCAGCAGCGCGCCTGCATCGCGGCACAGCCGGCGCATCGTAACCGCTGCCTCATACAGCCGCGCCGATGATGCGGTCTTATCGCGGAGCTGGATCACACCGGCGCCGCCCGCCAGCGCCGCCCGCGCCTGCTCCTCGTGCGTCCGCCCACCAGAGAGCAGGCCGTCGGTGATGACGTACAGGTCCCAACGCGGCCGGTACATTCCCTTATCCGTTGGCATAACTCCCCTCAACGAAGCTGCTCAGCGCGACAACGGCTCTGCTGAGCGGCGACTTGCTACCACGCCACGGCGAAACGGCCCGGGCTAAACGGCTCCAGCGGCAAGGGCGCCGCATTGCCGCCGGCCAGCGCTGCTATGATCCGGCCGGTTACGAGACACATGAGGATGCCGTTACGGAAGTGTCCGGCCGCCACGATCAGCCCGTCACACCCGGGGATAGCGCCAATCACGGGCAGGCCATCCACCGAGGCGGGCCGTAGCCCCGCACCGGCGCTGACGATCTCAGCGTCACGCAGCGCTGGGGCGGCCGCAATCGCCCCCGCCGTCAACTCCGCGATACCGCCGGCGGTCACTCGCGTGTCCCACCCTGCCTCCTCCTGTGTCGCGCCGATATAGGTTGTGCCATCGGCGCGCGGGACGAGATACGAGTGACCGGCGAAGACAACGTGACGGACGGGCGGCGCCACGGTGCGGGCAATCAGCATCTGCCCCTTTACGGGGCGGACAGGAATGCGCAGCGACAATGCCGCCGCCCAACCTGCGCTCCACGCCCCGGCTGCAAGCACGACCAAGTCGTAGCCGCGTCGTTCGCCGCCGGTAAACAGTCCACGCAGCCGGCCGCCTTCCATCCAGGGTTCCACAGCGGGAGCGAACGGATGGAGCGCAGCGCCACGGTGATAAGCCGCCGCCGCCAGCGCCGCGCTCAGCCGTACTGGATGCACATGCCCTTCGGCCGGGGACAGCAACCCGCCGTGACACGACGCCAAGCCCGGCTCCAGCGTGGCGACCTGCCTCGGCTCCAACCAGCGCAGATTGAGCCTGGCGTTGGCCTGCCAGCCGGCCGCTTCGTGGAGCGCCACCGCTGCCGCCCCATCGACGGCTACCCGGAGGACGCCACAACGGCGATACTCCGGGTCGAGGCCCGAGTCATCCTTCACCGCCTCGATGTCCTCCGCGAAAGCCCGCAGCCCCGCCAGCGCCAGGTCAACGAACGGTCCGGGAGTGACGGATTCGGCCAGCGGCGCGAGGATGCCGGCCGACGCCGCCGTTGCCTCGCCCCCCAGAGGCCCCCGGTCCCACAGATCAACGCGCAGTCCGGCGCGGGCCAGATACCACGCCGCCGCACAGCCGATGACGCCACCACCGACCACCGCCACATCCGCTGAAGCCATCGCCGTCACCCTCTCACACACTGCGGACCCGCCGGCCGTACATCGCGCGAACTAGCCGCCGCCCACCATCCGCACGATCTCGAGTGTGTCGCCATCGCGCACCAGCGTACCGGCGTGCTCGTCCTGGCGCAGCACCGTGCCGTTGAGCGCCACGGCGATGCGCGGATGGCTGATGGCGAGTTGCGCAATCAGCGCGGGCAACGGCAGCGGCGCCGCCAGCGTGCACGTCTGGCCATTGACCATCACCGTGATCATGCTCTGTTGCTCCTGTTGTGTCCGTGCGGTGTCTACCGCGGCGCGCAACCTCCGGGCCGCCGCTGCCGGGTTCTCCGGCGCCAGAATCGCGGAGATCACGGCAACACCACATGCCCCCGCGGCCACCACCTTACCGGCGTTGTCCGCTGTCACCCCGCCAATGCCCAGCACCGGCAGCGTCGACACCCTGGTCACCGCCCGTACCAGCGCCACACCGCCGGTCTGCCCGCCCGGATGCGAGCGTGATGGGTACAGTGTGCCCAGCACCAGCAGGTCCGCGCCGGCCCGCTCGGCGGCCTGCGCCGCCGTGGCCGAGTGGATCGCGCGGCTGACCAGCAATCCGGGCGGACACGCCTCGCCGGCCGCCCGTTCGCCGAAGTGCAGGCCATCCGCCCCAACCGCATGCGCCAGCGCCACATCACCGTTGATGAACAGCAATGCACGTCCGGCGGTAACGCGGCGCAGATCACGTGCGACGGGCAACCATTCCGTTGCAGGGAGGCCCGGCTCCCGCAGCTGGACCGCGTCCACACCGGCAGCCACACTGTCCGCGACCACTTCCGCCAGCCGCTCCAGCGGGCACAGCGTCCGGTCTGTGACCAGCATCAGCCGCGGCGCCACGGTTATCAGCGTGTCACCAGGCCCGCCACCGGGCTGGAGGCGGTTGCCGTCTCGTGCCGGGGCATCCGTCCCGCCATGCGGGCCAGCCGCCCCGCTTCCACACCCAGCCGCATCGCCCGGCCCATCGCTGCCGGGTCCTGGGCCTGGGCGACGGCGGTATTGATCAGGCAGGCATCAGCGCCCGCTTCCATTGCCTGGGCTGCATCCGACGGCACGCCGAGACCGGCATCCACGACGACGGGCACCGTAGCCTGGGCGACGATCAGCCGGATCTCCTCCAGCGTCTGGATACCCTGGCCGGAGCCGATCGGCGAACCGAGCGGCATCACCGTGGCGCAGCCGATCTCCTGCAGACGCCGCGCCAGGATCGGATCGGCGCCGATGTAGGGCAACACGACAAAGCCCTCACTCACCAGCGTCTCGCAGGCACGCAGCGTGTCGATCGGATCCGGTAGCAGCGAGCCGGGATCGGGCTGGACCTCGACCTTGATCCACTCAGAGCCGGTCAACTCGCGGGCCAGATGAGCGGTGAATACTGCTTCCTCGGCCGTGCGCGCCCCGGCCGTGTTGGGCAAGATCTGATAGCGTGACCAGTCGATGAAGTCGAGCAAGGTCTTCTCGTTGGGGTTGTCCAGGTTCAGGCGGCGGATAGCGACCGTGATGATCTCACAGCCAGACGCTTCAATCGCCGCCGCTTGCTCCGCCATGGAGCGATACTTGCCGGTGCCAAGCATCAGCCGGGAGCTGAAGCGGCGGCCGCCGATCACCAACGCGTCATCCATGGTCCTCTCCTCCCGGGGCGCACCAGAAATGCGGAACGCCGCCTCGAATACGGGCGGCGCGGGCGTAGCGACCGGTGATCGTCCCTCCGCCGGCATTACCCGGTTCAGGTTCGACGGTCGGCGACGGCCCCTGGTCGCCCTCTCAGCCCGGCTCGCCCGAGCTCCCGTGTGCCTCTGCGGTTGTACGCCAACGCTAGCACTCACCGCCCAGGGTGTCTACCACGGCTCCGGCTCGCTCTGGAACATGAGGCCGCGTATAACTGTGGGGCTCATCTGCCCCCTGGAGCACCGCTATGCCTCGTTCACCGCGGGTCCCAACATTGCGCGAGCCCGCCCGCCGCGTACCGGTCATCGCCGAACCGGATGTGCTGGTCGTTGGTGGCGGCGCCGCCGGGCTGGCAGCGGCGGTGGCGGCGGCGCGTGATGGGGCGTCGACGATGCTCGTCGAGCGCTACGGCCACCTGGGCGGGCTGGCCACCGGCGGGCTGATTATCCTGCTGCTGACACTGGACGACGGCGCCGGCCGCCAGGTCGTGGCTGGGCTGTGCCAGGAGTTGGTGGACCGCATGACAGCGCGCGGTGGGACGCACTACCCGCCCCGCGGAGAGTGGGACAGCGACGACCCAGCACTCGTCGAGCGTGCCCGGCGCTGGGGATTGGTGTGGGGCTCCGGGCCGCACCGCGTCCGCTACTCGGTCGCCTATGACCCCGAAGTCTTTAAGCTGGAAGCGGACGCGATGCTTACCGCAGCCGGTGTGCGGCCACGCTTTCACACCTGGGCCACAGCCTGCGTGGTGGAAGACGGCCGCATTACGGCCGTGCTGCTGGAGAGCAAGGCCGGGAGGCAGGCCGTCCGGCCACGGATGGTGATTGACGCCACCGGCGATGGCGACCTATTCGCCCGGGCGGGCGAGCCATATGAACACGAGCAGGTTCATCCATGGCTGTGGTTTCGGATGGCCGGCGTCCACGAAGCCGAGAGCGCGCCTGGTCTGGGCCGCGCCTTCGTGCACACCCTGGGCGACGGCCACGTGCTGGTCACCTGGGGTGGCGAAGGGCGCATCGACCGCCGTATCGACGCGACCTCACCGGACGACCTCACCCACGCTGAGATCGCCTGCCGCCGCGCGGCGCACGAGGCCGCCGAACGGCTACGGGCCACGGTCCCCGGTTTTGCGCATGCCTATGTCACCGATACAGCCACGCAACTGGGCATCACCGAATCGCGGAGGCTCACCGGCCGGTACGTGCTCGGCCGCGACGATCTGGATCATCCCTTCCCGGACAGCATCGCGGTGACCGGCCATTGGACGAAGTATGCTTGTACCTATGCCATTCCGTACCGTTCGCTACTGCCATCGGGTATCAGCAACCTGCTGGTGGCGGGCCGCTGCATCTCCGTGGATCACCGCGTCCACCACGCCACCAAGGAGATCCCGGCCTGCATGGCCACCGGAGAAGCCGCCGGGACGGCCGCGGCGCTGGCGGTGCGGGGCAACGGTGCCGCTGCTGATGTGGATGTGCCGGCCCTGCGCGCGGCGCTTCGCCGCAGAGGAGCAATTGTCGACTGAACCCCGCTGCCCTCAAGCGCCGGTTGCAGTACGCTCGCTGCGTGCTGATTGACCTGCATTGTCACACCCTGCCTCGCTCCACCTGTTCATCACTCACCATTACCAGCCTGGTAGAAGGGGCGCTGCGCGCCGGACTGGACGGCATCTGCCTGACCGAGCATGACCGGTTGTGGCCGGAGGACGAGGTGCGCGCCGTCAGCCGTGCCAGCGGGCTCACGGTACTGCGGGGGATGGAGGTATCGACCGAGGCCGGGCACGTGCTGGTGTTCGGGCTCGATGACCCGCCGCCGGGAATGTTCTTCGCCCGCACCCTACGCGAAGCTGTGACCCGGGCAGGCGGGCTGATGGCGCTGGCGCATCCAGCCCGATCCGGAATGCCACGGGTTGACCGGGCGGCGCTGGCGCAACTGTTCGATACCGTCGAAGCGATAAACGGTAGCGACGGGCTGGAAGAGAATCGCGCCGCGGCCGCCTATCTGGGTGCGGTGGCGCTGCCGGGCATCGGCGGCTCAGACTGCCACGCGCCGGCTGAGATCGGCCGCGCTGCCACCCGGCTGCCACGCGCCGTCGCCACCGAAGCCGAACTGGTAGCGGCGCTGCGCGAAGGCGGCCATCAGGCGGTGTGGCTGACAGCCAGCCCGTGAGCTTGCCTCTTGGGCCTGGCAGGGACAGAATGCCGGGACACGGGGTAGTATCCAGAACCAGGAGGCCACCCAATGCGCGCGACGATCAACGGCGTCGAACTGCACTACGACCTGGAGGGCAGCGGCCCGACCATTGCGCTGACCCACGGTATCGGCAGCAGCGGCCGGGACTGGGCGCCGATTGTCCCCGCCCTGGCCGAGAAATACCAGGTGCTGACCTGGGATGTCCGCGGCTTTGGCCGCTCGGAGAAGAACCCGAACGCCGAGTACTCGCTCCGCCAGTTCGCCGCCGACCTCGCCGGGCTGCTGGATCACATCGGCGTGGCTAAGGCATACATCGGTGGCACGTCAATGGGTGGCACCATCACCCAACGCTTCATCCTGGATTACCCAGAGAAGACCACCGCCGCCATCATCATGAGCACCTCCAGCCAGGTGAATGAGCGCGCCCGCGATGGCTGGTTTGCCCAGGCCGACGCCATCGAGCGCGATGGCATGGCGGCATGGGTCCAGCGCGGCCGCGCCCCCCATGTCACGGAGGAGTTTCTCGCCGCCAACCCAGATGTACGCGAGGCAGAGGAGCGCCGCATTCGCGAGAATGACCCGCACATCTACGCCAAGATCGCCCGCGCGGTGGCGGACTATCACTTCACGGAAGAGCTCAAGTCCGTGCGCATGCCAGCGTTGGTCATGGTCGGCTCTGAGGACAAGCAGACCCCGCCGGGTGGCTCGGTGATCATCTCGCGCTGCATCCCCGGCGCACAATTGCACATCCTCGACGGGTTGGGACACACGCTTGCCCGGGAGGCGCCGGAGAAGGTGTTGGGACTGATCCTGCCCTTCCTGGCGGCGGTGGAGCAGGGGACGGCGGTGGCGTAGCCGCGACACCGTCCTGGATCATGCTGGTGGGGGCCACGTTCAACCCGAACGCTGCCCCCTTGCACATTTACCGCACCAGCAATTCCCGCGCATATCGGGCCAACTGCCGGGGAAGCCACGCCGCGCCGTCTTCCTCCGGCAGCACAGGCAGCGTCTCCAGTGTGTAGGTCTGGTTGGGCGGCCCGTCATTCAGTCGCGTCCAAGGGGAGCGGCCGGCGCCGCCGTACGCCGCGCCCGTGGCCGCGTTGATCAACGCCACAGCGTGATGCGCATCTGGCTGGACGTGGTCGCGTGCACTCTGCAGGCGCTGGTATGGCACTGCCACATCACGAAGGAAGGTCTCCGCCTCGCGTTCCGCCCAATACGCCGCATCATCGCAGGGGTGGGACAGCGGCGTGCCGCCACGGTGGCAGCCGGTACTCGCCCGGCTGTCCGGGCCTTCCCAGTCAATCAGGAAGCGCACGGGCAGATCCGGGTAGCGGGCTAGCGCACCGGAGGCCATGGTCACGCCATACGACAGCGAGATGATGCCAATCTGTTCGGGATCGACGGCCGGCTGTGTCGCCACCCAGCGCACCACAGCAGCCAGGCCATCTTGATGGGCAAAGCCACCGGCATCCTCAGAACCTCCGCTCCGGCCGCGGCCGTCCGGGTCGAACGTCACTACCACAAATCCCGCCTGGGCAATGCGGGCGTCAATCTGGCGGGCACGCAGGCTCTGGCTGCCCGCGCTCACTCCGCCGGGCACGAGCACCAATGCCGGCAGCCGGTCGCCACCCTGTACCGGCCGCGCGGTGGCGACCCACAGCGCCACGCCGGTGGTCGGGTTGGTCACCCGGCCTTCGGAGAGGGTTAACCCGCGCACCGCCTCGGGCGCTACGCCGCCTGGCGGGCGGGGCTGTGCTCCGGCAGCGCTCACGGACAGCAACAACGCACTGGTGGCCGTCAGTAAGGCCAGGATAGGAATCAATGGGCGAACATGCATGGCGGCACCTCGCTCGTACCGGTTGTAGTTGACACGTGCCGAGCCGGCGCAACGGTTCGCCTAACGCGGCGCCGGCCGTAAACTCGGCGTAAAGCCGCCGCAAGCGGCGCCGGAGGGAAGCGATGGAGACACCGGAACAACGGATCGTGGCCGGCTATGCGGCGCGGGGGCTGACGCTGGCGCTGGCCGAGACGGACACCGGCGGCATGGCGGGCGGCTACATCACCAGCGTGCCGGGCAGTTCCAAGGTGTTCCCTGGCGCTGTCGTGGCCTACGCCAATCGCGCCAAGATGCGGTTGCTGGGTGTGCCAGAGGAACTGCTGCGCAGCCATGGCGCGGTGAGTGCGGAATGCGCCATCGCCATGGCCGCCGGGGCGCGCGCCGCGTTGGGGGCGGCCGTTGGCGTCGCTGCTACCGGTATCGCCGGCCCGACGGGCGGCAATCCGGGCAAGCCGATCGGCACCGTGTTCGTTGCCATTGACCGTGACGGCGAGCAGCGAGCTGAGCGCCATACCTTCAGCGGAGACCGCCAGGAGGTACGGGCGGCGTTCGCCGGCGCGATGCTCCGGCTTGCTGCCTCGGTACTGGATGCGCCTGCCGAGTAGATTCAGCCGGCGAAGCGCGGATACGAGCCAAACACGCGCAGCCAGCTTGCCTTGGCGCGCACCCGGTCGAGCACTGCGGCAACTGCCTCTTCCTGTCGGTGCCCTTCGAAGTCGACCAGGAAGATGTACACGCCCAGTTGGTCCTTCGACGGGCGCGACTCGATGCGCGTGAGATTGAGCCCGGCGTCGGCGAACTCGTTGAGAATGCGCACCAGCGTGCCCGGCCGGTCGTGCTGGGTCGTGAAGGCAATGGACGTCTTGTCCTGACCGCTGGGCTGTGCGTCCTGAGCGGCGAGAACAACGAAGCGGGTGACGTTGTTCTTGCGGTCGCCGATACCGCGGGCCAGCACCTCGGCGCCGTGCACGTCACCAGCGCGGGCTGAGGCGATGGCAGCAGCATCCGCGTGACGGAAGATCTCCTGAACGGCGCCGGCCGTAGATAGCGATGCCTCCAGCCGGGCCCTGGGAAAGCACCGCTCCAGGAAGCCACGGCACTGGCCCAGCGCCTGCGGATGCGAGTAGATCACGCCTACATCTGCCGCCTGCATCCCCGGGCGCACCAGCAGACATTGCTCCACCGGCACGACCAGCTCGGCGCGGACGCGGAGGTCGGTTTCGTGGATGAGGATGTCCAGCGTCTCCGAAACGGAGCCCTCGACGCTGTTCTCGACGGGCAGCACGGCCACGTCCGCCATGCCGGAGCCAACCGCTGCCACCACACCGGCGTGAGAAGGCAGCGCAACGCGCTCGGCATCCGGTGCGTATTGGAGCGCCGCCATCTCGCCGAAGGTGCCGGCCGGACCGAGGAAGGCGATCTTCATCTGGTTACCGTTCGGTGAGCGCCCGCCGCAACTGCTCCTCGGCGTCTACGCGGCTGACGGCAATCACGACGTCTTCGGCGTGGACGCTGTAGCCGGCCGGCAGATGCGGGTTACCGTCGGCGTCGACAATCAGCGTGATCATCGCCCCCTGTGGCAGCAGCACGTCAGAGGCTTCCTTGCCGATGATGCGCGAACCGGCGGGGATGCGCACCTCTACCATCTCAAGGCCTGCCCGTCCGCGCAGATGCAACAGCGGCACCAGCCGGTGGGTGGGTAGCTCCTGCTCGATCTGGTTGAGGATAGCGCTAGTGGCGCTGACGGTGACGTCGATCCCGAGCTTGCGGAAGATCAGCTCGTTCTTGGGGTTGTTGATGCGGGCCATGGTCTTCGGCACACGGAACCGGGCCCGTGCCACCTGGCAGGCGACAAGGTTGTCCTCATCGTCGCCGGTAACGGCAATCAGCATGTCGGCACGGCCGGTGCCCGCTGCTTCCAGTGTCGCTGCCTCGCAGCCGTCTCCCTTGAGCACGACATCGCCCAGCTCCTCGGCGATGAACGTCGAGCGCGGGCTGTGCTCATCCTTCTCGATGACGAGCACCTCATGGCCCTCGTCCAGCAGTTCCTTCGCCAGGTAGAACCCGACCTTGCCGCCGCCAACAACGATGATGTACATGACGGAGCGGTGCGCGTTGCCGGTGGCTACTCGCCCGCTCTCCCCCCTTCAATGGCCTGAAGCAGCAGCTCAGCGCCGATCTTCGTCGGGCTGATCGTGCGCAGGCCAAGCATGTGGTACATCTCTTCCCGGATGGGGTCATAAATGCGGCTGACGACGCAGGGCACATTGAAAATGTGCTTGGCAATCTGCGCCGCCATGACGTTGCGGTTATCGCCCTGGGTGCAGGCCACGAAGGCGTCAGCCGCCTCGATGCCGGCCCGGCGCAGCACGTCTTGATCGATACCGTTACCGATCAACTTGCGGCCGTGAAAGCTGGCAGGCAGCCGGCTGAAGGCCCCCGGCCTGACATCGAGCACGGTCACCTCATGGCGTCCCTGCTCCAGCATGGTGGCCAGCTGCGCGCCCACGCGGCCGCAGCCCATTATCACCACTCGCACGCGGTCACCCTCCGCGCAGTGCTAGCCCTCGCCTGTGCGCGCGGGCATGCGGTACACCCACACCTGGCAGGGGGCGTGCTTGAGCACGTATTGTACGGTGCGGCTGAGCTGAAACTCGCCCAGGGGGCGCCGGTATTCGGTGCCGATCACGATCGCATCCATGCCCCGCTCCACCGCCTCATCGACGATAGCGTGACCGGACTCGCGCGCCTGCAGCAATTCGCCCTCAATATGGAAGTCCATCTCCTCTGCCAGCCGCTCGCATTCTGCCAGAATCTCTTCGCCGCGCTGCGCCTCGTCCGCCATTTCGGCATCCAGCGGCAAGGTCCGCTTCACCTCGATGACGTGCACCACCACCACCGAGCCCCGGGAGCGCTTGGCCACGTTGATCGCCTGTGCCAGTGCCTCAAACGAGGCGGGCGAACCATCGCTAGGGACGAGCAACTGGCGGACATCCAGCAGCGCACGCAGGTCGGCGAGTCGGGGCATAGCGGTGGCGGTCCTTCCCGGCACGGCGCTCCCGCCGGTTGCCTCATTATAGATACGGCCTTTTGCTAGGAACCAGACTCCTGGCCAACGGTGATAGCGCCGGTCATACCATCCACGGTCACCATCTGGCCGGTACGGATCCGGTGCGTGGCGCCCTTCACCGCCACCACAGCGGGAATACCAAACT